>JAEEGF012183857.1_pt1 | contig 14414 bp, 9 predicted proteins | sample 9134171 | NCBI WGS metagenome assembly JAEEGF01 (sample SAMN16246542, study PRJNA631951) | gut metagenome | biome: gut microbiome; feature: rumen; material: AP-attached | host: Bos | place: Iran: Karaj | collected 2018-10
TATCCTTGCTCCTTGCCCCAGAGGCTGGAGATACGATACCCCCGATCTTCCGGAGATCTGCAAGTTAGCAGTTGAGACCTGCTACTGGCCTTTATTTGAGGTTGTGGAAGGCAAATGGATAGTAAACTACAGACCTAAAAACAAACTCCCTCTTGAGGATTTCCTCGTTAAGCAGGGAAGATTTAAACACCTCTTTAAGCCTGAGAATCAGTATCTTATTGAAGCCTTCCAGGAAGAGGTGGACAGAAGATGGGAAGAATTACTTACTCGGAGTGAATCATGACGGATTTCTATGATTATGAAACCGCCGAATACAAACAGAAAGCAGCGATCAGACGTGCCAGAGTGGAAGCTGAAAAAAAGAGACAGCTTCGCAACAGAAAAATATTCTTTGGCAGTCTGATTTTGCTTGTTTTTATAGTTTTGGCAGTTGTTTTGATCTTTGTTTTAAGAAAAGCTGTTTCAGGTAAGGAACATGTTAATGCCGGTAACGATATTGCCGACCAGGTGACAACAGTGGAGCAGAGTGGAGAGACGGTTTCTGTTGAAACTGAATCGGTTCCAAATGCACCCATCGCAACCGGAAAGGATCTTGAAGATGAACTTGACGGTGGCGGAGACAGCATGAACCCGGATCCTGACGAAGCAGCGGCAGCTCTCGGACTTGAGAGGAAAGATGATCCTTCATCGGGGACAGGCACATTAACAGCAGGTCTCGGAACTCTTAAAAAGCGTTTTGAACTGGACGGAAGTAACTATATATTTACATTAGGTAACTCAGCCACATATATGGGATCTGATGAATTTACTTCATCGGAAGGGCTTGTTATAGATTATACGGATAAAAAAGTTCTTGCTCAAAAAGACGGTTATTCAAAAATGTTCCCTGCGTCCATGACAAAGGTTATGACAGTTCTTACTGCAAGAATGTATATTTCCGATGAACATCTTGATGACAAGGTAGCATTAAGCTACAACGCAATTTCATTCGACTTAAAGAACGGATGCTCAAGTGCAGGTTTTGAAGAAGGTGAAGTAGTTACAGTTAGAGATCTTTTCTACGGTACCATCCTTCCTTCCGGCGGAGAGGCGGCGTATATGCTCGCTGAGTATACCGCAGGAAGTCATGAAGCATTTGTTGAACTTATGAATGAAAACGTTAAAGCACTTGGCCTTGATGAGACAACACATTTTGCAAATGCAGCCGGTGTCTATAACGACATGAATTATAGTACTTGCAACGATATTGCTGTTATTCTCGCAGCAGCGATGGAGGATGATTTCCTTGCCGAAGTCCTTAACGCAAGAAAGTATACTACAAGCGTTTCCGAACAGCATCCCGAGGGAATAGAGATCTCTAACTGGTTCCTGAGAAGGATCGAGGATAAGGACACAGGCGGAAATGTTATCGGTGCAAAGACCGGATTCGTCAATCAGTCAGGTTGCTGCGGAGTCAGTATGATGAAGGGCAATAACGGACATGATTATATCTGTGTCAGCGGTAACGCATGGAGTTCATGGAGATGTATCTATGACCATGTAGCGGCTTACAATATATATGCATTAGGAAATACGGGATATCATAAAAATTGATGAACAACGAAAAACTTACAGTTTACGTAGACGGAAGCTACAATGATGCGATCAAAAAATACGCCTTTGGATGCGTGTTCATATTGGAGGATGGGGAGACCTATCTTGCTTTCGGAAACGGTGATAATCCCGAATCTTTGAAGCAGAGAAATGTAACAGGAGAGATGCTTGGCAGCATGTATGCCACTTCCTGTGCGATAAAGAGCGGATATAAGTCAATCGACATCTATTATGATTACAGCGGTATCGAGATGTGGGTCACCGGCGCATGGAAAGCGAAGAATGAGCTGACTCAGAAGTACCGTGATTATATGAGAAACTGTGGTAGTTCCATTAAGATAACTTTCCATAAAGTTGAAGGTCACTCCGGAGATAAATACAACGATCTTGCGGACAAGACCGCCAAGAGAGGACTTGAGGAAGGAAACGGTATTCCTCCCGCAAAGAACATATTGGAACTTGAATTTTTGCCTTAGGTTTATAAACCAATGGTTAGACAGAGCGGTGTCGATATGGAAGATAACGTACGTATAAATAAATATCTGGCTTCCTGCGGTATATGCTCAAGGCGGGATGCCGACAAGCTTATTGAGATGGGCAGAGTCCTTGTTAACGGTTTGAGAGCCTCTTCAGGTATGAAGGTTTCCGGTAACGAAGAGATCATCGTAGACGGAAAAGTAGTTTCGGGACCTGAAAGAAAAGCGTATCTTGCATTTTATAAGCCTGTTGGTGTAACGGTCAGCGAAAAGGATTCTCATGCAGAGAGACTGATCGGAGAGCTTATTGATTATCCCGTTAGGGTGACTTACGCCGGAAGGCTTGATAAGGATTCGGAAGGCCTTATGCTCCTGACCAATGACGGTGATCTTATAGAACGCATGATGCGCGGCGCCAACGGTCATGAGAAAGAGTATGTTGTAAGGCTTGAAAAGAAGGTTACGGATGAACTTATAAAAAGATTCAGGGAAGGAATTTATCTTAAAGACCTTGAACAGACTACAAGACCTGCTATAGCGGAGAAACTTTCCGAATATACCTTTAAGGTTGTATTAACGCAAGGTTTGAACCGTCAGATAAGGCGAATGTGCAAAGCTTGTGGCGCTGAAGTAAGAAGCCTTAAAAGAGTAAGAATGGTAAATATACTTCTTGGAGATTTAAAGCCGGGACAGTATAGGGAGCTTACCAGTGATGAACTTTATGATCTTATGAGTTCCACAGCAAAATAGATTTTCAAAGTATAAGATATAGATTAAATCCTAATTAATTGGAGTACGCAATGTCTGATAATAAAATGGACAGAATGAAAGAACTGGTTCAGGTTCTTTCCAAAGCATCCGAGGCTTATTACGCCAAGGACGAAGAAATAATGAGTAACTATGAGTATGACAAGCTTTACGATGAGCTTGTCAGCCTTGAAAAAGAACTTGGGGTTACTCTGTCAAATTCACCGACGGTTAATATCGGTTATGAAGCCGTTGATGAACTTCCCAAAGAACGTCACGAAAGCCCTATGCTTTCACTTGATAAAACTAAGAGCAGGGATGACCTTGCAAGTTGGTTAAACGGCCATGAAGGCATTTTATCATGGAAGCTTGACGGTTTGACCGTTGTTCTTACATATGCCGGCGGTGAGCTTATCAAGGCGGTTACAAGAGGTAACGGCGAAATCGGAGAAGTGATCACTCCCAATGCAAGGGTATTCATTAATGTACCTACCAAGATCGCTTTTAAGGGCAATCTTGTACTTCGCGGTGAGGCAGTTATTTCTTATCCTGATTTTGAAGAGATAAATCGCAAGATCACTAATGATGCGGATAAATACAAGAACCCCAGAAACCTTTGCAGCGGTTCTGTACGACAGCTTAATAATGAAGTTACGGCCAAGAGAAATGTTAGATTCATTGCATTTAACCTCGTCAGTGCAAAGAATGAAGACGGCAGCGATAAGGATTTCTTTAATTCAAGAGAAGCCACATTCAAGTTCCTTGAGGATCAGGGCTTTGAAGTGGTTGAAAGAAAGCATGTAATCGAAGGTGATATCCATGAAGCTATCGAATACTTCGCGAAGAAGATCGAGAACTATGAGATCCCTTCAGATGGACTTGTATTAACCTACGAAGATATAGCTTATGGTGCTTCCTTGGGAAGAACCGCAAAGTTCCCCCGTCACTCCATCGCTTTTAAATGGGCTGACGAAACTGCTGAGACAACTTTGCGTGAGATAGAATGGAGTGCCAGCAGAACAGGACTTATTAATCCCGTTGCAATCTTTGATCCCGTAGAACTTGAAGGAACCACAGTTTCAAGAGCTTCGGTACATAATGTAAGTATCGTAAGAGAATTAAAGCTTGGAATCGGTGACAAGATCACTGTTTATAAAGCGAATATGATCATTCCTCAGATCGCTGAGAATCTTACAGGCTCAGGCACAGTAGTTATTCCTTCTGTGTGCCCTGTATGTGGCGGAAAGACTGAAGTAAGAGCATTAAATGAAGCTCAGACCCTGTACTGCACCAACGATGAATGTCCCGCAAAGCAGATAAAGTCCTTCTCACAGTTTGTTTCAAGAGAAGCCCTAAATGTTGACGGACTTTCAGAGAGTACTCTTGAGAAGATGATCGACTGCGGCTTTATTAAGACCTTCTCAGACCTTTTTGAGCTTGATAGATATAAAGAGAATATTGTAAGGCTTGAAGGCTTTGGCGAAAAGTCTTATGATAATCTTTCAAAGGCTATTGAGACAGCTTCCCATACCACACTTCCCAGAGTCCTTTTCGGACTTGGAATCAACGGTATCGGTGTTGCAAATGCAAAGCTTATCTGCAAGGCTTATGACCATGATATCGAAAAGATCATGTCAGCTACCGCTGAAGATCTTTCTGCCATCGACGGAATCGGAGATGTTATGGCCGCCAGCGTTGTTGAGTATTTTGCAAAAGAAAAGAACATCGAAGAGTTAAAGAAGCTGTTAACTAAGCTTGATATTGAGAAACCTAACGTTAACGAAAACGAACAGACCTTATCGGGACTTGTATTTGTTGTTACCGGAAGTCTTAACAGATTTGAAAACAGAAATGTTTTGAAAGAAGTAATTGAAAACAAGGGCGGAAAGGTTACCGGTTCCGTTACCGGAAAGACTACATGCCTTATCAATAACGACAATACTTCAAACTCTACCAAGAACAAAACTGCAAAGGAACTTGGAATTCCCATCCTTACGGAAGAAGAGTTTGTTGCCAAATATTTAGATTAAAGGAAAACTGATATGCCAATAAAAGTTCAAAGAGATCTTCCCGCCAGGGAAATACTTGAAAATGAAAATATATTTGTTATGGATGAGTTCAGAGCTCTTCATCAGGATATCCGTCCTTTGAAGGTTCTTATCCTTAACAATATGCCTGTTAAGCAGGATACGGAGCTTCAGCTTCTTAGAGCTCTTTCCAATTCACCCCTTCAGGTTGATGTTACATTTATGAACACCAAGACTCATGTGTCCTTAAATACATCAGCCAGCCATCTTAACCGCTTTTACTGTACCTTTGATGACATTAAGCATGAGATGTTTGACGGACTTATCATTACCGGAGCGCCCGTTGAAGATATCTCTTTTGAAGAGGTTGATTACTGGGAAGAAGTTTGCCAGATCATGGACTGGGCAGAGAGACATGTAACCAGTACACTTCACATATGCTGGGGGGCTCAGGCAGGATTCTATCATTATTACGGAATCAACAAGATTCAGCTTCCCGAGAAGCTTTTCGGTGTTTATAAGCATAAGGTTAATAATCGTAAGATTCCTCTTGTAAGAGGCTTTGATGATGTTTTCTATGCTCCTCACAGCCGCCATACAGCGACTTCAACCGAAGAATTGAAGGCTTGCAAGGATCTTACTATCGTAGCCGAAAGCGAAGAGGCCGGAGTATTCCTTGCTATCGCGGAAGAAGGAAAGAAGATCTTTGTTACCGGTCATCCTGAGTATGACAGATTAACTCTTAAGAACGAGTACTTCAGGGATTTAAATAAGGGACTTCCCATCCAGGTTCCCTACAATTATTTCCCGGACGACGATCCTGAGAAGAAACCGCTTTTAACCTGGCGCTCAGCCAGCAACAACCTTTACACAAACTGGCTGAACTACTACGTATACCAGAACACTCCCTACGAGCTTAACAAGATCGGGGAATAATAAAGATTTTAGGAAGAGAGAAATAGAAAATGAAACAGAAAAGTAAGCTTAAACCTATGCTGTTTTCGAACATGAAAGAATACAGCGCTGCGCAGCTTGTAAAAGACCTTGTATCCGGCCTTATTGTTGCGATCATTGCACTGCCTTTGTCAGTAGCACTTGCTCTTGCATCAGGTGTTGGACCTGAGAAGGGTATCTACACTGCAATCGTTGCCGGATTCATTATTTCATTCCTCGGCGGTAGCAGAGTTCAGATTGCAGGCCCCACAGCTGCATTTGCGACCATCGTCGCTGGAATCGTTGCAAAGAACGGTATCGACGGACTTGTTATTGCAACCATCATCGCCGGAGTAATCCTTATCTTAATGGGACTTTTAAGACTTGGAAGTCTTATTCGTTTTATCCCTTATACCATCACCGTTGGTTTTACTGCAGGTATTGCAGTTACCTTGTTTATCGGTCAGGTAAAGGACTTCCTTGGACTTACCTATGAAGCAGGAGTTGAAAACATCGAGACCATCGATAAGGTGAAGAACATTGTAAAGTTCATGCCTACATTTAATTATCAGGCTCTTATAATCGGAGCAGTCAGCCTTATGATACTTATCTTCTGGCCTAAGATTCCTAAGGTAGGAGCAAAGGTTCCGGCATCTCTTATTGCAGTACTTGTAAGTATCGGACTTGTTAAAGGCTTAGGAGTTAATGCAAAGACTATCGGAGATCTTTATGATATCCCCACCGGTTTCCCTACATTCAGCTTCCCTCAGTTTACTTTTGCTAAGGTTAAAGCTGTAATCGGAGATTCCTTTACCATCGCTATTCTTGCAGCAATTGAGTCACTCCTTAGCTGCGTAGTAGCAGACGGAATGATCAACTCACATCACAGATCAAATCAGGAACTTATAGCACAGGGCGCAGGTAATATCGGTTCAGCTCTCTTTGGCGGTATCCCTGCTACAGGTGCTATCGCAAGAACTGCAGCAAACATCAAGAACGGTGGAAGGACTCCTATCGCCGGTATGTTCCATGCAGTTATCCTTGTACTTGTTGTGCTTTTCCTTATGCCCTATGCAAGCCTTATTCCCATGCCCACCATCGCAGCTATTCTTTTCCAGGTAGCTTACAATATGAGTGGATGGAGAACCTTTAAGCACCTTTGCAAGACTGCCCCCAAGAGCGATATCCTTGTTCTCTTTACTACCTTTATCCTTACCGTAGTATTTGACCTTGTTGTTGCAATCGCTGTTGGTATGGTTCTTGCTTGCGTACTTCTTATGAAGAGAATGGCAGATGAGACTTCTGTTAAGGGCTGGAAATACATTGATCCCGATAACGATCCCGACAGCATCGAATTAAGACAGGTTCCCGAACATGTTCGTGTATATGAAATCAGCGGTCCCATGTTCTTTGGCGCAACAGAAGCACTTATGGACATCACCGTTAAGGACTTTACAAAGGTTCTTGTTATCCGTATGAGAGCAGTACCTGCTCTTGATGCTTCAGCAATGCATTCTCTTGAGCAGCTTTATGATAAGTGTGAAAAGCGCGGAATCAAGATGGTATTCTCACACGTTAATGAGCAGCCTATGAAGACCATGGTTAAGAGCGGATTCTATAAGAAAGTCGGAGCAGAAAACTTCTGCCCTCATATCGATGAAGCACTTAACAGAGCGGCAAATATGCAGTAAAATATGACATGAAGCAGATTGCTAGGAGGGAGAAATATAAATGAGTTTTTGTACTAATTGTGGAGCATCAAATCCTGAAGGAAGTAAGTTCTGCCATAATTGCGGAACACCACTGGTTACATCAGGGTCTGCATCTGCACCTGTAAGTAAAACCTGCGAGGAACTCGGATATAACTTTAAGGTTGAATACATGTCTGTTCATCCTCAGGTTAATATGTCTATCTATTTCCTTGATTGGCAGGAGAGATTCGTTTTAACCAACAACGAAAGCAAGATCTTTAATCTTAATCCCGGAATTCACATTGCAGTGATCCAGATTGGTAACAGAGCGTATAAGAGGAGCATTACCATTACACCCGAGCGCCCTGTTATTGCAAGGTGTGCATATGACGGAAGAGCAAGGATCAATATGGAACCGTAATTAAGAAGAACTCATAAGTCAGTCAAAATCATAAAATTTGCGAAATCAAAAAGCAGCATTTGCATTATGCATTTGCTGCTTTCTTTTATACGCCATAGGCGCTATTTTTTTAAATTGTTATATTAGGAATCAGGCTTCCCTTTCATTCTCGGCATCCAGCTTTTTAAACGCTGTACTAAGCATAAGCTTAAGTCTGTTGAGCTGGTTAACTTCGCTCGCTCCGGGATCGAAATCAATTGCTACGATGTTTGATCCGGGGTTAGCTTTCCTTACAGCTTTGATGGGACCCTTACCAACGATATGGTTGGGAAGACATCCGAAGGGCTGTACGCAAACGATATTGTTTACACCACAGTGTATGAGCTCCATCATTTCACCGGTAAGAAGCCATCCTTCACCTGCCTGGTTTCCAAGGGAAACAACCTTTGATGCAAGAGCTGCAGTTTCGTAAATGCTTTCTGGTCTCTCGAAATGTCTACTCTTGTCGTATGCTTTGAAAGCAGCATCACGAACCCAGTTATCGATGGCCCAGATTCCAACCTTACCGACAAGCTTGTTTATTTTCTTCATTCCGTAATTATCTGCTTTAAAAATCTGGTTGTAGAAGCAGTACTGAATGAAATCTATAAAGTCGGGAACAACAGCTTCGGCACCTTCAGCTTCGATCTGTTTAACCATATGGTTGTTACCTGAGGGAGCAAATTTGATAAGGATCTCGCCTACAAGTCCAACCTTAGGCTTTCTCATATTTTCATCAATGGGAATAGCGTCGAAATCCCTTACTATCTCTCTGCAATATTTCTTAAACTTAGCCCAATTGATATGCTTAGCCATGATAAGTTCACGGCACTTAACAAGCCATTCTTCGTGAAGCTTATCGCAACTTCCTTTTTCAAGTTCGTAAGGGCGCATGCGGTATATACACTTCATAAAGATATCACCAAAGGTGAATGCAATTGCAAATCTAAGTGCAAGCTTTAATGTAACTTTAAATCCGCTGTTTTTCTCAATTCCTCCAACGCTTAAGGATATAACCGGAACCTGACTCATGCCTGCCTTTGCTAGGGCGCGTCTGATAAATCCGATGTAGTTGGTGGCACGGCAACATCCGCCGGTCTGGGTAATAATTATAGCAGTTTTATTAAGGTCATAATTACCGGTTTCAAGAGCCTGTACAAGCTGACCTGTCATCATAAGTGAAGGGAAGCAAGCATCGTTATTTACATACTTAAGACCGGTATCGATGGCGTGCTTGTCAGCATTTCCAAGTACAACGAAATTATATCCACTGGCTCTGAAGCAGGTCTCAAACATATCGAAGTGAACAGGAGAGAGCTGAGGACAGATAATGGTATATTTGCCCTTCATGTCTTCGGTAAATTCAACTCTCTTGTATGAGCTGTCTGAAGGAACTGCGTGTTTGCCTGTTCTCTTTCTTTCTTCTATCGCAGAGATAAGAGAGCGTACACGGATCCTTGCTGCACCGAGATTATTAACCTCGTCGATCTTTAAACAGGTATAGATCTTATTTGAGCAGCTAAGGATATCATTTACCTGATCGGAAGTAACTGCGTCAAGTCCGCATCCGAAGGAGTTAAGCTGGATCATATCAAGATCATCTCTGGTCCTGATATAGCTTGCTGCAGCATAAAGCCTTGCATGATAGGTCCACTGGTCGGATACGATAAGAGGACGATCGGGCTTTGCAAGATGAGCTATGGAATCCTCTGACAAAACAGCAATTCCATAGGAATTGATCATCTCAGGAATACCGTGATTGATCTCGGGATCGATATGATAAGGTCTTCCCGCAAGAACGATTCCCTGTTTACCTGTCTCTTCAAGATATTTAAGGGTTTCTTCACCCTTTGCCTGAATGTCTTTTCTGCAGGCTGCAAGTTCTTCCCATGCAAGATGGATTGCTTCTTTTAATTCAGCCTTGGGAATCTCTTTGAATTCCTTTGAAAGTACCTGATAAATGGTCTTTTCTGTCTTAAAGGACATGAAAGGATTACGGAAAGGTACCTTGCCATCGGTTATTGCTTCAAGGTTATTCTTTATATTCTCAGAGTTGGAAGCAACGATGGGGCAGTTGTAGTTGTTAGCTGTATCCTGATCTTCTTTTCTCTCGTAGAAGATTGAGGGATAGAAGATAAAGTCTACGTTTTGTTCTGTAAGCCATGTTACATGTCCGTGAGCGATCTTAGCGGGATAGCAAAGAGACTCTGATGGAATGGACTCAATTCCCATTTCATATACCTTCCTGGTAGATGAAGGAGAGAGGAGGATCCTGTAACCAAGGGTTTTAAAGAATGTAGCCCAGAAGGGATAATCCTCGTACATGTTAAGGACACGGGGAATACCAACTGTTCCGCGCTTAGCCTCTGATTCGGACAAAGGCTCGTAATCAAATATTCTCTTTAATTTATATTCATAAAGGTTAGGAACGTTACCTGCGTTTTTCTTTCCCCCGATACCTCGTTCACATCTGTTACCGGAAATGAACTGTCTTCCGCCTGAGAACTTATTGATGGTAAGGCGGCAGCTGTTGGTACATCCGCGGCACTTTGTCATGCTGGTCTCGAATTCAAGACTAATGATGTCATCAAGGGAAAGCATTGATGTCTCATAACCCTCTTCGTATCTTTCACGAGCGATAAGAGCACACCCGAAAGCACCCATGATTCCTGCTATGTCGGGACGGGTAACTTCACAGTCTGCGATCTTTTCAAGGGAACGAAGCACTGCATTGTTATAGAAGGTTCCTCCCTGAACAACGATATTGTCGCCGAGTTCAGATGCATTTGAAACCTTGATAACCTTAAAGAGTGCATTCTTAATTACAGAGTAAGCAAGGCCGGCTGAAATATCGGCAACGGATGCGCCTTCCTTCTGGGCCTGCTTAACTTTTGAGTTCATGAATACGGTACATCTTGTTCCGAGATCGATGGGATGGGGAGCAAAAAGCGCCTCGGTAGCAAAATCCTTAACTGAAAAATCAAGGGACTTTGCAAAGGTTTCGATAAATGATCCGCATCCTGAAGAACATGCTTCGTTAAGCTGAACGGACTCAACAGTCCTGTTCTTGATCTTGATGCACTTCATATCCTGACCACCGATGTCGAGGATACAGTCTACTTCGGGATCGAAGAATGCTGCTGCCTTGTAATGGGCGATGGTCTCAACTTCTCCGTCATCAAGCATAAATGCTGATTTAAGAAGGGCTTCACCATATCCTGTTGAGCAGGAACGAACAATCTTTACTCCCTCAGGAAGTTTTGATTTGATATCCTCAATTGAACTGATGGCAGTCTTCAGAGGAGAGCCGTTGTTGTTTGAGTAGAAGGAATAAAGAAGCTGACCGTCTTCACCGACAAGGGCTACTTTAGTGGTAGTTGAGCCTGCGTCTATTCCTAAAAATGCATTTCCTTTATAAGAAGAAAGATCACCTTTGGTTACTTTTGCTTTTTCATGTCTTTCTTCAAAAGCGGCAAATTCTTCTTTGGAAGCGAAGAGGGGCTCCATACGCTCAACTTCAAATTCCATCTTGAGCTCGCCGGTTAATTTATTTTTCATATCTTCCAAAGAGAAAGATATGTTCTTGTCGTAATTAAGAGCAGAACCGATGGCGGCGAAGAGGTGTGAATTATCGCAGTCGATAATGTGCTCATCATCAAGTTTAAGGGTTCTGATAAATGCTGCTTTAAGCTGATCGAGGAAGTGAAGAGGACCGCCTAAAAATGCAACGTGACCACGGATGGGTTTACCGCAGGCAAGACCTGAAATTGTCTGGTTAACTACTGCCTGGAAAATAGAAGCAGCAAGGTCTTCGCTGGTAGCTCCTTCATTGATAAGAGGCTGAATATCGGTCTTTGCGAATACACCGCATCTTGCAGCGATTGTGTAAAGAGAAGAATAATTCTTTGCATACTCATTAAGACCGGTAGCATCTGTCTGAAGAAGAGATGCCATCTGATCGATGAAAGAACCTGTACCGCCTGCGCAGATACCGTTCATACGCTGCTCAACGTTACCATCTTCGAAATAGATGATCTTTGCATCCTCACCGCCAAGTTCAATGGCAACGTCGGTCTTGGGTGCAAGAGTCTGAAGAGAGGTAGCAACGGCAATAACTTCCTGAGTAAAAGGAACTCCAAGATGCTTGGCGATATTAAGTCCGCCGGAACCTGTGATAACAGGATAAACTGTAATATTTCCGAGTTTTTCAAATGCATCTGAGATAAGTCCCGAAAGGGTTTCTTTTATATTTGCATGATGTCTTCTGTAATCAGAAAATAGAATATTGTTATTGTCATCCAAAACCGCAACTTTAACGGTAGTAGATCCTATATCGATACCAAGTCTTGCGGATGCGTTCTTTAAATCCATAAATACTCCTGACTAACGTGATTTTCTCTATAAAATCACTTGATTAAACATACTAACACAAAGTACTATTATAAATGTTGAAGGATTTATTTGCAAATAAATGAGAATTAAATAATTATAAAATGACTAAGCCCAAGTTTTGTTGTAAAATATTAGAGGATTATTCGTGCGTGTGCGGGGATCTTTGATTCCTTACCCATGACTCTTTTTTTCATTGCGTAGGCTGAGCGGAGCATTCATGAGGTAGCGGATAATCCGGTTGTGTTGTTGAGGATATTTTTCTGGAGTCGGGGATGAAGTTTCAAAAAGGGTTTAAATTCAATCAAAAATTTTTCGAGATTTATTATACAAGATCACTTATCATTGACCTCCTTATGGTCATTTACAGCGTTGTTCTTTGCATCGATTGTTTGCAGAAGGGTGATCCTGCGACATCTCATCTTGCTATATTTTGCGCAATTGCCACTCTTTTTACCATGCCTATTCAGGTTGTGTGCCAGCGAAGCGCAAAGCCTCTTAAAAAATCCCTGATGTGTCTTTTGAATTTCAATTGTATACTCCAATGCATGATTTATTGGAGTATTTTTGGTGTTTTCCTTTATAAGGGAAGCATGGGCGGAACAAGCATTTTTCTGATTTTTCTGTCGGCTCCGGTAGGATTCTATTTCTTTAACATGTTCTGGGGTCTTATCTTTGGTCTGGGTATGTGCGTTGGAATGGCAATCTATATGTGGACGCCACTCCATTTATCCGGGTATGCATTTCCTGAAATATACAATATAAGACTTCCTTATATGTATTTTGTAGAGGTTATTGTCTGTGCTCTGGCTCAGTACGAGATCATTAAAGCCCAGACCAAACTTCAGCAGGCTGCTTTAGAAGCTGAGTCTGCAAACAGGGCGAAATCAGACTTCCTTTCCAATATGTCTCACGAGATAAGAACACCCATTAATGCAGTTCTTGGAATGAATGAGATGATCATGAGAGAAAGCTGTCAACCTGATACAACTATCATGCAGGGAGAAGAAAGAGTAAAAGAAGTTTTTAAGGAAGTCAGCAAGTATTCAAGGGATATCGAAAGCGCTGGCAACAGCCTCCTTTCAATTGTTAATGATATCCTTGATTTTTCAAAGATCGAGGCCGGAAGACTTGAAATAGTAAATAACGATTATAAATTGAGTTCTGTCTTAAATGATGTCAGCAATATGATCTACTTTAAGGCTAAAGCAAAGAATCTGGGCTTTTTCATTGAAGTGGACGAAAACATTCCGGATACTCTTTGCGGTGATGAACTGCGTATTAGGCAAGTTATGCTTAACCTTCTCGGAAATGCTGTTAAATATACCAGAGAAGGCAGCGCACGCCTTATTGTCAAGCAGGAAAGATTAAAGGATAACAGAATTAATCTTGTTATATCAGTAAGAGACACGGGAATCGGCATTAAAGAGAACGATATTCCTAAACTATTTAACAAGTTCCAGCGAGTTGATCTTGAAAAGAACAGTACTGTAGAAGGAACAGGTCTGGGCCTTGCTATCACCAAGAATCTCGTTGATATGATGGGAGGAAACATAAGCGTTGAGAGCGTTTATGGGCTTGGTTCAAATTTTACGGTAAAGATTCCTCAGACATATACATATGCCGAGTCTATCGGTGATTTCCGTGCAAAGTTTGAAAAGAACATGGAAAAGAGAAGCTCTTATCGCGAGTCATTTAAGGCTCCTGACGCAAGGATACTTGTAGTGGATGATACTCAAGTCAATCTTGTTGTAGTTTCCGGTCTTTTAAAGAATACGGAGATAAAAATTGATACTGCACTAAGCGGTCCCGATGCCATCGAAAAAGCTATTGATGAGAAGTATGATGTCATCCTTATGGACCAGAGAATGCCCGGAATGGACGGAACCGAGGCGATGAACAGGATCAAGAATGAACAGGGTGGTGTAAACTCAAAAACACCTTTTATATGTCTTACTGCCGATGCCATCAGTGGTGCAAGAGAACGTTATCTTTCAGAAGGATTTGTTGACTACCTGACTAAGCCCATGGATTATCGTGTTCTTGAAGCGATGCTCATCAGATATCTTCCGGAAACAAAAGTTAAAAAGCTGAGATAAACAATTTCTAAACTTTTTCT
>JAEEGF012444879.1_pt1 | contig 14414 bp, 9 predicted proteins | sample 9134171 | NCBI WGS metagenome assembly JAEEGF01 (sample SAMN16246542, study PRJNA631951) | gut metagenome | biome: gut microbiome; feature: rumen; material: AP-attached | host: Bos | place: Iran: Karaj | collected 2018-10
CAGTGTGACCGTCATGAATACCTTGAATCTCGATGCTCCCATATCCCTTGCTGCCTCCTCAAGAGAAGGGTCGATGTTTTTCAAAAGACCTTTCAGCATCATGTAGCAGACCGGGAAAAATGTAAGGGTCTGGACTATTGCAATACCCCAGAAACCATACACTGAATTGTCGTAGATCTTTAAAAGAAATCTCGTGATGATACCTGCCTTACCAAATAGCATGATCATCGAAAGAGAAAGTACAAAGGGCGGTGATACTACAGGCAGCATGGAGACCACCTTAAAAAGCCCTGACATGAACTTTGTCCTAAGCTTGACATACACCTCGACATAGGCGAACAAAAGACCTATGAGAGCCGATGCAATGCCGACGAGAAAACCTACCTTTAATGTATTTGTGATCGCGCGCCTGAAATTGGCGAGCGCCATTACCCTCTTAAAAATATCAAGTGTGAATCCATTGTCCGAAATGAAACTGTCCACCAGAAGTATAGCCAGAGGATACAGTATGAAGATTGTTAGAAAAGCCACCAAAAGCACGATGGTCGTGACCATGACAGGATCGGCGAGAAGCTTCTTCCGCTCAAGGCTGGCACTTTGACTCTTAGCCATTTAAAATTCCTCCTAAGATAACTGTACTATTTCACTTTTAAGAACAGATGAGGGGCGCAAGTCCTCCCCTCATCCATTTATCCTATCTCTTTATTCTGTCTGGAAACGATCGTCTGCTGCGCTTCCGAGTGCATTCATAACTTCTTCTACATAAGTTGTTGTATTCTCTTTTGCATCCTCAAAGTCGTAGTCCATAACGTTCTCGGGATCAAGACCAAACTCTGCTGCCACTTCGGGCTGCTTGGCATTGTCGATAACGAGGAACTGATATGAGCCGTTCTGTGCTGCAAGCTCAACGCAGTCAGGGCTGAGGGCATATTCGATCCAGAGCTTTGATGCGTTCGGGTGCTTGCATCCCTTGAAGATAGCTGTTGCTCCAACCTCAAATGATGTTCCTGTTGAAGGGATGATGAGGCTTACGTTGCCGTATCCGTTGTCAACAATCTGTGTGATGCCGTCGTGGAGGAATCCGATACCAACAACGCACTCACCTGTGCCGACGTTCTTGGAAGGACCTGAGCCTGACTTGGTGTAAACTTCGATATTCTTGTCGAGGTCAACAAGGTACTGGATGCCTTCGTCGTGTCCGTACTTCTGAATCATTGTGTTTACAACGAGCTTGGCTGTTCCTGCTGTGTTGTAGTTTGAAAGCCAGATCAGACCCTGGTACTTGGGATCAAGAAGATCCTTCCAGTCTGCGGGCTGATCAATTCCCATGCGCTCAAGCTCGTCCTTGTTTACCATAAATCCAAGGATTCCCTTGTAGATACCATACCAGTATCCGTCTGCATCACGGTACTTGTCTGAAAGAAGATGACTTGCGTTCTGAGCATCATAAGCCTCAAGAAGTCCCTCGGAAGCTGCTACGTTGTAAGGATCTGTTGTACCACCGAACCATACATCACCTGAAGGGTTTCCGTTCTCCTCTTCGATCTTACTCTGAACTTCACCTGTTGAAAGTCTCTGATACTGAACCTTGATTCCATAAAGCTTTTCAAAGTTCTCACAAGCTGCTGCAAGATATTCCTCTTCGCAGGAGCCGTAAACAATGAGCTCTCCGTCTGCCTTGGCAGCTTCGATAAGAGCGTCCATTCCTGAGCTTTCAGCCTCTGCAGCAGGTGCCTCTGTAGCTGCAGGTGCTTCTGTAGCTGCCGGAGCCTCAGTAGTAGCTGCAGGTGTCTCTGTAGCTGCACTTCCGCATCCAACCATGCTAAGTGTCATAAGTCCCGCCAATACCAATGCTAATTTCTTTTTCATAATTCTTCTCCTTTCAATTTCGGGTCATTGGATAAATTAATCATAAAAAAAAACAGAAATCGGTAATACCCAAATTTCTGTTTTTTTGTCCAAAATTCTGAACACAAATTTTCAACCTGTCATTTAACAAAATCTGACGGCGATCTGTCCGTATATTTTTTAAACACTGTACTGAAATACTTATAGTCTGAAAAGCCCGTCATCTCTGACACTTCATAGACTTTGTAGGTTCCTCTCTCAAGAAGCTTTATGGCCTGCTGGACCCTGTATTTATTGAGAAAATCCAGGTAGGTAAGCCCCGTTGCTTCCTTAAACTTTCGTGAGAGATAGCTACCCGAAACGCCAAGTTCCTCGGAGAAGGTCTCGATGCTTATCTTTTCCGCGTAGCGCTCCTTTGTTGCCTTTAAGACCTCCTGGATATAGTCGTTATCTCCTTCGCTCTTTATAAAGAGCGCATCGACATCGTCTCCGTTTTTCGACCTGGAGGATAACTGACGCAGCTGATTATCCTTTTCTATCTCGGTGATGATCTTACTTATGTTCTTTTTTAATTCCTCTTCATCCACCGGCTTCATCAGATAAGCAGAAACGCCAAGCTCTATTGCCTGTTTTGCATACTCAAAATCAGCATAGCTGGTCATGATGATCGCCTTAAAGTCACACGTCTCCTGTGCCTGCCTTATCATTTCAATACCATCCATAAGCGGCATCATTATGTCAGCCAGCACTATGTCGGGAGAAAGCTCTTTTATCTTCTCCACTCCCTCCTTGCCGTTTGCTGCCTCTCCAATGATGGTGCAGCCCATGGATACCCAGTCCATGGTATAAGCTATTCCCTTGCGGATGATATCCTCATCCTCTGCTATCAAAACTCTGTACATTCTTCTCCACTCTCTTCGGCAGCGTAAGTCTTACCGTAGTGCCCTCCCCTTTTTTACTCCATATATCAAGTCCGTAGTCTCCATTATACATGAGCCTTATCCTCTGGTGAATATTGTAAAGCCCAAAGTGCGCCGGCTGCGTATCAGGATCCTGGATCGAGTGCTTAAGCTCTTCAAGTACATCCTCGTCAATACCGACTCCGTCATCCTCACAGATAAAGATCAGCCTCTCCTGATGCTGATAGCCGTTTATCCTGACCGTGAGTTTTTCCTTTTCTCCAAAGCCGTATTTTACAGCATTCTCCAAAAGAGGCTGCAGAAGGAGCTTAGGTATAAGACAGTCGTTTATGTCCTCGGAGACATTTATGCTGTAGGCAAACCTCTTGTTGAATCTTATCTGCAGGATGTTGAGGTAAAACTGCAGGTGCTGAAGATCCTCTCCGACAGTCACTTCTTCCCTGGTCTCTCTTATGCTGTACCTCAAAAGACCTGACAGCGATACTATCATCTTATCAGCGGATGCAGCATCTATCTTAGCCATGAATCTGATATTATCCAGGGTGTTAAACAAAAAGTGCGGATTGAACTGGCTCTCAAGCTGCTTGACCTGTGAAAAAGCCGCATTCTGTGCCAGCTCCCGGTTCTGTTCTATCTGCTTTTTAAGACCGTCAAGCATCTCATTGAAATCATTTCCGATGGTCTGAAATTCCTTGGAGCTGTCAATGCTCAGGGACACGTCAAGATTCCCCTGCTGGACCTCCTCAAAGGCATCTTCAATCTTTTTTACATCGCGGGTGTATACCTCTGAGCTGGTGGCAGTACTCCTGTAGGTGATAAAGATTATTGCGCAGAAAATAACCGCCACTATAACAACCAGAATTATGATCATCCTGGTGCTTCTGTTTATGTCAGAAAAAGTATATACTCTCAGCCCTTTGGCCACAGAAGCCTCGTAGCAGATATACTTTTGTCCGCCAATCCTTGCATAACCGGTATTGCCCTCCAGAAGAGAATTGATCTGGCCAAACTCATCTGTAAGTCCCTGGGTATTATTAAGGTACACCCATCCGCCCAGATCAGTCAGAATACAGTACCTGTTCTTGTTGTTGATGACGTTTGCAATAACCTGCGGCGGTACAGAATAGATGATGGCATACTTAAGATCACTCCCTCGAAATACACCTCGTACCACATAGAGATTTCCGCCGTAAAGCACAGTCCTTGTTTCATTGGGGTGTGTCTTTATCCTGTTCCATATGCCCCAGTTGTCATATTCCTCTCCCGTAAGACACTCCGGAACAGAATTCTTGCTGGTAAAAAGAGCTCTTTTCTCCGGTGACATGATCATGAGATTTCCGATGTCATCGAAATCCGAAGTCCTGCTGTAGAGTATGGAAAAGACTCTGTCACGCACCTTATCCACATCAATATCCGCAGTGGAAACCACAAATTCCACGTCGGTCAACATCGCATAGTAAGTATCCAGTATTATATCCACGTCCCCTGCTATGCTCTTTGAATCCTCCCTGGTTGTCTCAGCCATATAGGCACTCCAGGTGAAGATAAAAAGAAATATCGCAGTAAATACAATTGCAATGACAGGAGTAAGAGAAAACAGGATAAAGGTTCTTCTTATGTTGTCCTGGAAGGATTTGATATCTTTACTCATTTCCATCCTCCCCCATATAGCTCATAAACTTATCTACCCACTCTGACCTGTCCTTTAATACCTTGTCTTTATCAACCTGCAAAAGCCTTATATCCTCCTTGGCTTTCACAAGAGCTGAGCTGTTTACATCCTCGCGTACAGACCTTCTTCCCAGATCTGTGGCGATATAATGCTGTGTATCAACATCAGTCATAAAGTCGACAAAGGCTGCTGCCCCGTCGGGATTTTTAGCATTTTTATTTATGTAGATACCGTCGGGCGTGGAGACAACTCCCTCCTCCATGTATACGACCTTTACGTGTTTTCCGCCTTTTAACGTGGTGATGGCCGCCTCTTCAAAGGTAAGTCCCACCACAAATTTACCGCTGGCAACACCCTGATATACATCGGAAGAACTCTCAAGGAGTTTTCCTGATAGCTGCGCGGTGAACTTCTCTACATAGTCCCAGCCCTTATCCGGATTGCCGTCTCCCATGGCATATAGCATATTGGTGAGGTGTTCAAAGGAAGACGAGGACTTAACGGGACTGGCATAGGCAATCTTTCCGGCAAGTGCCTGGTTTAACAGATCCTCATAGCCGTCTATTTCCATGTCACCCAAAAGGTCAGTATTGACCATAAGAATACTGGGCACGTCGGTAAAGCAGGTCAAAGCATTGCCTGCATTTCTGTATTCGCTGTAAAAGCTCTTTTCATTTTCAGTTGTGTAAGGTAAAAAGAGATCTTCGTAGGAACCTACTGAAAGAACGGAACCTCCCCAAAGAACATCGATCTTCTCCCCATCCTGTATCCTTGATACAGCTTCGCTCGTTCCGCACCTTATAACCTCTACGGTTATCCCCGTCTGGGCCTCAAATTCACTAACCAGCGGCTTCATAAATTCAATCGGGTGCGGTGAAACAACCACAATTTTATTCTCAGCTTCCCCCTTTGCAACTCCATTGCGGCTTATCACCCCGTAAGCTGTTGCAGCTATTACGACAAGCACAATAAGAGCAGCGAGAATCCTATGTACTCTTTTCATTAAACACCTCTTTATTCCAGAACTTGTTCTGGAGTTCATTTTTGGTAACACCCGGTGAGAGGTAGTCTCCGATAATGAAATCGGCTTTGACATCTTTTACCCTGTCATAGAGCTCTTTACTGTCTATACCGCTCAAAACGACGCGTTTACCAAGCTGACTTAGCATATTGACCTTGTCACGAAGAATCGCCTCTTCGTGAGTAGCATCTTCAGATTCAAAATGTCTTTTGACATCAACATTGATACCGTCGAACTTATCGATAGTAGTAACGTCCAGTCTAAGAAAACCGGAATCCATGTTGAATAAAATGAACCTGATCCCTATCTTGTTAAATTCATCAATTATGTATCCCAGCACATCCTGTGCCTGTGTTGCTATTGTATCACTAACACTGAACCTGAGCATACCGGTATCTATTTCGTACTTCTTAACGCATGCCCTTACCTTGTCCACAAGCTCCTGTTTAAGAACCTGTACAGACATAATATGGATCACAAAGACCTTAATGTCCATGTCGGATTTTTTTACGCCGGAATTGATGAACTGGCATACCGAATCGATCATCCTGAATTCCAGCTCACTTGCAACACCTGCATCCTCAGCGACAGCCTTAAACTCAGAAAATCTTATCTTTCCCATTACAGAGTCATTTAATCTCAAAAGAGCTTCAGCAGAAACTACACCCAATGTCTTTTTGTCGTAGATCGGATGATAAAGCACCATGAAGGCATCTCCTGCGATACCCCTTATTATGGCTTTTTCCACGTCAATATTTCTCAGGAGGAATTCAATGTCTTTTCCCTTAAAGACAATCTTGTCCTCTTCATCTATATTGCACTCGGAAAGTCTCAGGATATCATAGGCATCGCTGAATTCATCAGGGCATTTAACACAGATGATCTTTGCTTTTACATTGGTAGCTCCGTACTCTGTTTCGAAGCTTTCTTCAAATCGGTTGACTATCTTTTCTATCACCTTGTCCACGTCAAAGCCGCACATATCCTCGCACAGCATGTAGAAATTTCCACCCGTGGTCCTGTAAACATCAAACCTGTAATCGAGGCTCTTAAGAAAATCTGCGACATTGGTAAGAATAACATCATAGCCCTCATATCCCATAAGTCTGCGATAGAGATCGGCGTTTATGATACGAACGCAGATTACATGGAATTTCTTTTCAACGTTAAGAGCACCCTTCAGGTCATGTATCAGGGCAGACCTGTTGTAAGCCTGCGTCTTGTAATCAAGCCTGTAGTCATCCTTTTCCACCATGATCATGACGCCCATAAGTCCCAGGGATTCCGCAAGCATCTCACAAATGATCTCAGGGAAGATCATCTGTACAATGACTCCGGTCACAGCAAGCCCCAAGAAATAGAACATGGCGATCTTCTGAAGATGATTCATCGTATTCCAGTATCTTCCGAGAAGATAAAAGCAGAACCCAAGATAAACCGCACTGAACACATAGGCAAGATAAACTCCGCCACCTCTTTTTAGATTGTTCTCTATTCCGTTACTGATTATAAAGCCCGTGATAGGATTTGTTATGACTGCCAGCTCCAGCAAAAGACACGGTCCAAAAAACAAAGCCAGACTGAGTTTGCTTCTATACCTGTGAAAGACGTCACAGACAAGGATTATATAGAGCGCAAATACCGGAACAAACGCAAAGTGTGTTCCGTAATATGTAAGCTTATTAAAATAGACTACCAGGTATTTTGTATCAAGAGAAAGAGAACTGTCCAGCACCAGAGTATTAACAATTCCCGTGATGCAGTCATAGCAGGTGATTATGAGGGCAACAAGAAATAAACGGCTGCGGAGCCTTTTCTTGGTCTCTTTTTTTATCACAGCCGTGTAAAAGATACAGGTTATGCAGATGATCAGAGCCGCGATCCTGAAGGATAGCGCTCCTATAGGGTTTAAATCACCCATAGCCTACTTCCTCGCCTTGAAAAATGCATCCAGTGTAGAAAGAAGTTTATCCTTTGAAATCGTCTTAAGCAGATAATCCGCAGGTTTTAAAGCAATAACATTTGTAACGCTCTCTTTGTCGTTTTTTCCCGTTAAAAACATGACCGGGGTTGAGCTTGAGAAAGATTCACTCTTTAGCATCTCAAGAACCTTTGGTCCGTCCAGTACCGGCATATCATAATCAAGAAGTATAAGATCAGCCTTGTTGGTGGCAAGCCAGGCTACCGCCTGGGTTCCGGAATTGGCCATTCCGATCCTGTAGGTATCCTTGAGCCACTCTCTTATCATCTGAAGAAAAGTCGGATCGTCATCCACAATAAGAATGCTCTTTCTTCTCTGGAACTCGTATTCGTCGTCGGTCACGATCAGAGCTTTTTGCACAAGATCAGCCATGTCAAGAGGTCTTTCAATCTCATACGCCACATCCTCCTTGGGAATATACTGGTGCACAAGATTGAAGGCGTCCTTGTTTCCTATGACGATCATTATCATATTCTCATCGATGCACAGATCCTTAAAATACACCATGACATCACGATGATCCTCGAACTCGGTATCCGTGTAGAGAAGGATAAGGTCCGTATCCTTTGTCTTTCCGTTCAGATCAGACAAAACATATGTGGCCTCCGTCACGAGAAATTTGGCATCCAGGAGAGCATTCTTTATCGCATTTACAAGGAACGTCTCTTCATTTCTTACAAGTAAAATCTTTTTGTTAAACATAGCTTACTCCTCTAATAGGGTCAGTCCCTCTGAAGCTAATCTTACAATCTCATCCCACTGAAGCTTATATGCCATTTCACCTATGCTCCTTGAGATCTTCCTGTCTTTGTCGGGCAGCCTGTAGTTTCTCAGGGAATCAAGGATAAATGTGAGTGTGTCATAGTCAAGGGTCTTGCTGACTTCAATTATGCTCTGGTAGGCATCCCTCAGCTGTGCTGTGCTTATATCGACCTTGTCATCTGCATCAGGATTTTCTTCCTGCTGATCAATTCCCGGAACCTTGGAGAGTGTGTATTTGACTATAGTGAACAGATTCATCAGCTCATCCTGGTACTCCCTGATGGTCTCGATGTCACCTGCATTTCCTGCATTCTCAAGCTTTTTGGCAAGCTCGCTAAGGCTTCTGGCTCCTATAGTCCTGCTGGTACTCTTCAAGGAATGGACATAACTTGTGTAGTCCTTCCAGTTTTCATCGTTATATGCACCTTCAATATTGTTCTCTGTCATCTCAGCCGACTCATAGTAGACTTTGATGATATTGAAGTAGCTATCAATGCTTCCGCAGTTCTTAAGGCCTTCTCCGACATCGATCTCCTCAAGATACTTTGTCCATTCCGGATAATCTGTACTATCCTCTTTCTGACTGCTTTGAGGCTCTGTTTTTTCTTCTTTTTTATTATCTGATGTAAGGATCACCTTCTCCTTAGGCAGATACCTTATCAGTGTATCTTCCAGCTTATCGCTCTCGATGGGCTTGCTTAAGTAATCATCAAAGCCCTCCCTGAGGAAGTTCTCCCTTGCTCCTGAAATAGCGTTGGCCGTAAGCACGATAACAGGAGTGTCCTTGTTTGGACTCGAAGTATCTTTCTTGATTTCATCCAGTGTCTCAATACCATCCATTCCCGGCATGCGATAGTCCAGGAAAATGATGTCGTATTTCTTTTCGTGCTGCTTTTTGAGGCACTCCTCTCCGCTTCTTGCGGATTCCACCCTGGCCTGTATGCTCTTTAGCAGTTCTCTGATGACCACATGGTTCATAGGCGTGTCATCAACTACCAGGATCTCCGCTTCAGGAGCTGTCAGTTTTTCTTTATATTTCTTTCGCTCCTTCGTCGTCTCCGAAAGCTTAGACTTAAAGTCTCCGATCGGAATATCACTGACAACCTTCTGCGGAAGAGTGATGGTAAAGGTTGATCCCTCTCCGTACTTGCTTTCAACAGAAATACTTCCGCCCATAAGATCAAGAAGAGAGCTTGTGATGGCAAGTCCAAGTCCGCTTCCTTCCACAGTCTTGTTCTTGTCTATATCAAGCCTCTTGAATTTCTCAAAGAGTCTTTCCTTGTCCTCATCCTTAATTCCGACGCCGGTATCAGTGACGTCGATCCTTAAGGTTATCATGTCGCCGAATTCCCGGTAGCCTGTTATCTTAAGGGTGACCTTTCCTTCGGTGGTATATTTGACAGCATTGTTTAAGATGTTCACCATTATCTGTCTGAGGCGCATCTCATCGCCGTGCATCCTCTCCGGAAGGGTGTCGTCAATATCAAATACCAGCTGCAGCGACTTCTGTGATGCCTTGATATGCACCATGTTGTAAACATCGTTGAGAACAGATGAGAAGTCATAATCCGCCTCATTGATCTCCATGCTTCCCGCCTCGATCTTGGAGAAGTCCAGGATATCATTTATCAGTGACAAAAGAGTTCTTCCCGCGCCTTCAATATTCTGGGCATATTCAAGGATCTTTTCATCCGTGCACTCACGAAGGATAACCTCATTCATGCCAAGCACGGCATTTATAGGAGTCCTTATCTCGTGAGACATATTTGCAAGGAAGTTACTCTTTGCTTCGTTGGCAGCCCTTGCTCTTCTCTCCTCCATCCTTGCAAGCTCTGTAGCACGCAGGATTGCGATAAACTCATTCTTGCTTACCGCTTCGGAGAAATAAGTGCCCTTTAGATAATCAGCTTTCACAGCGGATATGGTCTCAAAGAGTTCCTGGGAATCCACATGATCCAGGACAATGCGCTTTTGCATCTGGTTCATCATCTTAAGTCTGTTCTCAAGAATGATCTTGTTCTGCATATTTCTTTTAGCCACATGCAAAAGAGATGCATCCATCTTCACACCCTCAAAGATGAGTGAAGAAGCTGATTGCATGTTAAAGAAACCGGATCCGTATTCATCCATAAAGAACCTGATCCCGTCTTTTTCAAGATCCGCCATGACTATACCGAGCACGTCCTGATCTGTTGCGGCGGATGATTCCGTAATATCAAAAACAATCTGAGTCGGTCTTACACCGAATTTTGACAGGGCTTTTCTCACCCTTGCGCTGAAATCAGATTTGATGAGCTGAATGGACGAAAGTCCTATCTCAATGAATTCAAGTCCCATCTCTTCGGCTATACCGCCGCCGAGGAAGTAGAAAGCCTCATCAATCGTAAACCATCCCAGTTTCTCTATAAGTCCTGTCTGCTCAGCGATCGGCAAAAACTCATCCGGTGCGATCGCGCCGAGCTCACTGTCTTCAAAAACAACAACTGCCTGAGCTGCACAGATAGCCAGATCATCCTTGGTATAAATAGGTTCGAAATATACCTTAAAGGCATCGGTTCCGATATCTCTTTTAACAGCCTTCTCAACTTCTGCCCTTCTGAGGATGAAGTCCAGATCATGGCCCTGAAGCACCCTTTCGTTATCCGCATCAATGGATGAGTCGCTCAGGAAAAAGAGATTGTCAAGTGATGTAAACTGATCAGGAGAGCTGGCCATGAGTATATAGGCCTTAAGAAACAGAGTGTTGTCCTTTAGGGACCACCCCTGATCAAACCTTGATAAAACCTTCTCCGCCACGCTTGTAGCGTAGTCGTTATCGATATCGGGGCAGACTATCATAAAGCAGTCTGACGCTGCCCTGTAAATATCAAATCTGTCATCGATACTGCGAAAGAACTCAACAATCTCTCTTAGTATCTTTTCAAACTCTTCGTATCCCGTGATCTTCCTGTAAGAATCAGCATTAAGAAGCCTTATACAGATGCTGTAGAAATTCCTGCCGTACTTAAAGTAGTTTCCCACATCCTTGGTCATGGCATTTCTGTTAAAGGCACCGGATGGCATATCCATCATGTCATCGTCATTTTCAAGGACGATCATGATGCCCATAAGACCTATAGCCTCGCACATGAGCTCACACTGGATATTGACAAAAAGCATCTGTATCAGAGTTCCGGCAATCACTATCCCGAAGAAATAGAGAAGTGCGATCTTTTTCATCCTGTTGAGGATATTCCAATACAGAAAAAGCGCCACCACCGCAAACAGAACGTAAAAACCTGCCTGAACATAGGCAACGTAAACACCTGCGTGCCTGTGGAACTTCAGGTCATCGTCAAAGACATATACAAAACGCGTAAAGACATTGGTGGCAACAAGGATTTCAAGAATATAGAAAGGCAACGCAAGACAAAACTGCGCCAGCTTGGAAAAGCGATACGACACATTGCAGACCAGTATTATATATAGCGCAAACATTGGAGCAATGGCGAAATGAGTGAAAAAATAGATGTATTGGAGCACATAAAAAATCAAGAGCTTACCTGCCTGGGATATATTCCCAAGTGTTATCAGATCAGCTCCTATAACGGTAGTCGCATCAATGATTACAATTACTATAAGCGCGATAAACAGTTTATTCTTAAACCTGCGGTTCCTGCCCATCAAAAGAGTATAGAAAAGACAGGTCACTGCAACAATAACAGCCGCGAGGTTAAAGGTAAAGCTGCCTATTCCTCTGACATCAACCATACTGGATCCTCAAAGCGTAAAACTGCCCTCTTGCTTATGCCGGAATCAGATCACGATACCATCTAAGCGCTCCGAGATATGCGGTGTAGACATTGTTCATATCGATATCTTCCAGAACAAGGATCCTGGATACCTCAGTCCAGTCCGCATCCTCATAGCATTTGATAAACTGCAGTATCTTAGCGAAATCTCCCTTGTTCTCCAGAAGTGCTTCTTTGATATGCGTTGAAACCTGGACCATTTCAAGGGCATCTTCCATGGTCTTTTCAAGCATGATATCAAGAGCCGAGAACAGTCCCATAATGAACAGCTCCGGCGCCTGCATTGCCATCTCAAACTCACTGGCAAGGTTCTCTGCAAATTTCGCTCTTATCATAACCAGCCTGATAAGCTCACTTGGCTTATCCGCACAAAGTTCCTTTGTAACGGCTGTATTGATCCATCTTTTCAGTTCCTTCTGTCCGAGCATGGCAGCCGCATGGCGAATAGATGTTATCTCTGAATTAAAGGCCATTCTGTTCACCATCTCAAGTAGTGAGATCACAAGAGCAGGGTCTTTTCCGATAACATCCGCAGCATCGGTCAGATCATAGTCAGGAGCGTTGACCACATTGAGAAGTTCAATGTAGTTGACCTTCAAAGGGCTAACCTCTTTCTCTGACTTTTTAATGGGCATTCTGAAGAAGCATCCCTCATAGAGGTCATATCCGCCGTCCGCTACAAGCTTGTCATAATCTTCTTTTGTATCAACATTAACGGCACACAGCTTGATACCGGGATACTGTCTGCCAAAATATATCTTAGCCTTGGAAATATCAATCTTAACGTGATCAAGAAGAATATAGCTGCAAAGGGCTATAAGCTCCTTATAATCTTCAAAACTGCTGATGGGGATCTTTCGGATTGCCAGTCTGTATCCCTGTTCCTTAAGCTCTTTTGCCCTCTTGACGTAAGCCTCCTCAGGAGGAATTGAATTATCCATCAAAAGAACAACCTTCTGCGGTGGAACCGTACACTGAAGGGATATCTCTGCAAAAATTGAAAACTGATTTATAGGAACAAAGACCTCTTTTCCGCCTGAGAGAGTTGCAACACCCATGTTGCTGACAACTTCAAGCTCCGGAACGGTACCTGCCCCATCGAATCTGGCCCCGGCCATGAATGAGGGATTCAAAAAGAGATTGGTCTTGCGTGCAAAGACCGAATACGAGCACACAGACATTTCACTATCAAAAAGAGGTATCAACGTAGCAAGCATAAAGTTCTCCTTTCAGCCACATAAAGACAAACTCCCACTTACTTATATTGTACCTCTAAAATACGATTAAACAAATAATATTTTTATTAATTTCCGTTGATGCAAACCTCGCAAACAGCCCGTTATACCGTCCTGTCAATGATATATTTCGGCCTTCCCTTGACCTCATCATAGATCTTGGAAATATAGAATCCGATAATTCCAAGTGCCATCATGATAAAAGAGCCTGTAAAGCACTGAAGGATAATAACGGTCGTAAAACCGTCCTGTGCCTGTCCCTTAAAGAAGGTCACGATCGCTTCGATACTGGCACCAAGGCCTACAACAAACACGATGATTCCAAGAAGTGTAACTATCTGCATAGGCGCAGATGTAAAGGATGTGATATTGGTAAGAGCATATTTGAACAGTGCTCTGGTGCTCCATTTGGAGGTACCGACTTCCCTCTCTCTTACCTCATATTCCACTTCTGTTGACTTAAAGCCGATCCAGGATGAAAGAGCCCTGAAGAATGCGTTCTTCTCGTTCATGTTAAGAAGTACGTTCATAGCCTTTCTGTCAAGAAGCTTAAAGTCAGATGCTCTGGACATATCAAAACCGATAGCACTGGACATGATGCCGTAGAAGCTCTTGGCAGCAAATCTGTGAAGACCGCTCTCTCTGCCGCGGTCAGACTTAACGCCCTCAACTATCTCATAGCCCTGCTCCCACAGTCTGTACATCTCAACTATCTTCTCCGGCGGATGCTGAAGGTCACAGTCGATCACAACGCAGCACTCGCCCTTTGCCTCTGCTATTCCGGCAAATATCGCAGACTCTTTTCCAAAGTTCCTTGAAAAGCAGATCCCTCTGACACAAGGAATAGCCTTAGCCTGCTGTTCTATCTTTTCCCAGGTTTTGTCCTTGGATCCGTCATTAACAAAAAGCAGTTCGTGCTCAATATTCTCTCCACTTAAAATACCGCTTATTACGGAAGCGGTTTGTGGTATTATTTCTTCTTCATTGTATGCAGGTATAATTACGGAAAGCACCTTAGATACCCCTTTCGTGCTTGATTAAAGTCCTCATGCATTATATCATAGATTATAGGGTATTTCTACAAACATCAAGATAGGGGGATCTTCATATGGCTCAAAACGAAATGTTAGCTATGATCCTGGCAGGTGGACGTGGAAGCAGGCTAAAAGACCTCACCACGAAGG
>JAEEGF011410298.1_pt1 | contig 14413 bp, 10 predicted proteins | sample 9134171 | NCBI WGS metagenome assembly JAEEGF01 (sample SAMN16246542, study PRJNA631951) | gut metagenome | biome: gut microbiome; feature: rumen; material: AP-attached | host: Bos | place: Iran: Karaj | collected 2018-10
TGGTAACTTTCCATCGGGAAGCCCTCATTGCCGAAGAGTTCGTCAAGAACTTTGATGAATTCCTGAATACTTCGGATCTCTTTGGTACCGTCCCAGTACTCGTTGTAAAGAAGCGCCGAAAAATGAGTGTCGTCATACTCGTTGATCGCAAGGATGCTTGATCTGTACTTGTTAGAGATCATTCGCTCTTTTGCTTCCATATCTGTCGTGTCTCCTTTGAATAAAAATCTACTCCTCGATTGTAACAAACGGAAGTTACAGACCGGTCACAAAATAGCTTTTTATATGTAACATTATGTAAAAGATGTTATAATTGTGTGAACGGGAGATTTTTGTTCTAAAGAAAAGAACGACTCCTACCGATGAGGTCGAAATCGTTCTTTAAAATGCTTTATTTATTTGTCAAAATCAGCTTGCTGCTTTTCTTTTTGCTTCCACCTTGTCCTTAAAAATGAGTAACAGCACAAGGTTTGTGATACATACCAGCGAAAACAGCTGGGCTTCCGTCATACCAAGGAACATCTTAGGATTGACTCTTATAAATTCAAGAGCAAATCTTATGAAACCGTAACCGCCCATAAATACCACATAAAGATAGTTCTTAAGGATTCCCTTTGCTGCCATTCTAAGGATTATAAAAAGAAGAAGGAAATCAAGTGATGCCTCGATAAGCTGTACCGGGATCATCCACCTAAGGCCGTTTACAACTATTGTTATGCCGTGGCAACAGCCTTCCATATAGCAACCGACTCTAATACAGGCAAGCATCAAAAGCCCCGCAGGCGTGCAAAAATCAATAAATGCTTTTGACTCCTTTTTAAACATCAGTGCCATCAGCCTTATGGCTATAGGCATAAAGAAAACAGTTCCGTAAAATGAAACGCCGCCAAAGGAAAAACCATTTTCAATGATATCCTTTATGCTCTCGATGGAATATAAGATCTTGGCACCTATAAATCCAAACACAGCAAGCAGTACTCCTGTAAGAAGTGACTGCCAAACCTTAATACCCACTATCTTTCTTCTTGCGGTACAAAGGATGCTCATCCCGATCATTCCCACGATCATCATGGAATAATAAATTGGGAAAGAAAAGCTGCCAACCCTTATAAATGCCACATTTGATGTTCCCATATTGGTAACAAACCCAAATATGTTGATGAGTCTTCCCATCCATAAAGACTGGATACTTATAAGGATCCATAGCGTGAAAAACAAAAGCGAAAGGACCAGCGCCCACATTCCGGTAAGTTTCTTGGACTCCCCTGCTGATTTTAAGCTCATACCTTCTCCCCCTTTATCAATCAAATGGCCTGCAAAAAAGCAGGCCATTTGAAATAGTTTTACTTTTTAAGTATTATACCATTTTACGTCTCTTGAATACAAGAAGTAATGCTGCAAGCATCAGGATTGCACCGAATCCATAGAATACTGTTACAGGAACAGTACCTGTCTTAACAAGTGCATCGCCGAGTGCCTGATCATCATCGTCAAGATCCATACCATCGTCATCGTCGTCAAAGACTGCATCGCCAAGGGCCTGCTCATCATCACCAAGATCCATACCCGGCTCATCATCTATAGTAGTAGGATTAACTGTAGGTGGGTTATCTGCAGGTGGGTTATCTGCAGGTGGGTTATCTGCAGGTGGGTTATCTGCCGGTGGGTTGTAAGGAGGAACATAAACGTATGAGCTGTACTCTCTTACGTATGTTACTTCTACAACATTATTTTCAACATCTACAACTATTGAAGCAGGTGATACACTCTTATATGTGTATGTACGCTCGTTGAATGTTGTATTAGCCATTGTGGCTGAATCAAATTCGAAGTTTGATCCAATCCACCAGATCTTATCAGCTTCGCCGTTGAAAGTTTCTTCGTATGAACCCTCAGCTTCGTTACCACTCTTGGTATATGTATCATACTTGAAGTAGTTGTGTTTAACTATGATATTAGCGTACTCTCTTGAGTCGATTTCCTGTACATGATAGAATGTGATCTCGTTAAACTCGCCTTCACCTGTAGCTACAAGAGTTATAAGGTAAGTTCCAACTGCTCCGTCAGTAGCAATACCTTCAGGATTGGTTGTCATATTTGTAAATTCATAGCCTTCAAGAGCTGATGGAGATACGGTAATAACATTTGTCTTAAATGCGCTACCTGTAACAACCTCTGAGAACTGTGTCTCACTTTCATCCCAGTCGCGAGTGATATATACGTTAGTGATCTTGTAATCAGCCTTAACGCTGTTATCATCGGTTCTTTCGTATGAAAGGACTACATTGTTGCCGGTTGCAAATGCTGTACCGGTGTAAATGTAATCAGCATCGTATACAGGCATTCCGCCTCTTAAGCGTCTAAGTGCTGCTGTATCGCTTACGTTTACAAGGTCATATCCGTTTCTAACAGGAGTAACTGTAAACTTTTCGCCTACATACTTTTCAAACGGAGTACCAGGTACCGTACTTTTAGTAACACTCTCATCACCGTTTTCAGCAATTGTTGTAAGCTTGTATGCATGACTTACTAAAATTGTTGCTTTATCAAGTTCTACATAAAGCTTGTATACAAATGTGTAATCATTTCCGCTTGATCCAAGTCTCTTGGTATAATTTGCAGTTCCTTCAAGTTCGTAGTCTGCAAATTCCTCAACGTTACCTGCTGCAAATGTTACATCCATGCCTACGTAGTGACCGAATGTACCGGCCTCAACTGCGGCTGCTGTAGCGATCTCAGGATCATCATAATATCCTGCAACGCCATCATCATTTACAGTCATTGTATACTTCTCAAATCTGTAGATAGCGCTAACAGGGGCAGGTTCACGCTCATCAACATCGCTAAGTAAGTATTCAATAGTGATAATGTTGCTGCCCGGCTGAAGAACTATTGAAAGGTTATCAGTCTGACGTTCATATGTCTTGCCGTCGTATGTAAGAGCCTCTGTTGCAGTATATGTATCACCTACAACAAGTTCACTTACATTAACCTCATCTGAACCTACAAACTGCTTCTCGTCGTGCTTTTCAACTCCGGCCTCAACATATTTTACATCTCTGTAATACTTATGCTCTACCTTAACAGATGTCTTATCTCTGTTATCTTCTGTGGCGTCCTTAATGTAGTTAATGTTGATAACAAGTCCGCCCTCAGGAACGATAATATACTCAGCGTTTACATCGATAGAAGAATCGCTTACTGTATATACGCCCTTATTGTAGATATTCTCTTCCTTTGTTCCAACATAACGATTTTCACGAGTATCAACTACTGTGTTTCCGTCCTGAGTAACTCTATACTCAACTGTTGAACCTGTTACCACTTCGCCATCATAAACAAGTACTGTTTCAGCAGTTCTTGTAAAGTAGCTGTGATTAATGGTAACTGTAACTTTATTGATATCTATAGTTTCTGCAGTATAGTGAAGAACAATGTGAAGTCCGCCGTTAGGAACGGTCTTCTTTCCAAGCTTCTCAGCATTTGATGGATCTGCTGTATAGGTCTTGCCGCCATATGTTGTAGCGTCAGTAACCATGATCCACTCTTCAGGAACCATCTGTGCATTCACTGCAGGATCGGTAGCTATATGATGAACTGTATGAACTCCCTTAAGGTCGTCATCAAGAACAACTTCATCATACTCGTATACTCTTTCAACCAATACAGGAACTGTATCAGGAAGATTGCCGGCATCGCTTTCGCAATAAATATCTATTGTGTTGTTTGCTGCGCATGTAAGTGTAGTCTCAATGACTCCGTTAGCTGCACTTGCTGCGGTACCGTTAATCTTGATCTCTTTTACAGCGTATCCTGCTGTCTTATTGCTATCAATTGTATAACGATAAACAGAATTGCCGGTCTGAGCAGTATTTACTGCTTCAATATCATCGCCTGTAGTAGTTACTAATTCAAACTTACCTGTTGTCTCGTTAACAACATAGTTATTATTTGTGTAATGATAAGTAACCTTGATAGGATACTGTCTGCCATCTTCGATTCTTTCGTATACAAGATTGATAGCGCTATCTGTGGTAACGTTTGTAACGCTGCCTGCGCCGCTCTTATACGTAAATACAAGATCGCCGACTGTCTGATCCTGGTTGTAATTATCTACAGAATAGCTTCCTCCGTAGTAAACCTTTACTGCGGTAGGAGTTGCATTTGCGCTGCTTGAGCTCTGCTCACCATTTGCACTGTATGTTACTGTAGTATACTTCTTATTTACAGTTACATTAAACTGCTCTTTGCTGTAGTAAAGTTTTAATACGTTGTTACCTGTAGCACTGATAGTAATTGAAGTTGCTCCGTTATCAAATGCAAAATGATCTGCTGCATACTTTGTAGCATATCCTTCAGGAGCAGCTACGACTGCATTTACTCTTGCAATGCCTGAAACCTTATCAGTTGTTACCTCTGTATAAGTCTTAGGGTTAGTATTAAGGTTCTCTTTATAATACTCAACTGTGTATGCAAATGTAGGTGCAACACCCTTTATGAAAGGAACCTTAAACTCCATAGTCTCATTATTGAGCATATGAAGAATAGTCTGTCCGTTTACAGGGTATGGAACATTGTCTTCAAAACCTTCCTGTGTAAGGTCAAGTTTTACTCTGTATGTATACTCGTAAATGAACTTAACAAGACCAGGAGTTGTCTTATCTTCAACGCAATTGTCTTTAGAAAGGCTCCATGTGATCACGTTGTTTTCAAATGCAACATCATCGCCTGAAATTTCGCTGGTAACTGTAAACTTAGGTCCGATAGGATCTGTTACCTGCCAGCCGTTAGCTCTTGAAGCTGCGATAATAGCTGCGCTGGCCTTCTTAAATGCTTCACTTAAGCTGGCAACATTATTTCCATAATAAATGCCTGCATTTCCTTCAGCATCAAGGCTTGAAATAGCACCTAAAAAGTCGCTGATTCTTACCCTTTGATTTCTATCATCATTCTTATCAAATGTATCATTTTCAGTACCGATAAATATTGAAAAGATCTTATTACCGGCATTTTTTAATGCTGTAGCAGCATTGATGGCGCCATTGTAATCGTAGTTATTACAATACTGTCCGCCGCCCTGAGTTCCTGATATGGAGTCAGTGTTTGTGTTATCACTGTTAACATGAAATGTTGGCTCACCATCTGATACAAGAACGGTAAATTTACAATTTGAATTAATGCCACTAAGGTCACTCATAGCAAGACGATTCTTTGCAAGCATTAAGCCGCCCTGCATATTGGTTCCGCCGCCAAGATTAGAAATAAGGGCATTTAAATTATCCTCTGAAACCTCGTTCATAAGGAACTCATAAGCTGTAGTGGTTACTGTTTCTGTAGAACTTCCGCCACATCCGCCACAGGTTTCATGCGTAATCTCCTGCTGCGCAGTGCCGTTTATATCAAGCCAGTCTGTAAGTTTTCTCGCATTTGATCCAAATCCAATAAGCGAAATATAACACTTACCATCTGTACTGCCTCTAAGGCTTGTAAGAAGCGCCTGAATATTATCTGATGCTGCCTTAACCCTGGTAGTATTTCCAAGTGACCACTTCATCGAATTAGAGAGATCCACAACAATGGCAACCGCAATATCCTTAGCATTTTCCGTGTTCTCTGTTGTAGTTACTTTAAGTTTAACATCGTAATCAGATACGGTACCGTCAACTTTAGTAACAGTCTTACTGATAGCTACAGCGCCATCAGCAGATGTAACCACCGCATCTGCACCGTTGTCAAACTCCGCATCAGGCTCGCTCACTTTACGGTAACCTACTAACTCACTGGAACCGTTGCTAGTTGTCGGGCCGTCTGCCTTAGCCTTGACTCCGCCTAAGCTAAGATTGGTTAAGATCAACGCAAAAACCAAGAAAACACTTAGGCAACTCATTAACTTTTTGTTAGTTAATAGTTTCTTCATTTCTCATCCTCCGTAATTATTTGTTACAACAAGTCACACTGTCGATCAGAAAGAACAGCTCCAGAGCGCTTCTAAAGAACTCTTTGTTGTTCTTCTCTATCCAGGTGACAGTTCCCTGCCAAGTCGCGTTGTTTCGATACTGGATTTCAATACTGAATGTTCCAAGCTTACCGTTTTTAACGCTGCCGGTACCCACCTTGCTGCCTTTGACGCCCTCGTCATTGCTTAAAAAGCTGCGCTTTTGATAACTTTCCATCGGGAACCCTTCATTGCCGAAAAGCTCGTCAAGAACCTTGATGAATTCCTGAATGCTTCGGATTTCTTTGGTCCCTTCCCAGTACTCGTTGTAAAGAAGCGCCGAAAAATGAGTGTCGTCGTACTCGTTGATCGCAAGGATACTCGATCTGTACTTGTTAGAGATCATTCGCTCTTTTGCTTCCATAACCGCATAGTCTCCTTCTGATTTATTCTTTACAATGAAAATTTTAACACTAGAGGGTTACAACTTGGTTACGCAACAGTCCTTTTTCAGTATTTTTTAGTAAAATGCATCATCTTTATGTAAAAGGGAGGGTATTTGATTAAAGAAAAGAGCGATTCTTGTCGAAACGGCAAAAAATTCGCTCTTTGATGTAACTTTATTAAAGTTTTAAGACAATTCAATTATAGTTTCCTTAAGCCCCGAGTATCGCAGGGCTCTTCCGTGCTTTCTTGTTTCTCACTGTTTATTTTTCGAATAGATATGAATACTTCTCGCTAATCTCTTGTTCCAGTTCCCTTTCTTTTTCAAGCAATTCTTCTGTCAGTTGAACCGGTGTGCTATATTCAACGTCTACATCATCCATAATGCAATATTTATTTTCCTGATCCATAACTATAACCTCCTCACATCAAAAAGTTTTCTCTTCGGACTGATTTTTTCGTTAAAGTCATATAATCTGGTCATTACGAGCCTTTTTGCTAAGTCTGTGTCATTAACAATTTCTTTTTCGCCTTTAAGCAGGTCATTATAAACGCTGATCATGTCGTCCGACACATTGAATATTACGTACAATTCGCCATTGTGACAGGCAACGATCGATAACCTTATTCTGTCATTGTCATGAAACGTTATCAAATCTTTTGCTGACGGTCTGCCGTTGTAAGAGTGATTATGAACAACTATTATCTCAGCGTCATTCTGTAATACATGTTCGTATTCCTCTGATGTAAAACCTGTACTTCGAGGCTGACCTTCTCGCTTGAAGTTGTCGATTATCCTATGTCCATCATAATAATCCAGAGCTACCAAATACTCATTTTCGCTTCCGTCAACAAATTCAAGCAGCCTCCCTACCTCTTGATAGACGCGATTTTTTGCTTCTTGAGTTATAGGGAGCAGTTCAAACTTATCTCTAAATTTTTTAGAGTTGATAAGCTTTCTGTTTACCGAAAATGCATTTGAAGTCTTCTTCTTGCTTATAAGCGTCTGCTCATTTTCTGTGTTTAATTCCATTAATCCTTTTTCTACCCTTTCATTTTATCATATTTTGTCAAATCCTACAATTTGTGCTTTCCGAGTACTAAAATAAAAAAAGAGCCAAACATTGCGTCAAAACAATGTTAAGCTCTTTATTATCTGTTGTAACCACTACTTGCTTTGCACACACGTGCAAAAACACATCTATTATACAAGTAGCCACGGAACCAAAAAATTCCGGAATCATTCATCAGCCTGCAGTCACAGCAAACACCATGTCTGTCAAGCTTTGCTATTTTACCAGATTAGCCATCATGCGTCAACCCCTACACTTCATTTATGGCAACCTTTAGCCCCGAATACCGCTTCATTTCGTTCTCATTTGCGATCATGCTCTCTACGGTCTTTTCGCTGCCGACTATAGTTACGCACTTTTTTGCTCTTGTTACCGCGGTATAAAGAAGGTTGCGGTTAAAGAGCATACGCGGGCCTGTTAGGAGAGGAAGCACTACCGCAGGGTATTCTGAGCCCTGCGACTTGTGGATCGTTATGGCGTAGGCAAGTTCAAGCTCATCAAGGCCTGAAAACGGGTACTCCACTACGCGCCCGTCATCAAATTCTATTTCCATAAATTCTGCAAATTCGTTTATAAACTTAATAATGCCCACGTCTCCGTTAAATACGCCGGTGCCTGAATCTATGGTGTATCCGCCTTTTCCTTTTACTTCCCACTCTATCTGGTAATTGTTCTTTATCTGCATTACCTTGTCGCCTTCGCGGAAGATCGTCTCGCCAAAAAGTCTTTCCTTTTTGAAATCTTCAGGAGGGTTAAGGTAGGTCTGCAAAAACTTGTTTAGGCGCTCTACTCCAAGCTCGCCCTTTCGCATAGGTGTAAGAACCTGTACGTCAAGAGGGCCCGCATCTACGTAAGAAGGCATCTTTTCCATAACAAGGCTTAAGATGACACGAAGGATCATGGTCACATCATCGCGCTTAAGCATGAAGAAATCCTTGCTCTTGTTATCCAGGGCAATCTGCTCCCCTGCGTGAATCTTGTGGGCATTTACAATAATGTCTGAATCCATGGCCTGGCGAAAGATCTTGGTAAGTGATACCACGTTAAATGTGTGGGAGGCGATAATGTCGCGAAGCACATTGCCGGGGCCAACGCTTGGCAGCTGATTTACATCGCCAACAAGTATCAGCCTTGTACCAACAGGTATAGCCTTTAAAAGCGCATGCATAAGGCTTATATCCACCATACTCATCTCGTCGATTATTATAACGTCAGCCTCAAGCGGGTTAAGCTCGTTGCGGTTAAATTCGCTCTTTACGTCTTCCCCCTCAGGGTTTCCGGATACTTCAAGGAGGCGGTGTATGGTCTGGGCTTCGTAGCCTGTAGTTTCCTTCATTCGCTTTGCCGCTCTTCCTGTTGGCGCCGCAAGGAGCATTTCCATCTGCTCCGACTCAAAAAAGCGGATTATGGCATTTATAGTGGTCGTCTTACCGGTACCCGGGCCTCCTGTTACTACAAGCACGCCGCTTCTTGCCGCCTCTGTAAGTGCAGTTTTTTGCATATCGTCTAAGGTGATGCCGATTTCTTCTTCGATACCCTTTATCTTAGCTTTTATCTTGCTTTCCGCAATCTTGTAGCTTTGATTTAAGTCTTTTAGCATGCGGGCTACGTTTAGCTCCATATGGTAAAAAGAAATAAGATATACCGCGTCGATGCCGTCTATTTCTTTTCTTGTTATTCTTCTTTCAAGGATAAGCTCTTTTATAAGGCGCTCTGCTTCTGCCACCTCGCAGGAAAGAAGCTCTCCTGCCTCTTTTAAAAGTTCTTCGTATGGCAAAAATGTATGTCCGTTTCCTGCGGCTATCTGAAGTACATATACAAGGCCTGCTTTTATACGAAACTCGCTGGCAGGGTCTATTCCCATCTTCCCTGCGATCTCGTCTGCAAGTTTAAAGCCTATGCCCCTTATATCATCTGCAAGGCGGTACGGGTTTGTTTTTAAGACCTCGTACATGCCTTCGCCGTATCTTGCATATATTTTTACGCCGTAAGCATTTGAAATGCCGTAGCGTGCAAGGAATATAGCCGCTCTTCGCATCTCACGCTTTTCTTCAAACTGAGCGCTTATCTCTCTTGCTTTTCGCTCCGAGATACCCTTTATCTCTGCCAGGCGCTCAGGCTCTTCTTCGATAATACGGAAGGTGTCATCACCGAATTTCTTTACAATGCGGGCTGCAAGAGAAACTCCGATGCCCTTTATGGCGCCGGAGCCAAGATATTTTTCCATAGCAAGGGCATCTTCAGGCTCTTTTACCTCATAGCGGCTTACCTTAAACTGCTCGCCATATACGGAATGGGCAGTAAAGCTGCCTTCTGCCTCGATATATTCGCCTTCGCTTATGGAACTAAAATAGCCTACAAGAGTGGTTTCCTCATCACCTTCTGCGAGGGAAAGCACCGTGTAGGCATTATCTGCGTTTCTGTATACGATTTTTTCTACAAATCCCTTTACCTTGTCAGCCAAAGTTCGGCTATCCTCCTGATCTACTTCGTATTGTCCGGCTTAACCGTATTTTTCTTCATGGAATCATAAAGAATCTTTGCTATGCCAAATCCGCCCTGATCCATGGTGTTCTTTGCATAGCCCTGGTAAATGTTGTCTTTGAACATGGAAAGGTAGTCGTTTTCTTTGTGTTCTTCGTCGCGCATAATGGTCTTTTCCATGCCTTTGTACATCTGCTCAATAAAGTAGCTTTCAAAGGAGCGGCAAGCTTCCATAAGTTCGGCATCGGTAGAATCCGGGGTAAGCCTGTCAAGGTCCGTGCTGACTTTGTTTGTTCCTGTCTTGCTCTGAAGAGCTTCCATAAGACCGGTATAATAGCTGTTTCCCACTGTGATATCGCTCATGTTGACTCCTTTCGTTGACTACTTTTATTGACTAAGTGACGCGTAACTCCGTGCTTCGCACTCTCGTGACGCTGGTAACATTCACAATCCGGGCTATCGCCCTACTTGTTCATGACGGGCGGCGCTCGCATAGAACTGTACTACGAAGATAAAGCCTGCAGAGCTCTGCTCTGCCATCTGCATTCGAATACTCGAATGCAGATTCCCTTCAGGAAAAATGACCTTGCCCGAAAGCAAGCTTTCGGCAATGGCATTTTATCCTTCAGCTTTATCTTCGAAGGTTATTTGCCTGTTGGAGCATCTCGTCGCTGGCAGTGATGATCTTCGAATTCAGTTCGTATGCTCGCTGAGCTACAATCATGTTTACCATCTCATCCACAGCCTGCACATTACTTGCTTCCAAGTATCCCTGTTTAGTCTTACTGAATCTAACGCCTGTATCAATTCCTTCAATACGAGGTTCGCCTGATGCATCGCTCTCATAAAGGAATGTTCCGCCTGATTTTTTTAGGCCTGCAGGGTTATTGAACTGGGCTAGACCAAGTACGCCCATAACGTCGTATGTAGTTACGTCGCGAAGTGAATAACGGGTGGTGTCTGTTCCGTTTGCTCTGGCATTGTTTGCTGCCTGCGTAGTGATCTTTCCGTCTTTGTCTATGATGTTGCCCTTTGAGTCTTCAAGCCACTTAAGATTGTCGTTTGCATCGTAGACCTGTACCACATTACGCATATGAAGTACCTGTCCGTTCTCATTGATAGTGATATCTTCGATACTCCACTCAGGGTTCATAACTATCTCATTGCCCTCTCTTGAAAGGACAGGATTACCCTGGGAGTTTGTAAGTGTAAGACCGTTTACTCCAACTGAAAGCTGGAAGGAGCCGTTTCTTGTATATGCGGTCTCACCGTTATTATCACGTATCATAAAGAAACCGCGGCCTTCGATGGCGATATCAAAAGGATTATCGGTAGCGGTAAAGGACCCTTGAGTAAACTGAGCTGTAATAGCTGAGTTACGAACGCCTGAACCTACCTGCACACCGATAGCCTTTGGCTCACCCTCTGAGTCATAAGAATCTTCACGAAGGGTCTGGTATAAAAGAGACTTAAATTCTGTAGTCTCTTTCTTAAAACCTACTGTATTGATATTTGAAAGGTTGTTGGCAATGGTATCAAGATTTGTCTGCTGTGACAGCATACCTGAGGCAGCTGTCCAAAGTGATCTCATCATAAGCTTATCCTCCTTACCTTATGCTTTAAACTTTACCTACAGAATTTGCAGCAAGGTCAAGCATATCGTCTGTACTCTGGATTATCTTCTGGCCTGCTTCATAGGCCCTTGTAACCGTGATAAGCTCTACCATCTCAGATACAGAGTTTACATTACTCTGCTCGATGTAGCCCTGCAGTAAGCGCCCCGAGAAATCTTCACGCTCGGTGGCTCCTTCTACAGTCTGATACATGTTATCGCCAAATTTTTCAATGTAATCGTAATTTTCGTAGTCTACTATAAGTATTCTGTCTACATACTCACCGTCGGCATAAACCTGACCGTCTTCGTAAACACGCACTTCTACGGCATCCGTCGGCACGATAAGGTCGCCTGCTTCGCCCTGAAGGTGGTTGCCGTAAGCATCTACTATATTTCCGTCTCTTGTTATCTTAAAATTACCGTCTCTTGTAAGCTTCATAGAGTCTTCGCCTGCTCTGTTTGTAACACGCATGCGGAAAAACCCCTTACCGTCTATAGCAAGGTCGTAAGTATTACCTGTCTCACGAACCGAGCCCTGCCTGTAATCTGTATAAACCTCGCCTACTTTTACGCCAAGGCTCATAGTTCCGATCCGGCGATCGTTAAAGCTTTCCGAAACGTCTCTTATCTTGAGGGCAAACACCTTGTCAAAAGCCTGACTTGCAACGTTTTCTTCCTTGTAGCCTGCTGTAGAAACATTAGCCAGGTTGTTTGAAATGATGTCCATTCTGTTTTGCTCGTTACGCATACCGGTGTATGCGGTATAAAGTCCTCTTACCATACTGTTTTCCTTTCGAGTATCAGCATTTTAAGAAATATGTTCCTCAAGATAAACACAATAGAAAGAGCGGTAAGACCGTACCTTCTAAAACCGGACTTTCCGGCTAGTTGTCTCTCTTACCGCTTAAGAATTCTACGAATTTACCGGTTCCGATGGCAACTGCTGTCATAGGATCTTCAGCTGTCATGGTAGTGATACCGGTCTTATCTTCTATAAGTTCTTCAAGGCCGTAGAGGAGGCTGCCGCCGCCGGTAAGTACGATACCTCTGTCTGCGATATCTGCAGCCAGTTCAGGCGGTGTTTTCTCGAGAACACTATGCACGGCCTCAACGACCTGTGATGTGGTTTCTCTTAATGCTTCTTCAGTTTCTTCGGATGTGACCGTAATAGTCTTCGGCAATCCGGTAACGAGGTTCCTTCCTCTTACGTCCATAGTCTCAACTTCAGGACGCTTGTACGCTGAACCGATCTTAATCTTGACCTCTTCAGCTGTACGCTCTCCGATAAGTAAGTTATGCTTTTTACGCATATATTTGACGATGGCTTCATCAAAGTCATCTCCTGCGGTCTTGATAGATGTACTAACTACTGTACCGCCAAGTGAGATAACTGCAATATCTGATGTACCGCCGCCTATATCTACGATCATGTTTCCACATGGTCTTGAGATATCGATTCCTGCACCGATAGCTGCTGCGATCGGCTCTTCGATGATGGCTACTTCTCTGGCACCTGCCTGATATGTAGCATCTTCAACTGCCTTCTTCTCAACTTCTGTAGCTCCCGAAGGAACACATACGCTGATACGAGGCTTACGGAAACGCTGCTTTCCGCCTGCTTTCTGAATAAAATACTTGAGCATCTTCTCAGTAACAGAATAATCTGAGATAACGCCCTCACGAAGAGGTCTGATGGCTACAATATTACCCGGGGTTCTACCCAGCATAAGTCTAGCCTCTTCGCCGATAGCCTTGATCTTGTTGGTGTTGCGGTCAAAGGCAACAACCGAAGGCTCTTTAAGGACTACGCCCTTACCTTTTATGTAAACAAGTACGCTCGCCGTACCGAGATCAATTCCGATATCGCTTCCTAACATCTAAAAATTTCTCCTTTCACGCAAATAAGAGGGTCTGATAACCCATACTGAGGATATTATATAATATCTCACGCAAAAATAGAAGAAAAATTTTTAAATGCGGGCATTTTTATTCAAAAAGATTATCGGCTTCACAGGCCAAAAACTTGAGCATATGTAATAAAAAACCGGAAGGCTTTCGCCTTCCGGTCTAATTGATTCAATTACTGAATCCAATGTAATCTTGCTTCGTAATTTCCACTACTACCTTCTACATGATCTATGACAAGATCGTCAGTACTTGCCGGTGCCTCATCATTGTCATACCAGAACCAGTCGCCAGCCTGACTACCACTAAGAGATGGAAAATCTCCTAATGTGACCGAAGGGCCGGATGTAACAGTCTTGGAAGCTGTCATACCTCCTGGAAACTCAAATACTATTGTAATATCATCTGATGTTGTTCCACTGTTGTTATTGTTGTTATTATTGTTATTACCATTCGGATCTGTTGTGGAGCTGTTGTTGTCACCTGTGGTGTTGTTATCTCCTGTGTTGTCGTTGTTATTGTCATCAGTCTGATCATCGGTGTCTTCCTGCTGATCGTCAGTCTGATCTTCTTTTTCTTTATCTTTATCTGTCTCTTTATCTTTGTTGTTATCGGTCTTATCTTTATTATTGTCTTTGTTGTTATCGGTGTCATCAGTTACCTGACTGTCATCACCGTCATCAGCGTTATCATCATCTGCGATCTGACCGTTGTCGTTATTATCCGCAGTCTGATCATTATCTGTCTGCTGATCGTTGTTATCCTGTATCTCGTTATTGTCAGGATTTTCATCTACAGGCTCTTCTGCCGGTTCCTCTGCAGGTGTTTCATCTGCAGGCTGTTCTTCTGTAGCTTCTCCCACTACTTCGCCTGTTCCTTCCGGATTCTGGGGAACATCAACATCCATATATCTGCCTGCTGCGCCCTCAGGATTGAAGTCCGCGTCAAGGGGGAGCG
>JAEEGF011832533.1_pt1 | contig 14413 bp, 10 predicted proteins | sample 9134171 | NCBI WGS metagenome assembly JAEEGF01 (sample SAMN16246542, study PRJNA631951) | gut metagenome | biome: gut microbiome; feature: rumen; material: AP-attached | host: Bos | place: Iran: Karaj | collected 2018-10
AATAAGTATTATCCGGAGGACAATGAGTTGAGGCGGCTGTTGCTGAAACATGACCGTCAGGTGGCTGACCGTGCACTGAAGATAGCCGACCGGCATCCGGAGTGGAATATAGACCGTGAGTTCCTGGAGGCTGCAGCCATGCTGCACGATATAGGCATCATACGTTGTGATGCGCCGGGCATTCACTGTCATGGTACGGAACCTTATCTTCGGCATGGGCCTATAGGCGGAGAGATGCTGCGCCAGTTGGATGATGCGTCCTTTGGAAAGGATAGGGTAGAGGCGCTTGCCCGTGTTGCCGAGCGCCATACGGGCACTGGACTGCCCGGTTATGAGCCGGAGACGCTGGAAGAACAGCTCATCTGCTATGCAGACAAGTTCTACTCGAAGTCGAGTCCCGACCGTGAAAAGACGTTGGAGCAGGCTGCCCAGTCGCTGCGTAAGTTCGGCGAGGCGGGTGTCGTGAAGCTCATGGAGTGGGCAAGGGAGTTTGAGTGAACGATGAAGAATTGACGAAGACGAAAAAAAATAATCTAAAATAAAAAATTGATAAAATAAGGGAGTGTAGCTGCAAATTCTTCACTTTTCACTCTTCACTTTTCGCAAAATATTATTACCTTTGCAGCCGTGAGAAGAAAAACGCTCATATTTATACTGCTTTTCGTCTTCATTTTTATGATGGCGGAATTGCCTTCCTTGCGGTTCAGAGGCATGGAGGCTTCTTCGTCGTCCCCGGAAGACACGATAAGTCCGGCACCCGTCTTAAAACCCCAGAGGGGAAGGGCGCCACGGGCAGAAAACCCGCTCCTGAAAGACTCGGTAGAGGCTCCGCAGGAAACGGCGGACTCCGCTACTGCTGCTGTTGTGGACACTACCCAGATGGACTCCTTGCAGCTGCTGATATACAAGCGTAACAAGGCCATCGACGACTCCCTGCACATGGACAGCCTGAACCGTCAGCGCAAGAATGGTATTGATGCTCCTGTGGAATATACCGCTCAGGACTCCATGACCTACGATGCGTCAACGGGAACTGCCCACCTGTTTGGTCAGGCGAAGGTGAAGTATGAGAACATGAACCTGGAGAGTGACCAGATATACATGAACCTGGACTCCAACGTGGTGCATGCCACCGGTACCCGCGACACGACGAATGGTAAGATGATTGGAACGCCGGTGTTCAAAATGGGCAACGACACCTACGAGAACGATACGATGGCCTTCAACTTCAAGACAAAGAAAGGACTGATCAGTGGTGTCTATACCCAGCAGGACGAGGGGTTCCTGACGTCGGAACTGGCGAAGCGCGGTGCCAATGGCGAGTTGTTCCTGCAGCACGGACGCTATACCACCTGCGATGAGGACCATCCCGACTTCTACCTGGCGTTGTCGCGTGCCAAGGTACGTCCCGGAAAGGACGTGGTATTCGGTCCTGCCTATCTCGTGGTGGCCGACGTACCCCTGCCTTTTGCCATTCCCTACGGTTTCTTCCCCTTCACCAAGAGCTATTCCTCAGGATTCATCATGCCTACCTATGGCGACGAGAGTTCACGAGGCTTCTATCTGCGCGACGGTGGCTACTACCTGGCCATCTCAGACAAGATGGACCTGAAGCTCATCGGCGAAATCTACACCAAGGGTTCATGGGGTGTGACGGCAACCTCCAACTACAACAAACGCTACAAGTACAAGGGCTCGTTCCTCTTCAGCTACCAGAGTACGGTGAACGGCGACAAGAACATGCCCGACTATGTGAAGAATACCAGTTTCAAACTGACGTGGAACCACACCCAGGACCCGAAGGCGAACCCCTACCAGACACTTTCGGCACGCGTGAACTTCGTGACTACGGGCTATGAGAAGAACAACCTGACGTCACTCTACAACCCGCAGGCCCTGACACAGACTACCCGTACGTCGTCGGTCAACTGGGGAACGAAATTCTCCAGCCTGGGCATGACGCTCAGTTCGACGTTTACCCTGAACCAGAACATGCGTGACTCCACCCTTGAAGTGACGCTTCCTGACCTGAACATCAGCGTGACACGTTTCTATCCCTTTAAGCGCAAGAAGGCTGCAGGCGAGGAACGGTGGTACGAGAAAATCTCCTTGCAGTACAAGGGACAAATCAGCAACTCCATCAAGACGAAGGAAGACAAGCTGTTGCACTCAAGTCTGTCGCGTGACTGGCGTAACGGTATCAAGCACGAGATTCCTGTCGCCGGAAACTTCACGCTCTTCAAGGTGCTGAGCGTGAATCCTACGTTCAACTTCGTGGACCGTATGTATTTCCGCAAGACGGAGAAATCGTGGGACCAGGTAGCCCAGAAGGAGGTGGCCGACACGGTCAGCGGCTTCTATAACGTCTATAACTGGAACCTCAACCTCGGTCTGTCCACGAAACTGTATGGTTTCTATGTTCCCAACCGTAAGCTCTTCGGCGATAAGATACAAGCCATACGCCACGTCTTCACCCCTACGGTGACCTTCAGCTATGCACCTGACTTCAGTGCCTCGCGCTACGGCTACTTCCAGACGTACCAGAAGACGGATGCCGACGGCAACGTCTCGTGGGTGGAGTATTCGCCCTATCAGGGACAGCTGTTCAGTCCGCCTCTCAGCAAAGGTATGACGGGTAGCATGAACATTGACCTCTCCAACAATGTGGAAATGAAAATCAGGAGCGATGAAGACTCCACGGGATTCAAGAAAATCAGTCTGATTGACGAGCTGCGCCTGGGAATGTCGTATAACTTTGCTGCAGACCGTCAGCCCTTGAGTCCGTTGAGCACGTCTATACGTCTGAAACTCTCGAAGAGCTATACGCTGAGTCTGAGCACGTCGTTCGCCAGCTATGTCTATGAGGCTGACTCGGTAGGTGCTACTCCTCACGAGAGTGACCACACCACCTACTGGCAGCAGGGTAAGTGGGGACGCCTGCAGAATATCTCGTATAACATCTCCTATAACCTTGACAATGAGAAGGTGAACAAGTTCTTCCGATGGTTGCGGGGTGAAAGCGACGATGACGACAAGAAAAAGAACAAACGCAATACTGAGGAGGGAAATGAGGACGAGTACGAGGATGAGCTGAACCCCAATATTGACACAGACATGGAGCGCGGCAAGCGTGGTGCCAAGAAAAAGTCAGGAGGCAAGGCCGAGACAGACGAAGACGGCTATATGGCCTTCAACATGCCGTGGTCGCTGCACTTCGGCTATGGTATCTCCCTGTCCGAGAACCGCAGCGGCAGGTTCAACTACAATACCATGCGCTATCCCTACAAGATATCACAGACACTCAATGTCAGTGGTAATATACGTATCAGCGACGGATGGAACATCAACTTCTCCAGCGGCTATGACTTCGAGAACAAGAAAATCTCCATGACGACGGCCTCACTGTCGCGTGACCTGCACTGCTTCAACATGGCATGTACCGTCACGCTGGCTCCTTACACCAGCTATAACTTCTCGTTCCGCTGCAATGCTGCCACGCTGACCGATGCGTTGAAGTATGACAAGCGCAGCAACTCGACCAATGCCGTACAATGGTATTGATAGAGTTTAGAGTTGAGAGGTTAGCGGTTAGTGGTTAGCGGTTAGAGTTTAGCGGGTAAATAGAAAATAGAAATTCGTAAATTGTAAATACCAACAGGGATGGCAGAACTGGAACCCCTCATCAAAGACTTGGCATTGATGCTTGTTGTGGCAGGCATGGTGACGCTTGTCTTCAAGAAACTCAAGCAGCCGCTGGTGTTGGGCTACATCGTAGCAGGGTTCCTGGTGTCGCCTCACATGCCCTTAACGGCATCAGTGGTTGACACTGACAGCATCAAGACGTGGGCTGACATCGGCGTGATGTTCCTGCTCTTCTCGTTGGGACTCGACTTCTCGTTCAAGAAAATCCTGAAGATGGGCGTCTCGCCCTTTATCACTACCATCAGCATCATCTTCTGTATGATGCTGCTGGGCTTGTTTGTCGGCCAGTCCTTCGGGTGGTCGAAGATGGACTGTATCTTCCTGGGTGGCATGCTCGCCATGTCCTCTACCACTATTATCTACAAGGCGTTCGATGACCTTGGCCTCAGACAGCAGAAGTTTGCCAGCATGGTGATGAGCGTACTGATTCTCGAGGACATCCTTGCCATTGTCATGATGGTGATGCTGTCTGCCATTGCCAGTGGAAACAGTCCTGACGGTGGTCAGATGCTGCAGTCGGTCATGATGATAGGCTTTTTCCTTGTGCTATGGCTCGTGGTGGGTATCTTTGCCATACCGCTACTTCTACGCTCCGTCCGTAAACTGGTCAACGACGAGGTGATGCTCATCGTAGCCTTGGGACTTTGCTGTGCCATGGCGGTGGGCTCTACTGCTGTAGGCTTCAGTTCTGCCTTTGGTGCGTTTATCATGGGCAGCATCCTTTCAGAGACTGTTGAGGCTGAGCGTATAGAGAAACTGGTGGAACCGGTGAAGAACCTCTTCGGTGCCATCTTCTTTGTGTCGGTGGGTATGCTGGTCGATCCGGCCATCCTCGTTTCCTACGCCCTGCCCATCACGTTGCTGGTGCTGACCATCCTGATAGGACAGGGCATCTTCGGCTCATTCTCCTTTATGTTAGGCGGCGAGAGCCTGAAGTCAGCCGTACGCTGCGGCTTCTCTATGGCACAGATAGGTGAGTTCTCGTTTATCATTGCCTCCCTGGGCCTCTCCCTGGGTGTCATCAGCGATTTCCTCTATCCTGTGGTGGTAGCCGTCTCGGTTATTACCACCTTCCTGACGCCTTACATGATACGTCTCTCCGTACCGGCTTCTGCTGCCCTGGAGCGGAGGCTGCCCAGTCGGCTGATTCGTGTGCTCAACCACTTCTCGACCAACCAGACCAGTGGTACGGGGCACAGCAAATGGAAACGGCTTCTTGCACAGATGACACTCGTCACCGTGGTGTATTACATCCTCAGTGTGGCCTCCATCTTTGTCATGTTCACCTTTGTGCAGCCCATGCTGATGCGTGTCCTGCCAGGTGCCGACACGCACTGGTATGGCAATGCCCTGCTGGGGCTGCTCACGATATTGCTGATTTCGCCGTTCCTGCGTGCTATGATTATGAAGAAGAACCACAGCGAGGAGTTCAAGGCGCTATGGGCTGAAAGCGGGCGCAACCGACTGCCCCTGCTATTCACCATCCTGGTGCGCGTGGTCCTTGCCGTACTGCTCATCTTCTATATCTGCCACCATCTCAGTCACTTCGCACCAGCCGTTTTGATAACGGTAGGCATCGTCGTCGTGGTGTTGGTGGTACTCTCACGCAGCATCAAGCACAACAGTATCATGCTCGAACGCCTCTTCATCAACAATCTGCGTTCCCGCGACATTGAGGCACAGGTAACTGGCAAGAAACGTCCGCTCTACGAGGGTCATCTGCTGGACCGTGACGTACACATAGCAGAGTTCGTCGTACCCATGAATACCCGTTGGATGGGCCATACGTTGCGTCAGCTGGCCTTCGGCAGCAAGTATGGCGTGCATGTCAGCAGCATCCTGCGTGCCAACCACCGGCTGAATATCCCCGATGGCGACTACCTCATCTTTCCTGGTGACAAGATACAGGTGATAGGTTCCGACCAGCAGCTGGCTGCATTCGGACATGCCGTTATGGAAGAAGTGTTCGGGGAGGAGCTTGACTTCGAGGCTCGTGAGATGAAGCTGCGTCAGATATCCATCACAGAAAACAGTCCTTTCATCAATAAGACACTGGAACAGAGTGGCATCCGCTCTGTCTATAGTTGTATGGTGGTGGGTCTGGAAGAAGGACGTGAGAACCTCTCACCCGTCAGTCCTACCCGTAAGTTCCGCAAGGGCGACATCATCTGGGTAGTAGGCGAGCAGGAGGCTCTCAATGCTATTATGAATGCTTAGTCGTTGAAGGCGGCAGTCAACTCACAAATCTTGATGATGACCTGCATGGCTTTCTCCATGGACTGTATGCTCACAAACTCATACGGTCCGTGGAAGTTTACCCCGCCGGCAAAGATGTTGGGGCAGGGCAGACCCTTGAACGACAGTTGGGCACCGTCCGTGCCACCACGGATGGGACGTACCTTCGGAGCTACCTCACACTGCTGCATGGCCTTGAGCACCAGGTCAATGACATGCATCTGCGGGTCTATCTTCTCCTTCATGTTATAGTACTGGTCCTTCACTTCGCAGGTCACCGTCCCTTCACCGTATTTCTGGTTCATCAGTTCCGCACAGCGCTGAATGAAGCGCTTCCTGTCTTCAAAGCGTTCACGGTCATGGTCGCGGATGATATAGGAGAGCTTTGCCTGTTCAATGTTCGACTGGATGCCCAGCAGGTGGTAGAATCCCTGATAGCCTTCGGTGGTTTCCGGTGTCTCGTCTTCTGGCAGCATCTTGGCAAATTCCGCAGCCAGCGCATTGGCATTCACCATCTTACCCTTGGCATAGCCCGGATGGACGCTCACACCCTTGATGCTGATCTTGGCAGATGCGGCGTTGAAGTTCTCGAACTCCAGTTCTCCCACGTCTCCGCCATCCATCGTGTAGGCCCACTCACAGCCGAACTTCTCCACGTCAAAGTGGTGGGCACCCATGCCTATCTCTTCGTCGGGGTTGAAGGCCACACGAATCTTTCCGTGCTTCACCTCCGGGTGCTGCTGCAGCCAAACCATGGCCTGCACAATCTCGGCAATGCCTGCCTTGTCGTCAGCACCTAACAGCGTGTGTCCGTCAGTTACGATGAGGTCTTCCCCCACGTGTGCCGACAGTTCCGGGAACTTCTTGGGACTGCTGACGATACCGTCAGACAGCAGGATGTCACTACCGTCGTAGTTTCTGACAATCTGCGGTTTGATGTTGGCTCCGGAACAGTCAGGACTTGTGTCGTAGTGGGAAATGAATCCGATGGTAGGCACCGTCTGCTTGACATTGCTTTTCAGCGTGGCATAGATGTAGCCCTTCTCGTCAAGCTCCACGTCGCTGAGTCCCTCATGCTCCAGTTCATTCTTCAGGTATTCTGCAAACACCAGCTGTTTCGGTGTACTTGGCACGCTTTCGCTTTCTTCCGACGACTGCGTGTCGAACTTCGTATAGTTTAGGAATCTTTCAGTAATATCCATTTTCTTTTGTTAATAATTAGTGGTTTGTTTGAATTGATTGCAAAGTTACGACATTTTTTGTAAATATCAGCATCTTTCCCTGCTAAATTTCGTTATTACGAAAAAAGCCCGATGCATAATACATCGGGCCAACCAACTAATACCTACATCAAAAATCCTTAACCTATGGTAATCTGACGGGCTACTTTCACCTTCGTCTCTTCCACCTTCGGCAGTTCAACGGTCAGCACACCATGCTCCACCTTGGCCGAAATCTTGCTCTTCTCCACGTCGTCCGGCAGAATCAGTGTCTGCTCGTACTTCGAGTAAGAGAACTCACGACGCAGGTAGCGGACGCTCTTGTCCTCCTCCTTCTGCTCCTGCTTCTGTTCCATCTTGATGATGAGGTTGCCATCGTCGTTGATGTGAACGTTGAAATCTTCCTTCTTCATGCCCGGTGCAGCCAGCTCTACGGTGTAGGCCTTGTCGTTCTCCTTCACGTTAATGGCCGGTGCGGTGCAATTGGCTTTTGGCATAAACTCAGTATCAAACAAGTCGTTGAACACTGTGGGTAACCATGCGGAATTTCTCATCATTGGTGTCATAATCTTTACCTCCTAATTATTATTTTTTTAAACGTTAAACTTTAAATTTCATGGCCTTTCGGCTTCACCATGATCGTTGCAAGTAACGTACCAACGATGATTGTTCCGCCATTTTGACGTATCTGTATGACAAAATGTCATTATATTTATTGCAGGATGCCTAAAGCCGACTCCACCATTAGGTATGTCGGTGAGTGCAAAGCGTGTTAAGTTATAGTCAGGTAGAGAAGATTGAACGAACGTTCAATGGCAAGATCAATCGGAAATATTATATCTGACTGAGCAGGGTAAGCGCCGCACCTACACTTGCCACATCGGAGATGGTCATGGAGCGCCGTCCGTTCTGTTCTCGGAAGTTACAGCGTCGCGGGTTGGCGGCCACGAAGTTCAGAATGCGGTCAAAAGCCTCGCTTTGGTAGAAGGGGCTATTGGGGTTGGAGACGAAGAAGAGGCTCATCCGTCCCTGTTTCAGCATGATTTTCTCAATGCCCAGCTGTTTGCCGATTCTTCGCAGGGGCACTACGCGCATCAGTTCCTCGGCCTGTGGCGGCACCTTTCCGAATCGGTCGGTCAGTCTGTCCCTATAGCGTTTCAGCTCATCATCGGTGTTGAGGTTGTCCAGTTCCCGGTACAGCAGCATACGCTCGGAGTCGCTGGGCACGTACTGGTCGGGGAAGTACATCTCCAGGTCGCTCTCCAGGGTGCAGTCGCTGACATAATGTTGAGGGTGTAGAGTGTAGAGTGTAGAGTTTGCTGCCGCCTTACCATTTGCGCTTGTCTGCCCTTGTTCATGGGCGGAAGCAAACTCTACACTCTCAGTTCTACACTCTACGCTTTCATTCCTCAGTTCCACCACGGCCTCGTTCAGTATCTTCAGGTAGGTTTCATAGCCTAAGTCGGCAATGAAGCCTGACTGTTCCGAGCCCAGCAGGTTGCCTGCGCCACGAATGTCCAGGTCCTGCATGGCAATGTTGATGCCCGAACCCAGTTCACTGAAGTTCTCCAGTGCTTCGAGTCGGCGTCGTGCCTCCACGCTCAGTGCCGACAGTGGTGGAGCCAGCAGGTAGCAGAACGCCTTACGGTTGCCTCGTCCCACGCGTCCGCGCATCTGGTGCAGGTCGCTGAGTCCGAAGTTATGGGCTCCGTTGATGATGATGGTATTGGCGTTGGGAATGTCTATGCCGTTCTCAACGATGGTCGTCGAGAGCAGCACGTCATAGTCGTAGTTGGCGAAGTCGAAGATAATCTGCTCCAGCTCGTCGGGTTTCATTTGTCCGTGTCCTACGGCAACACGGGCGTCAGGCACATACTTGTGAATCACCTCTGCCAGTCGCTGTAAGTCACTGATGCGGTTGTTGACGAAATACACCTGTCCGTTTCTGGACATCTCGAAGTTGATGGCATCGGCAATGATGTCGGCCGAGAAGGTGTGTATCTCCGTCTGTATGGGGTAGCGGTTGGGTGGGGGCGTCTGGATGGTGCTCAGGTCACGTGCTCCCACCAGCGAGAACTGCAGCGTACGCGGTATGGGTGTGGCACTCATGGTCAGCGTATCTACATTGGTCTTCATCTGACGCAGCTTCTCTTTGGTCGAGACACCGAATTTCTGTTCCTCGTCAATGATGAGCAGTCCCAGGTCCTTGAACTTCACCGTCTTGCCGATGAGCTTGTGGGTGCCAATCAGAATGTCTATCTTGCCGTCGGCCAAGTCCTGCAGTATTTCCTTTGTCTTCTTCGTGCTCCGTGCCCTGCTGAGGTATTCCACGCGGACGGGCATGTCCTTCATGCGCGACGAGAACGTCTGGTAGTGCTGGTAGGCCAGCACTGTGGTAGGCACCAGCACGGCAGTCTGTTTCGAGTCGCAGGCAGCCTTGAAGGCAGCACGTATGGCCACCTCCGTCTTACCGAATCCCACGTCACCGCATACCAGTCGGTCCATGGGGCGGTCCTTCTCCATGTCTGCCTTTACGTCGTTGGTAGCCTTCAGCTGGTCGGGCGTGTCCTCATAGAGGAACGAGGCCTCCAGCTCATGCTGTAGCGACGAGTCAGGGCTGAAGGCGAATCCGCGTTCCTTGCGTCGTGCAGCATACAGCTTGATAAGGTCCCGTGCAATGTCCTTCAGTTTCTGCTTCGTACGCTGCTTCATGCGCTCCCACTGTCCTGTCCCTAACTGCGACAGTCGGGGCGCCTCGCCTCCCTCCTGCGACTTGTATTTGGAAACCTTGTACAGCGAGTGGATGCTGACGTAGATAGCTCCGCCCCCCTGGTAGATAATCTTGATCATCTCCTGGTAGCTCTGATTATCCTGATTGTTCTGATTGATGGGCATCCTGACCAGTCCGCCGAACTTTCCGATGCCATGATCAATGTGTACGATGTAGTCGCCCACCTCAAACTGCTGTATCTCCTTCAGCGTCAGCGCCATCTTTCCAGAACGTGCCTTGTCGCTCTTCAGGTTGTACTTGTGGAATCGGTCGAATATCTGGTGGTCGGTAAACACGCACAGCTTCAGGTCGTGGTCGATGAATCCCTCGTGCAGCGTCTTCTCAACAGGGGTGAAAGCCCCCCTCTCATCCCCCCCATTAGGGGGAAGCGTGGAAGGTGCTAATATCTCTTTCAGTCGCTCATTCTGCTTCTGACTGTCGGCTAGGATATAAATATGGTACCCGCGCGTATGGTAGTCCGCCAAGGTCTGTTTCAGCAACTCGAAGTTCTTGTGGAACAATGGTTGTTGGGATATGTCGTATTTAATGACAGAGTGTATTTTCTCTCCTCTATTTTCCCCACTTAGCAGAATCTGCCTGAACTCCTGTGCCTCACGCGCAAACTGGCTGCCTGTCGTCAGCTGTATCTCCTTACGCATGGCCGCCAGGATCTGTTGCTGTTCTTCCTCTGTGGCATCGGCCAGACGCTCCTCGACGGCCTGTTTCGAGAACCCTTCGTTGTAGGTCTGCTCAATGATGTCGCGTACATACTGGAAGTTTTTCATCACCAGCACCGTATCCTTGGGCACAAACGACAGCAACGAGACGCGGTTCTCTACCTCACCCGATAACTCCGGGACAATCTCTACCTGTTCCCTCTTGTCGCGTGACAGCTGGTTCTCCACCTCGAAAGTGCGGATGCTGTCAATGTCGTCGCCAAAGAAGTCCATGCGGAAAGGGTATTCACTACTGAAGGAGAACACGTCGAGAATACTGCCACGTAGCGCGAACTGTCCAGGCTCATAGACATAATCCACTTCGCGGAAGCCGAAGTCACGCAGCTGCTGGCTGATGGCATCTACATCAACCGTCTGTCTGACATGTAGCGATAGCGTCCTGTCGTCCAGCCGCTCTTTCGATACCACCTGCTCTGCCACGGCCTCGGGGTAGGTTACAATGTACAAGCCCCCTAAGTTAGGGGGTTGGGGGTCTGAAGAAACCTCGGATCTTCCTTTGTTCAGACCCCTGTCGTCCCCTAACTTAGGGGACATGTGGGCCAGCACCTCCGTGCGCAGAATCTCATTGGCAGCATCACGTTGTCCGTACTTCACGGAGCGACGATAGCTGGAGGGGAAAAACAGTACCTGGCGCTCACCCAATATCTGTTGCAAGTCATGATACAGGTAGCCGGCTTCCTCTGCATCCTGCATGATGAAGATACAGGTTTGAGATTGTTGTGACAGGTGGTGTAGTGCTGCGAAGGTCATCGCGAGGCTGGATGCCACGAGTCCATTGAGGAAAATGGTCTGCTCGGACTCTTTCCCCAACACGTCTGCCAGTGCCTTCACCCGTGGTGACAGGGCATAAAGCTGCTGTAATTCTTGTATTTTCATGGGCGTTATTTCTTCTTATCCTCGAGATAACGGCGTTTCTTCGCACTCATGGGACGGGCTTCCTTGGCAGCTTTGGCGGCAGCACGTCGGGCATTCTCCGCCTTGCGGATCTTCGCCTCTGCCTGACTCTTGCGTCGTTTGGCATCACGTGCACGAGCCTCAACCTTCCGCTGTTCCTTCTTCATGGCACGCTGTTCTTCTTTTGCAGCATCACGAGCCTCAATCTCCGCTTTGCGCTTGGCCTTCTCCTCTTCCATACGGGCTAGCACACGAGCCTGATACTCCGGATTCGAGAGGATATATTTTCGCGAAGGCATGGCTAAGATATCGAAGGCCTGTTTCACCGCCTTATGTCGGGCATAGCGCCAGCTCTTGCTTTCTGCCTCACAAAGCAGGGTACCGTCGGAAAGCATAGCTTTTGCTTTGTGCAGACCCTCTGCCGTCTGCTCCATCTCCAGAGTCAGCCTTCGCCCGTCAGTCTTTTGCACTATGTCATCGGCCTGTGCCAGCAGGTTACGGTTGCGCCGCTTGTGAGTCAACAGATGTTCGGCTTCACCTATTATATATTTGGAGATGAACCATTGGCGGATATCCTCGTCGAGGGTCGAGACATAGCCGTAGATAGCATAGACGAAGATGTGTTTGTGGGTTCTGATATCGAACTTCTCGCTGGCACGGGCAAACTGAGCAAGCTGCCACTCGTCGAACTGTCGCTCCAGGCGTTCATTGCTGAACAGGTTACCCAGTATGTGCTGCAGACGGGTTCCTTCTCCAGTAGCATAGCGGAATAGTACATCAGCTACCTGACCTCTGAAGACGAACATACCTGCAAACACCCAACGGCTGTCACCTTTGCCCTCCTGCTCATAGTATGACCTATGCGTCAGCACCTCGCGTAGTTTGGCACGCGAGAATATTCTGCGAAGGTCGTTAAATAGCGGGTCATCCCACCGCTTGAAATTATCCTTCGGCTTTGGTTGCTGCTGCTGAAGTCTCTCTTCTTCCATCGTTTGTTAGCACGGGCTGGCGGAATCGAACCGCCTCTGTCGGATTGGAAGCCGACCTTCAGGCCCCGAAAACCTGTGTGCTGCCGTTACACTAAGCCCGTATTGTGGAGCGGGTGACGGGAGTCGAACCCGCGCCTGCGCACTGGAGGTACGCCGATCAAGATCTGAAGTCTTGCGTGCTGCCGTTACACTACACCCGCAGATTGTAATTCTACACAAGAATTTCCTATTTTGAATTAAGGAACTCTACAGAGTCAACCACTTCAAGACTCGAATCCTTGAAGTCCTTGGTATTTCTCGTAATAATTGCTGAAATCTGAGGATCCACAACTGCGGAAAAGTTCTGCACAGCATCCTCAAAATCCTTCCACCCTGATTTTAAAGCCATATCTATAACATTCCCATCAACTTCAGCAACCTCCATAGCCTCCTTCAGTTGTGCCAGGGCATTAATACGGTCTTCGCGACTCAATACCTTTCGAAGTGAATAGAACATAGTAGTAAAAGACAAAGCGCAAATATGAAGATAATAATCTCCACGCTCTGCACCATCAAAGACAGCACAGGCAGCATCGGCATCCTCCCTGTCAAGGAGCATGTCAATGACCACATTCGTATCTACAAGATAGTGTTTCTTCATTAGAAGCGGTTCTCCAATTCCTTTTTGTAGTCGAAATCTTTAGGTGCATGACCTATACCCCTTAGTCTTTGAGAAAGTCTAAGGTCACTCTTTTTGTTTTGTTTGGCATTTTCTGCCATTTTGCCGAACAGCGTCTGTACTTGCATCTGTACCCAAGCCTAATCCTTATCCATTTCCTCCAAATACTCCTGCGGAGTCATCACCCTCACACCTGCATCCCTCTCCGATGGATAATCTGACTTGTTAAAAGTCAGAAGCATTGCGCAGCCAGTCCTCATCGCCAACTCATACTGACAGCCATCCTCTACGTCCTTAAAAACCTCGTTGTTGATGCCACGCAACAAACTCTCGTTGTCATGCTCAACCACGCCAACATTCTTCAATATGTTCGACATCATCTGGCGAAGCGTCCTCACCCGCTCATCACCCGTCAGGCCAACAACCTTCTTCAGATACTTGTCCACCAGATAAATCATCGTATAAAAACTCCCCACAGAAATACACAACTCATGCTTCTGCCCCCGTAGAGCCTGAAACAAACTGTGCGCAGTCGGAAAATCCTCGCGAGCCAGAAAGTTCTCAAGGATCACGTTTGTATCAAGAAATATTCTCATACACCGTATTTTTCATATGCAGCCTCCCCACGCAGCTCATCCCATGAGAATCCTGTCTGAGGCTTGCCCAGTATGCCACTCATTTTAAACAGCACCTCAGGATCCCCCTCAAGCTCTCTCAGCCTCTCCTGAAGAGCATCGGCCAAGGCTCTCTTTCCAGCCACAGACTCATACTGCCTGGCGTATTCCTCCATTGCCTTATGAAGAACGTTTTCTATCCACATGTTCATGGCCTTATCGCCCCCGAACAACGGCTTTACCCGTTCCACCACCTTATCATCCATTTTAACACTCAGCGTACACATAATTAGATATTTGTTTCCGCTGCAAAATTACGATATTTATTTGAAACCACCAAATTTTGGGGCAGCGAATGCAAATAAAGCTCGCTCTTTTCTTGTCCCCTACATCCCCGCGCAGCCCAATAAAAAAACTCATCGCGTCGTCCCGCGCTTATAAAGACCAAAAATCACCCGTAGGGCGAAAGCTTGAGAGCCTACCAAGATACCTGAAAAATGGCGGTTTCTGCATTTTTCAGTTACATCCTTCCATATAGGATAACCGATGGAGCAGCGAGAGCCATCGTACTCGCACGTTTGGCAGAGTCGTGAC
>JAEEGF012089790.1_pt1 | contig 14412 bp, 14 predicted proteins | sample 9134171 | NCBI WGS metagenome assembly JAEEGF01 (sample SAMN16246542, study PRJNA631951) | gut metagenome | biome: gut microbiome; feature: rumen; material: AP-attached | host: Bos | place: Iran: Karaj | collected 2018-10
TTTTTCATTTTGCAAAGATAGTATATTTTTTGTTCATGACTATTGTCCAAATTTATGGATGGAAGACCAAAATTTTTTCACCATCCAAAACATAATAAGATGTCCATCTTTGCAACAATTGGGCAGTATCTATTCTGAAAACACTTAAATAATACCCATTATACCTACGTTCAGTATAAACATCATTGATAGAAGCTGACATTATTCTTTGAGTACCAGAATAAGCAATAATAGAATCTCTGCTTCTAAATATGCGGTCAACAGTGTCTATTGTTAAACCACCACTGCCATTCAAACAATAATATCTTTGCTGAATTATCTCATACTTACCAACTTTTTGGGCCCATTCCCAAATGGATTTGCAAATAATTGTCGTGTCAATTTCACCATACATTTTATCGCAATAATATGCTAAATAAATTGTATCATTGGAAACAGATTTGATAATTGGTATTACTGGATCTGTATCAAGTCTTGATATATAAGTGGTATCAGCATTTTTACACATTATATATCCCTCTTCACGCCAAATATCCATCATGAATGTATAAATTGTAGTAGTGGAATCAACATTAAAAGTTTGGTATGGAATTTTTAAATCGGATTCTTTAATTCCATGTTCACAGCCCACTTGAAATAAAAAAATCAAAATAATAATTACATTTACAATATTTTTCATATTAATCTACATTCAAGTCACAAATGCAAATTTCATTGACCTAAATTCAACAAATCAATGCTTAATTTCCGAAAAAACGAGCAATTCTTTTCCGTCAGCATCGAGCAAATATAATTGCCGCCGTTTTACCGACCATTTTTTTACTTGTGACAAGGCATTTAAATAATTTTCTTCCACTGTTCTATTTTCACAAAGCATTTTTGTCGCCTTGATGTTTCCTATAGTAATATTTTCCCCTTCCGCATGATAGCTTGCCGACATACGGTTGCAGGTGGTTTGTCCGCTCAATTTTTCTTCCGAAAATTTCAAAGTAGGCCATGCTTCGGTGATAGCGGTTCCTGCTATGGATTTTGCCCTCCATTCCCTGCCGACAAGGGAGGAAAAATCCGCCTTTGATTTGGTCTTCTTATTGGTGGCACAAGCCGACAATACACCATATCCCAAAACAGCAACTGCTGATAAATATAAGATTGATTTATACCATTTTGATTTCATTGTCTTGTTTTATTTTTATCAAATCGGGGTGAGCGAAAATAATTTCTTTGAATTTTTGCAGGTCGCTGTTCAATTTCTTCGGGCAATTTACTTCACATACCAATTCTCTTTCCGAAGAGCGGGAAATGTTTTCTTTGGCATAAAAGGATTTCAGCGTTATGTTAGGATATTTTGCCAAAGTTTCCATTAAATGCTGCCTGAATGGTTTTTCATGGTTTTCGTTGAGAAAGAAGTGAAACATCACGCTGTTGTACACATCTTGTTTTTTCATGGCCAATTTGTTAATCCAATCGGCTAACCACCTTATGCACAAATTGGAACTGACAATGATGCCGGCGGCGATAAAAGCGGCGGCATACAAATCCAATCCTACCAAAGAGCCGACAGCGGCAGAGCACCAAATGGTGGCGGCGGAATTCAGTCCGTGTATGTTAAAACCGTCCCGCATAATCACACCGGCACCTAAAAAACCTACACCTGCCACAATTTGCCCCAAAACTCTGGAAGGATCTCCGGTGGTATTGGTAGTAAGGGTTGTTCCTGCCATCACATACACGGCGGCACCTATGGCGACCAAAGTATTGGTCAACAAGCCTGCACTCCGCAAACGCCATTCGCGTTCTATTCCTATAATCACGCCTACGGCTGTTGCCAGAAGCAGATGTACTAAAAAACTAACAATATCCATATTAATAACGTTTAGACGGTTTGTAAAAAATTGCTTGAACTATAAAAATGGCGATAACGGTAAACAAGGTGTTGACCAATATCACCCACAAGGTGTGTCCGAAATGTTTCAGCGACATGGCATCTACAAAATAATAGATGGCATGATGTATCAAAGTGAGTAGAAAAGTATATTGCAAATACCAAACAAATTTCATGTCATACAATTTCGGCTGCAGATGAGGTTCTTTTTCGCCATAAAAAGGAATAACAGTTATCACCCATTTTCTCATAAAGGCAATGGTCATCAATGACAAAGCATGCATCCCCAAACTTCCCGTAAAACTATCCATTATCAATCCTGCAGCAAACCCTAATACCACCATCAGCCAATTAGGAGTGTCAAACGGCAAAGAAAGAATAAACAAAATATAAATCATGGGGGTAACAAATCCCCAAAGTGCCACTTTGTCTAAAAGAAATATCTGTGCCACATAAAGCAAAATGAATGCTACCGTATGTTTTACATAAACATTATTCATCCTTACTCCTTTCTTGTAGTGCCTTCATTTCATTGAGGAAACGGCTTTTTACTACATAAACATTGTCTAACCTAGAAAAATTTTGAAACAATTCCACTTGCAGAATAAAATATCCGCCGACTGCCTTGCTGCTTGTGCCGGCGGCAATCACTCCGACTGGATATTCCATGGGATACAACATAGAATATTGTGTTACTACTGTATCCCCCACACGAACATCTTCTATATTGATTAAATTTTCCAATTGTGCATATTTATAATTTTTCCCGTTCCAAGTAATCATGCCGACCGTTTCGGTTCGTTTGTCTTTGGCGGAAACACTGAAATTTTCATTCAACAATGACAATACTATTGAAAAATTGGGAGACACATCTTTTACAATTCCGACAATTCCTTGCGGAGAAATAACACCCATATCGGGTTGAATGCCGGCCTTGCTGCCTTTGTTCAAAATGATAACATTGTTGCGTTTGGAAATGGTATTTTCTATCACTCTGGCATGGATAAAATCATACATGGTCGAATCTTCCAAATCGTTTGCCATATCCATATTTTGATGAGCTATCATACTCATCAACTGTTCATTTTGTGCCAACAAATCGGCATTTTCCTGCTTTAAACTGGTATATTGCTCTATATTGGATTGCAAACGCAACAAGGGCCCGCAAACTTCTTTGCTAAAACCATTCAAAGCCCATTGCCGGTAGGCACTCGTTTTATAAATAAAGAAGATACATACAAATACTAATATTAAATAAAGTATGATGTCTATTATCCGAATCAAAAATTTCAACAAATTCTGCATATTACCAACATATAATTTTTTAAGATTTTACATCTATACTATTTAACAAATTCATCAAATGATTGCTGTCAAAAAAGGTATCGTTCAATGCGTTGGTGAAAACATCTATCAAAAACGTTTTTCCCTTGTAACGCATGCAAACCGTTACGCCGTAAGTTGCCATTTCGTTGCTGGAGGTATAATACAACATCATTACTTCCGCAGTTTTGCTGACGGCTATTTTTTCAAATGCCGTAAACATGTTCTTTTGTTGCATTTGATGGAGATTGAGCAAGCGAACCAAATTGCAATCTTTGTCATAAACATGAAAAAGAATACTTGCCGTTCCCAATTCCGGTGACAATATTTTAAAATACGTCTGCTCCTTTTCCACTATTGTGTCACTAACCATATATCCGGAAGGCAAAACAAAAGAAATATCTCCCACTTCGGTGCGATGACTACCTGCTTTAGGCTTATTTTCATTTAAATGATTCAAAATATAATTATACGACGAGGATGTCAAATCCACCGTATCAAACGATTGAATGGTGACCAAAAAAGCATCACTTTCCGATTGTTCCAACACCAACGCCCCGCATAACCTGTTCAAATAGAATTTTTTATAAAAAAAGCGATGTTGGTCTTGTTGCAAAGAATCTATTTTTGTATCAAATACTATTCCTTTGATATTGTTCACCATCAAATTTTCTTTTTCCAATAAAGATTGTTCCGTAAAAGAAGCATCTTCTTGAATGATGATATATTCTTCCTTGCCGGATTGTAGTATTACCTCCCACGTATTGGGGGTAACATTTCTTTGTGACACCAATTCCCAATCAATTGGATAAAAATAGGTTACATTGCTACAAAGTCCTATTTTCCCTGCCACTTCCTCGCTTTTTTGCGACTCTGCCTCCGCATTGTCCACTTCTGTAAAGTTGAGCTCTTCTTGCGGCTCTACTTTCACTATGGATTCTCCCGTGGTATCCATGGTGGGTATGGGTTCGGCTATATCTATTACCTCAACTATTGAAGGAACAGTATCTTGGGAATATTCCAATATTGGTTCTTCCTCTATCTTTTCGGCTACGAATATAATACTCGGCTCTTTTATCGGCTCTATGGTTACTATATTTTCTTCTGTGATTGCTATGGTTGGGATAGTTTCTTCCTCTTCATCCTTTATTTCAACGATTGAAGAAATTGTATCTTGAGAATATTCCAATATTGGTTCTTCCTCTATCTTTTCAGCTACGACTGTAAGGCTTGGTTCTTCTATCGGTTCTATAGTCACTATGTTTTCTTCTGTGATTTCCATGGTTGGGATAGTTTCCTCTTCTTCCTCTTTTACCTCAACAATTGGCGGAAGTGTGTCTTGGAAGTATTCCATTATAGGTTCTTCCTCTATAGTTTCTGCAAAAGGATTTTCCTTTGGTGAGGGGATAGTTGATGTGTCCTCATCGCAAATGTCCGTTTCCGGATTGTTCTCCGTAACATCTACTACATCTGCCACCTCTTCGGTTTTCACCAACAATTCATTGTCGGTTTTTGTCTGCAAAGAATCCTCTTTTTCCGATTCTGTTTCCTTGGAAGGTTCTTCAACGCTTATGGGTTCCACTATGGTTGTTTCGGCAATTTCAGTTGGTTCAACATCTTGTTTTTCAATTGTTTCTTCTTTGGGCAAAATAAAGATAAAATTGTTTTTATCTTTCCAAAACATTTGATCATTTTGAGGGATTTCGCTTTGCTCTATGATGAAAATTTTTGCATCTTCTTGATAAAATTCCAACGATTGATACTTTTTTTGCTGTATTCCGGTATATTCTAACTTGCTGTACTTGCGGAAATTTTTTAAAGAATCCAACAACAACAAACGATAAGAAATCCCTTGCTCCTGTAATTTTTTCTTGTACAATTCAATTCCGAAATCCAGACTTAAATCGTAGGGATTGTCAAACCAAGACACTTTTACAGAAGCGTTTTTATATTGAAATTCCACAATATTTTTCGTATAAAAAATATTCACCTCCGGTTCCAACACCTGCATGTTCCATTTTTTAGGATACAAAAATTGCACTTGTTCCACAACTCTTGTTAAGTTTTGTGAAAACATGGACAAATACCCGATTAGAAGAATTAATATAACAACTATCTTTTTCATTTCTTCTACTTTGGAGTTAATTTAATCAATAATACACTCAATGCTCCAAACAACAGGTTAGGTGTCCATGCTGACCAAAAGGGAGAAAAACCTCCATAAATGGCAAACATTTGTGTAACTTGCATCAACATGATAAACGAAAAAGCTATAATCAATCCCAACAACAAATGCAAACCCATACCTTGCCTTGATTTTCTACTTGACACACACAAGCCTATCACGGTAAGAATAATAGTGGAAAACGGGAATGCTAATCGGCGGTGCTTTTCAAATTCGTAACTTTTTATCATAGAAGAACCTTTTGCCTTTTCTTCCTCGATAAAATCACGAATTTCTCTAAAATTCATCAAGTTGATGCCTTCTTTAACATAGACAAAATCGCTTACCTGCACTGCCAAATTGGTATCCGTCCAAGCTCCTTCCTCTATATATTCGTCTCGTCCATTAATGGTTCTTTTGGAATAGCCGCCCAAAATCCAATCGTTTTTCACGGTATCCCACATAATTGTTTGGGCTCTCAACTTGTATCTTACTCCGTCATCACTAAAACCTTCGTACCAAAAATTATAACCTACATTGTTGGCATTGTCCCAATAGTGAATATAGGCATAGGTACTATCGTTGAGTTTGATATGCGTATCAATATCTTTGCTTCGCACTTGTCTGGACACATATTTTTCTTTAAATTCCATCATCCCTCTGGCAGCATGCGGAATCATAAAATTGGTCAGATAAAAAGAAAGCATGCCTATCAAAAACGCTGAAATAATATAGGGAACCATAATCCTATAAAAACTCAAGCCCGCATTAAGCATGGCAATCAGTTCCGAATTGATAGACAATTTAGATGTAAAATATATCACCGCTACAAAAGTAAATAACGGACTGAACATATTGACGAAATAGGGGACAAAATTGAGATAGTAGCCGAAAATAATGTCTTTTAGCGGTGCATTTCCGTCTAAAAAATCTTGAATATTTTCAGATATATCAATCACTATCACCACCAATATGATTAAGAAAATTACTAGAAAAAACGATCCTAGAAATTTCTTTATGATATATCCATCTAATTTTTTCAATCCAAACATTGTCCTGTTGACTAATTGAAAAGTGGTTAAATGATAACTCCGTCTTTTATCTGCAATACTCTATCGGCAACATCCACCAAAGAAGGATTGTGAGTAACGATAACGAAAGTTTGGTGCAAAATATCTCTCAATTTTACAAACAATTGGTGCAATTCTGCTGCATTTTGCGAATCCAAATTTCCGGAAGGCTCGTCTGCAAACACCACAGAAGGATTGTTGATTAATGCTCTTGCTATGGCAATTCTTTGCTGTTCGCCACCGGAAAGTTCAGACGGCTTGTGCGTTGCCCTGTCTTTTAAATTGAAAATATCCAACAAATGTTCCGCATCTTTTACGGCTTCTTTTTTTGACTTTCCTCCTATCAATGCCGGCAAGCATATATTTTCTATTGCCGTAAATTCCGGTAAAAGATGATGAAATTGAAAGACAAATCCTATATGTTGATTTCTATATTGTGACAAGGCTTTGTCCGACATTGCCAACACATCTTTTCCGTCTATGAGCACCTTGCCGCTATCGGGTTTGTCTAAAGTGCCTAAAATATGCAAAAGTGTGGATTTTCCTGCACCGGATGCCCCTACCAAACACACTATTTCCTCATTGGCAACTTGTAAACTGATGTTTTTCAACACCTGCAACTTGTCGTACGATTTTATAATGTTGGTGGCTTCTATCATCGCTTATAGCATTATATTTTGATTTCTGTCCGGACCTACCGAAACTATCTTTACTTTCAAACCGACATATTGCTCTACAAAGGCAATATAATCTTTCATTTGGCTTGGAATTTCATTGCCGGAAAATTCCTTCCAACCTTTCATGGTTTGGTATTGCGGCACCAAGTTGGCTTTTGGATCGAAAGGAATATCTTCTATGATTTTACCATCGTAATTGTAAGCCGTGCAAACTTTTAATTCTTCCATATTGTCCAATACATCAGCTTTCATCATTATCAATTCCGTAACTCCATCCAACATGCAAGCATAACGCAAAAACGGCAAGTCCAACCAACCGCATCTTCTCGGACGTCCGGTAGTGCTGCCAAATTCACCGCCTTTCTGACGAAGCAAATCTCCTGTTGCATCGAACAATTCCGTAGGAAAAGGACCTTCTCCTACACGGGTACAATAGGCTTTGAACAAACCATATACCTTGCCGATTTTGGTCGGAGCGATTCCCAATCCCGAACAAACTCCGGCGGTAATCGTATTAGATGAGGTAACAAACGGATAAGAACCGAATTCCACATCCAACAAACTACCTTGTGCTCCTTCTGCCAATAATGTCTTGCCGTTTGCCAAAGCTCTATTGATAAGATATTCGGTTGCACATATCTTGTAAGATTTCAATTCTTCTACTGCTGCAAACCATGCCTGTTCGTATTCCGCCAAGTTTTTGCCGTCTATTTTTATAGTATTGTAGTCAAAACCTTTTGCAGCAATTTGTTTCAGATGGCTGTCGCGTAAAATATTGTATTTTTCTTTGAAATTGGGCAACAAAATATCTCCCACCCGCACACCGGAACGATTTACTTTATCGGTATAAGTGGGTCCTATGCCTTTCAAAGTGGAACCTATTTTGTTTTTTCCCAACAAATTTTCATTCACATAATCCAACATTCTATGTGTCGGCAATATCAAATGTGCTTTTTCTGATATATAAAGTTTTGATTTTACGTCTGTTATATCTTTAATCTCACTTATTTCAGTGTTGATTAAAATATATGGGTCTATTATTACACCATTACCAATAACATTGATACTGTTTTCTCTAAAAATTCCTGATGGAATAGTATGTAAAACTATTTTTTTGCCTTCAAAATTCAGAGTGTGTCCGGCATTCGGACCTCCTTGAAAACGAGCAATTATGTCGTATTGCGGCGTCAAAACATCTACTATCTTACCTTTTCCTTCATCTCCCCATTGCAGACCTAATAAAACATCTACCTTAGTCATTTTTTTATTTTTTATTTAAAATTTAAACTTTTTTCAAATTGACAAAAATACAACTTTTTTTTGTGATTTTTTCTATATTTTTTTCAAAACTGATTTTAAAATTTTACAACTCTTTTCTATTTCCTTTTCGTTGATAATCAATGGTGGGGAAAGTCGCAATGCCGTATCACAAAACAAAAACCAATCTGTCAGCATTCCTGCCTCCAATAATTTTTTCACCACCATGAAGTTCAAGTCCCTGTCTTTAAAATCTACCGCTATCATCAAACCACTCTGCCTAACTTCTTGCACATGCGGCAGGCTTGGCAATATCGACATATACAATTTTCCTTTGTTTTCTACGGTTTTATATAGCTGTTCATCTCTGATAATTCGCAAAGATGCCAAGCCTGCCGCACAACATACCGGATGCCCGCCAAAGGTGGTAATATGTCCTAATGCCGGATTTTCCGTAAAGCAATTCATTATTTCCTTTTGCGATACAAAGGCACCCAATGGCAAGCCTCCTCCCATCGCCTTGGCAATGACCAAGATATCCGGTTTTACACCAATGGTTTCAAAGGCAAACATACTGCCTGAACGGCCAAAACCTGTCTGCACTTCGTCGAATATCAGCATGGCACCCGTCTGTGTACATTTTTCCCGCAGTGCCTTCCAATATGCTTTGCCGGCAGTTCTTACACCGGCTTCTCCTTGTGTAACTTCTATCAATACAGCGGCAGTCTTTGGAGTAATGTATTTTAAATCTTCCATGCTGCCATGATGTATTTTATTGCAGTCGGGCATTAAAGGACGAAAATGTTTTACAAAATCTTCGCAACCCATAACACTCATGGCACCGTTGGTGCAACCATGATAGGCATTGTAACACGACAAAATTTCACTCTTTCCCGTATAACGCTTTGCCAGTTTGATGGCACCTTCTATGGCTTCTGAACCCGAATTGACAAAATAGACCGAATTCAATGTTTTGGGTAGCAAATCTGTCAATTCTTTTGCCAACAGCACTTGTGGCGACTGCACTATTTCTCCATAAACCATCAAGTGCATATACTTTGATGCCTGCTCCTGAATGGCTTTTACAACTTTCGGGTGGCAGTGGCCTACATTGCTGACCGACACTCCGGAAATAACATCTAAATATTTTTTCCCTTTTTCTCCGTATAAATACACTCCCTTGGCCTTGTTGATGGTAACTGCCAACGGCTCGGTGGAAGTTTGTGCTACATGATTATAAAATAACTCTCTTAAATTCATTGCAGTTTAATAAAAAATAGCTAACCAAATACATTTGGGATTTTCGGAAGTATAACTCACTCTGTGTTTGGTATGAGCGGGAATATTCACCCAATCGCCTTGTTGTAATTTTTCTGTTGCCCCGTTGTCATATTCTAATTCTGCCATCCCTTGCAACAAAAACACTATTTCGTTTTCTGTTTGATCATACCAAGATGTTGTTTGTCCATAAGAAACTATTCTTTCTATGCGAATAGTGTCCTTTTCCAACAACATGTCAGTAAGTTCTTTGTTGGAAGAAAAATTTAATTGTTCAACATCAAAGATGTTATTTTTCTTCATCTTTTTCCAATAATTTCTTCAATTGCTTTACTTCTGCCTCCAATTCACTAATTCGAGATGCATAGGCTGGAAAATATTTAAACATGGTTAAAGATTTTACACAATCTTTTGCATTGAAGGCAGGCGTACCTAACAACACTGCATTGTCGGGAACATTGTGGCTGATAGCACTTTGGGCTCCCACTTGTACGTTGTCGCCGATATGCAAATGCCAATTAACACCTACTTGCCCGCCAAAAAGACAATTTTTGCCAATCTTGGTAGAACCGGCAATGCCGCATTGTGCCGCCATGACCGTATTTTCTCCTATTTCACAATTGTGGGCAACTTGGATAAAATTACACAATTTTACTCCTTTGTGGATAATCGTTGAACCCATGGTAGACCTGTCCACACAAGTGTTGGCACCTATGTCAACATTGTCTTCTATAACTACATTGCCCAATTGAGGTATCTTCATATATTGATTGTCGCTTTGAGGGGCAAATCCAAATCCGTCTGCTCCGATAATGGCACCCGCATGCATGGTGCAATTGTTGCCGATGATGCATTCGTGATGTATTTTTACACCCGGATTCAAAGTAGTGTTGTTGCCGATTTTTACACGATCGCCTATATAGCAATGCGGAAATATTTTTACATTGTCACCGATAACAACTCCAGATGCAATGGAAACAAAATCGCCTATATAGACATTTTTTCCTATTTGTGCATCTTCTGCTATGGCAGCAAATTTTGAAATGCCGACTTTTTCTGTCTTTTGCTGATAAAAAGTCATCAATTTGGCAAATGCCAAATAAGGATCGTCTATTCTTATCAATGTGCACGGCACTTCTTTTGTCGGCACAAAATCATTGCTGACCAGCACGGCTGTCGCCTTGGTTTCATAAATATAATGCGTATATTTTGCATTGGCCAAAAACGACAAGCCTTCCTCTTCGCCTGCCTCTATTTTCGAAAACTTGCTGATGACGGCTTTAGGATTTCCTTCTACTTTTCCGTCTATCACACGGGCTATTTCTTCTACTGTAAATTTCATAATGCCTATTGTTTGAAACAAATTACAAAGATAGCATCTTTTTAGTTACCATTGACAAATATTCCCCAACATTTTTATCAAAAAATTTTCTTTTTTCTATTATTCTTGATTTATGTCTGTTGTTTTACATTTTTTTTGTACATTTGCATTTTGTTATTTGCAACAGTTAAATTTGAAAAAATGAAAAAAATTATTATTGCATTAAGTGCTTGCGTTTTGTTTTTAAACGCTAATTCTCAAAGTGTTAAAATCAACAAAGCTGATTTTGACAATGGCATTCCCGGCATTTACAATCCTTCGATTGTTGCCAATCATAACATATCTGCCATCGACATGCAGGAGCCTGCAGAATATCATTCTCTGCTGAATATTCAACCCATCAACAAGGCCACTATGGACAAAAAACGTATTTTAGCTCCCGGTCAAGCCTTGATTTTTGCCGTTGAAAATGGTATAGTGAGAGAAGATACCGCTCATTTTGCCACTTTGAGCAGTGAAATCGAACAAGCTATCAGTCGTGCTCCACAATGGTTGCAATACGACCTCCGCTTCAAATTTCTTGAAGTCACCTCTTCCGCCTATCGTACCAAAATGGTGAATTTGTTGAACACCACTCCTTTGAAATATTTGGACGAAGTGGCATACGTGCTCACCTATTTGCCCATAGAAGTACTTTCTTACAGTCGTTTGCCGGGCGATTGGAGTTACTTGGTAGAGGACGCAGCAAGAATTTATACCTATGCCGACTCCTTGAAATATGTACAATTGGTGGAATACGGAGATACTACCTCCGGCAATTGGTACACCACCACCAAATACCGTATCAAACAAGGTGGCAACTATATTTGGAGAGAAGCCGACAAACATTATTATTATGAATATATTGTCATGCCGAAAATAGAACAAGAACCTCTCGCCATTACCGACAATCTTACCTCCATCAGCGGTTATCGTACATGGGGATATTTTTGGAGAGATTATTTTTGGAACGACTATCAAAATGCTGTCAACACTTCCGACACTGCCTATCGCGGCTACGGACAAGTGAACACTTGGGGCTACAAAATAGTAGATGCCGCCGGCAACTACGACACCATTCGTATTGACTCCATTCCGCGTTTAGGAGAATTGATGCAGATGCCGGAATACTTATGGAGTGAAAATACTTCCATTTATCTTTTCAACCGTCCTTTCAGTGCTTCACAAGATGCTTTGAATGTTTTGGGCAACTGGGCTTCCCGTTGTGTGCCGCAAGATGTCACAAGCAGCGAAGACTATCGTGCCACCGAACCCAACCACATTGCTTGGAAACATGTCGGCAATTGCCACGAAGATGCTTTATTGGTAGTGGCAGCAGCCCGTACGGCACTTATTCCTTGTATCCACGTTGCCGACCTCTGTGACGACCACGTGTGGGCTGCCATCCACGATGGAGGAGATACCATCTGGCATCACTTTGAATTCTTCCGTGGCGGCTGCTCAGCCAACAGACCTTATTACTGGGGTATGACCAACATGCAACCTAACGGCAACTACGGTTGGAACAGTTCCTTGGTACAAGGCTATCAACCGAGCGGCACCTTGTTCAACATGTCTGACTATTATGCAGAAGGTCGCCCGTGTACACTCAATTTCACCATTACCGACCCTGACGGACAGCCTGTTGACGGAGCAAGAGTCAATTTGTATGCTACCAACATACAATATGGTGCTTCCAATCCTTATATTATGAGTGCCGGCTATCTTTGGACAGACGCTCAAGGACAAATCAGCATTCATGCAGGAGCTACCAAAAAATATTATATGAGAATTTATCATCCTAAATTTGGCTCTTATCCTACAACCTCTACCAGTGTCTATCGTCTTACTGTCAATAAATATGGCGTGGAATACACCGCTGAAGCAGGAAAAACATATAGTTTTGCCTACTCTTTCCCGAGTGCCGCTACCAGCAAGAGAAATACCGTTACCTCTTCGCAAGAAACTTTTGACACCGACAAGAGTATGGAAATTACACTAAAAGCCAACAATATCACCAAAGGCACACAAGCGGAAGATAGTCAAAATTCCACTTTCTACGAAAGAACCAATACTCATTCCAATTTAAGTGTCTATATTGTTTCCGAAGACAATATTGCCAAATTCAAAACCAACGGCAACGCTCCTGAAGCAGAATACAATATGGGATATGTTTCTGAAGGAACCTTCAAAATTCCTGTCCACACTTCCGGAAAAACTTATGTAGTGATTGCCAACAACAACAATTTCACCAACTATTCAGAAGTGGAATACGGCTTCCTTTCCTCAACGGTGGACTCTGCCGACTTTACACCTTTGGCAGTGGAAGATATTACCGACAACTATTTCAATGTATATCCTAATCCTGCTAATGAGCACATCACTATTCAAACATCTGCCGATGACAATGAAGTGATACAATTATTCGATATAACAGGAAAAATGATTTACAGCACTACCGTGGACAACCACCAAGCACATTTTGATGTAGGCAATTTGTCTGCAGGCATCTATTTGATCAAATGCAAACAATATGTGCAAAAAGTCATTAAACAGTAAGTTTGTTTTAATATTATTTTTTTCATAATTAGAGGCGGAAAAATTTCCGCCTCTTTTTTTGTCTTATACTCTAAAATAATGCAAGAAAATTTTCTATTTCTCGTTATTTATCCAATATTTGTGATTTCTTTAGTTTGTTCAATATGATTTCAGCTTGTTTACTTGACGAAAAAAATTGCATGTCTTCCCATTCTTGAGACGGGGTTTTACTATTTATTTCATGCCCAAAAGCTTTATCAACATCATATAAGAATCTGTCTAAATTACGAAAATCAACATGTAATCCATGATAACCTTCTTTTGCGATAAATTTCATCCGAGTTAAGTATTTTTGGTAAACATCAAAACCTGCCGTTGCAAGTGCAGGAAAACACTTATTGTTTTTATCAAAATTCTCTGGAATGTAATCAAAAGCTGCTCGAAGTGCACGAACATCTATTATTTGATATTTTGACGAATCACAAAAACGAAGATATGTTGATGCCATAGGCAATCCCACTCCTTTTTTTGACAATAATTCTTTAAGACATTTTTCAAGATTTCCATCTTTTCTAATAATATTTAAACTATTAGCCAATTTATCAGCATCTACGGGATATCTATTTATTTTCCAAAGGGTCATTTGATAAATATCATCAGATGTAATTTCTTTTGTTGACAATAAGTCGAATAGATCTGTCACTTCAGGAAGATATTGGAAAGAAACCTCTAAAAGTTCCTTTGAATCCATTTTTTTTATTGAATATTTTGGCATTATGTCTATTTTTAACTTTGTTTAATTTTTAATGCATCCTCTTTTTTATAAAAAGGATTTATTCTTCTACTACTTTTTTCTTCGTTAT
>JAEEGF011484035.1_pt1 | contig 14411 bp, 18 predicted proteins | sample 9134171 | NCBI WGS metagenome assembly JAEEGF01 (sample SAMN16246542, study PRJNA631951) | gut metagenome | biome: gut microbiome; feature: rumen; material: AP-attached | host: Bos | place: Iran: Karaj | collected 2018-10
TCATATTTCGGATGGTTCTAATGATGACGCTATAAATGAAGTAATTCCGAAGGATCTATGGCTGGACTTTGAGTCACTTGGTGCTTATTATCTTGAGAATGGTAATCCAAGGAATATAACAGATTCTGAATTTCAGGATATTAATCATGATGTAATTGATGGCGTATCTGGTTTATTAAATGAGGATTATGAAAAATTAATGGATATTGCGAGAAAGGAGTAATTTTATATGGAATTAAGCAAGGAGGAGAAACAAAAATGCATTTGCTAAGTATATCAGACGCAAACGGATGGACACAGTCTAATTGGGAGCTGACATACAGGGTGACCTGGGAGCAGCTTACAAAAAGTGTAGCCTTCGCATCGGAGTTTTATGATCAATTTGAAGTTCTTGTTGATGATAGACCCGTTACAGTAACAAAAAAAGAGGATATAGAAGCATTTCCAGAAGCAGGATCCATCTGCTTCAGAGGGTTGTCAAAGATATTGAATGTACCGGTAATGATCACCTTATATAATCAGACGGATACTGTTGTTGCTACAGTAGCACAGGCAACAGATGAATTTAAGACTGTTGCATATGTCAATTTCAATCACTCTATGTGCCAGTATATGGATAGCCTGGAGCTTGCAATGCATAGATGAAAACCAATTCTAGAATGTTTACCGACAGGTAGGAGGTGCACATGAACAAAGTATATTGCTATTCAAAATGCTCCACATGTAAGAAAGCCCTGAAATGGCTTGATGATAACAATGTTAAATACGAGCTGATCGACATCAAAGAGAACAACCCTGACGAGGAAACTTTGAGGAAATATCATAAAGCTAGCGGCCTTCCGCTGAAGAAGTTTTTTAATACCAGTGGGAAGATTTATAAGGATATGGAGTTGTCAAAGCGTTTACCTGGAATGAGTGAAGATGAGCAGTTTAAACTCCTGGCGTCCGATGGAATGATTGTGAAGAGGCCTCTACTTGTAACTGACAAGAAAGTGCTGACAGGTTTCAAGGAAAGCGATTGGCAGGAAGCATTATTATAAAAAATAAAAAACAGCGAGAGATTAAGGCATGAAAACAGTTAACGTAGTCGCAGCGATTATCTGCGATGATTACAAGAGAAAAACAAAGATATTCGCAACCCAACGCGGATATGGGGATTATAAGGATGGCTGGGAATTTCCCGGAGGAAAAATAGAAGAAGGTGAGACTCCGGAAGAGGCGCTGGTTCGTGAGATTAGAGAGGAGCTTGGTGCAGAGATCGAGGTACATGATCTTATAGATATCATAGATTATGACTATGAGACTTTTCATCTTCATATGAACTGCTACTGGGCAACTGTTGCAGAGGGTAAGCTGCAGCTCTTAGAGCACGAAGCTGCGAAGTGGCTTGAGGTAAGTGACCTTAGAAGTGTGGACTGGCTTCCTGCGGATTTGGATCTTCTTCCCAAGCTTGCAGAAGCGATGGTTGATAAGAATGTAGAGTATTATGACGAGAATGCTGACTCCTTCTTTGCGGGAAGTGTTAATGCTGACATGTCCTATGAGAGAGACAGGTTCGTTGCACTTCTTCCGGAGCATGGTCATGTTTTGGATGCAGGCTGTGGAAGTGGACGGGATTCTAAGGCGTTCATGGATGCAGGCTTTTCGGTGACAGCTTTTGATGCTTCCAAGGAAATGAGGAAGAGAGCTTCTGAATATCTGGGACAGGAAGTTCTGGATATGAGGTTTGAGGATATCGATTTTAATAATGAGTTCGATGGAGTCTGGGCCTGCGCATCACTCCTTCACGTTCCCGTGGATCAGCTGCCTCAGACCATGAGGAAGCTGAACGCTTCGCTAAAAAGTGGCGGTGTTATCTACGCTTCTTTTAAATATGGCGATGGTACGAAGATGCGTGGCAGCCGTACCTTTAGCGATTTTAATGAGAAGAGCATAGTTCCACTGTTTGAAAATGCTGGATTTGAGATTCTGTTCAATGAGTCCGGAAACGATAACAGACCCGGAAGAGCAGATGAGATGTGGGTTAATGCCATAGCAAGGAAAAATGGAATATATTGAGATTTTTACAAGAGAAGGTAAGTCCACCGGGAAGATAATAGAAAAGCATGAGAAGAAACAGCCCGGGGACTATATAAAGCACGTTCTTATTATTATGAAGACCAGTGACAGTCCTGCTCCCGGAAAGGGCGAGGGCAGATATGTTGTCCAGCAGAGATCACTACTTGCAAAGTATTACGCCGGCAAATGGGATATGACAGGCGGCGGAGTAAGAGCAGGAGAATCTCCAAAAGAGGCAGCAGTCAGAGAATTGTCGGAAGAGCTTGGAATCAAGGTATCTCCTGATGATATGGAACTGGCCTTTGAGTATATTAAGGACTGGGATGACGGGACAGGATTACTGGCCTCGGTTTTCATGCTTCGTGTCGAGGTTCCTGAAGGCGGATTTGATTTTGAACGCTATGAAGTAAACGATGTAAGGGTTATGCCTTTTAGTGAGTTCTATGATCATATCATGGACCATAACGATGAAGAGATGGGCCGGGGGATAAGAGATATCGAGGGGAGATTATAATGCCATTTTCAATAGTAAGAAATGACATAACAAAAGTAAAAGCAGACGCTATCGTGGACACAGCCAACCCGGATGTGGCAATTGGCGGTGGAGTTGATACTGCAATATATAAAGCTGCAGGTGAAGATAAGCTATTGGAAGCCAGAAAGCAGATAGGATATCTCGCTCCGGGAGAGGTAGGAATAACACCTGCGTTTAATCTTGATGCCAGATTCATCATCCACTCAAGCGGCCCCTTATGGGAAGGCGGAGACAAGGGCGAAGCAGAGCTCCTTAGGAAATGCTATGATAAGTCCCTTTCTCTTGCTGCAGATAATGGCTGCAAATCTATAGCGTTCCCACTCCTTGCAACCGGGACCTATGGCTTTCCCAAGGAGCTGGGCTTACAGATTGCGATCGATGCATTCACAAAGTTCCTTACAGACCATGAGATGGAGATCACTCTGGTTGTTTTCGGAGATGATGCTTATCATATATCCGGCAGGATTTTTGATGATGTTAAGAGCTTCATTGATGATGAGTATGTGGGCGAGGTTCTGGAGGATGAGTGCGGCTATGTGAGTATGCCTGTAAACCGCATCATGTGCATGAAGGCAGCGGCTGCTCAGCCCTTTGTAGCTGATGAGGATTCTGATCTGGAGGATCTGTACGGGGAAGAGGAATCAGAAGAATCCGCTTATTACGAAGCTGACATGATGTTTGGCGCTTCTAAGGAGAAGAGCCTTGACGAAGAACTTAAGGAAATGTACACGGATTCCTTTGCCAAGCACCTGAAGCAGCTGATTAATAAGAAGGGCCTTAAGAACTCAGAGATTTATGCGGCTGCGAACATTTCCAAGCAGTACTTTTCCAAGCTCCTTAAGGGGCAGGTTAATCCTTCAAAGGAGAAGGTGCTTGCGCTGGCTGTGGGACTAAGGCTAAACCTTGATGAAGCGGTGGATTTCCTGGGACTTGCGGGATATGCCCTATCGCCGATCTCCCAGACGGATGTAATTGTGAAATATTATATAGTTCATAAGGAATACAACGTTTTGAATATTGATGTAACTCTCTTTGAATTCGGACTTGATCCGTTGTCGAAGGGATGATAAGGATGGTCGCCTGCGGGTTGACCATTTTTATTTGCCTTCGTAGTAACATGACACTATCAGATAGAGCTCCGCTGCAGAGGAGTATTGAACAATAAGTGTTTGAGACTATGGAGGTATAGATATGAGTAAAGGTTATACAGAGATTGTTTATATTCTGGACAGAAGCGGATCAATGGGCGGACTTGAGCTGGATACAATTGGTGGTTTCAATTCCATGATAAAAAAGCAGCGTGAGACTGGGGAAAAGGCATATGTTTCAACAATCCTTTTTGATGATGTGACAGAGGTCTTACATAACAGAGTCGATATCAGAGAGGTTAAGGATATTACTCCAAAGGAGTACTACGTCAGAGGCTGCACAGCGCTTCTTGATGCAGTTGGCGGAGCTATAAAGCACACGGTTAATGTTCACAGACACGCACCTAAGGGCGAGAAGCCTGAGAAGACTATTTTCGTAATAACTACTGATGGAATGGAGAATGCCAGCTGCAGATATTCCTACGGTCAGATAAAGAGGATGATCCAGCATGAGCAGAAGAAGTATGGATGGCAGTTTATTTTCATAGGTGCGAATATCGATTCCTACGCTGAGGCTCAGAGGTTTGGTATTAAAAAGGAAAGGGCTGTCAACTATATGCATGATGCGATGGGTACCGAGAAGCTCTACGCCGGTGTGTCCAAGGCGGTTTGCTCTGTGATGGTGGCGGATAGTGACATGGATCTGGAAGAAGAGCTTGATTTATGCGGCTGGGATGATGAAATTCGCATGGATTACGCTATGCGTCATAAATAATAAAACTTTAAGACAATCGTCATAGCAGCTTTATGGTTGTTTTTTATAATACCCATGTAGAGTGTTTTTTCTGACAATGGGAGATTATGCTTATGAATAATAAGGTTATCAGATTTTTATGTGTACAAACAGTTGCTATGAGTATGGTGGCAGGGCTTTGCGGCAGTGGCATGAAGGCTTCTGCTGTAAATGACAAGGCGCCTGAGGTTTCAAGAAGAGAAATTGACATGGATAATGTAACGCCTAATGAATTTAAGGAAGAGGGCGTTACGCTGTATCTTCCGCCTGAGTATACTGAGTCAAAGGGCATTATCGATTTTACTGCAACGGATCTCACTTCCGGTGACGGAATATACCTGGTAGAGGCCACCTATCGCGGAATGACGCAGGAGGATGTTGAGGCTCTTCAGGCAAAAGAAGACCGCACCGAGGAAGAGATGGACAAATACTATGGCTGCCAGCTGCCGATCTTCGAAATTGTCGCAATAGATAAAAACAGGGATGCTTCTGATCTTATTAAAATTGTTAATACGATGCTTGAAGGTTATGGTGCTGATGATAAGAGTGCAAAGGAGAGTGACCTTGACAAGATCGTTACAGTTGATGATTGCACCTTCTTTAGATCGATATTGGCTGAAGACGAGAATTACAAAAATCTCGAGCCGGAATTTAAAGAAGAGTATGATGTGCTCCTTTCTTATGCTGATTCGATAATTGAAAATGCAGATTATTATAAGCCCGAAGGAATGTTCAAGGGAATTATCGGGAAAAAGATTTCCTTTGAAACCACTGATATTGACGGAAATCCCATTAAGAGTGAGGATCTGTTTGCTGAGCACGATATCACTATGATAAATGTCTGGGCTACCTGGTGTGGCTGGTGTATCTCAGAGCTTCCGGAGCTCGAGGAGATAAATGGCAGAATCACTAAGGACAACTGCGCAATTGTTGGATTCCTGGGCGATGGTAATGACGATGAAACGATAGAGGAAGGCAAGGGACGACTTGCTGAAGCTGGTTGCACATATACCAACATTCTTCCCTTCGATGGATGGGAGGAGATATTCGATATGAGCCAGGGATGGCCGACTTCGTTCCTTGTTGATTCCACAGGTACTATCATTGCAAGGCCCATAGTCGGAGCAAGGATCGGCATGTATGAGGATGCGATATACGATGCTTTAGAAGGAAAAACTAAGTAGGCCACCTACTCTGACGTTACCGAGGTGCCTTAAAAAGAATAAATTGCTATAATGATATCTGTTGTGAATATAATGAAGGGAATTTTTACGAGAGCATTATGACATACAGATTTATAGCATTATTCTGGATTGCGGTATTCTACGGAATCTATTTTACAAAGATGTTTATTCAGAGAAGGAAGGGGATTGTCACCAACCAGATCGCCAAGAGTAAGGTTCATGATAAAAGTTATCACATCGAGATGGTGATGAAGTATGCGACGATCGCAGTTCCGGTGGCCGAGGTTATATCAATAGTACTGGGCACATCAGGGCTTACCATCATCTGGAGAGTCATAGGTATGCATCTGGCCTTTCTTGGTAATGTGGTGTTCCTTCTTGCGGTCGTTACCATGAAGGACAGCTGGAGAGCAGGCGTTGCCAGGGAGGAAAAGCGCGGACTTATAAAAAACGGCATATATAAATATTCAAGAAATCCCGCTTTCCTTGGCTTTGACCTGGTCTACATCGGAATTATGCTCATGTTTTTCAATCCGGTCCTTATGGTGATATCTGTATGGGCCATGGTGATGCTTCATCTTCAGATCCTTCAGGAGGAAAAGTACCTTGAAGGGGAATTTGGTGATGAGTATACGGAGTACAAGGCTCAGGTTTCAAGGTACGCCGGCTGCGGCAAGGTAACCTTTGATAAAGCCGTTATGTATGTCTATTTTGTTCTGGGGATATGGTCTGTTATGTACTTTTTCACATGTCTTGCCTATGGCGGCGGTCTGAAGCTGTCATGGGTGTGGCTGTGGATTCTTATTGCAGCGTTTTCCTTTATCAGAGTGTTTATGCAGAAGAGGAAAATAGAAGGCAGTCCTGTTATTCGCCTTCCCAAAGTATTGGTTTGGATTTACAGGGCTGTTTTTGTTGTGGTGCTCACATTTTTCATAATAACTGAGACAAAGATTATCGGAGCCATGACTGCTGAGCCTAAAGAGAACCTTGATTACATCATCGTTCTTGGGGCAGGTCTTCGCGGAACTGAGCCGTCTAACCCCTTCAGAGTAAGGATTGAAAAGGCGGCGCAGTATTTGAAGGAAAATGAAGGCACAATCGTTGTGGCTTCCGGCGGTCAGGGTAAGCATGAGTCCATTAGTGAAGCGGAGTGCGCAAGAAGGAAGCTTACTGAGGTTTATGGAATCTCTGAGGACAGAATTATCCTGGAGGAGAAGTCTACGGATACTGAGGAGAATCTTAAGTACAGTCTGGAGATTATAGGTGATCCTTCCAAGAGTGTCGGTATTGTTACAAACGGTTTTCATGAGCTCAGGGCTCTTTCAATAGCAAACGAGGTTGGCTATGAGAATGTGTCATCAGTTCCTGCGGTGACGCTTATGCCTGTTGGAATTCATTACACTGTCCGCGAGTTTTTCGGAATGGTCGAGTTCTATTTAAAACACTGATGGTTAGCGGACTTTAGCTTTTCTTTCCAGTCTTTTTATAATTGGATAATAATTTCTTCAAACGGGAAACTGTATAATTATGATTGTTAAATAGTATGAGACAATCTGATTTTAGTGAGGTATGGTTATGAAAAAAATGTTTCCCGCAAGATCCCTGGCAAAAAGATTTATAGGTCTGGTGCTTATGGTGAGCATGCTTACGATGTGCGTAGGCATGAATGATGAGCCTGATGCAGAAGCAGCGCCGTCCGGCACTTCAGAGCAGGCTGATCCAGATACAGTCACCACCAAGCACCAGGTTACCATAGATGGTAAGAAGGTTGCCTACACCGCAACTGCAGGTATGATGCCTGTGACTGCAGATGGCAACGAATGCTTCATTTTTTATACTGCTTACACTTTGGATGGCGTAAAGGATAATAGTGAAAGGCCTGTAACCTTCGCATATAACGGCGGTCCCGGCTCATCATCCGAGTTGGTGCATCTTGGTTTTCTTGGACCTCGCCGCGTAGAAACGAATGAGGCCGGTGAGCCCACTGAGTTCCCTTCTAAAATCGTAGATAACGAAAATTCCATTCTTGATCTTACGGATCTGGTTTTCATAGATCCCGTAGGAACCGGGTATTCTCACGTGGGAGAAGGTGTTGATGAGGCATTTTTCTCAAACTATCAGGAGGATCTGGCTTCAATAGGCGAATTCATCCGTCTATATACGACTAAAAACAATCGATGGTCATCACCTAAATATCTGGCAGGTGAGTCCTATGGTACATTTCGTTCTGTGGCCCTGGCTGACTATCTCTCAACAAACTTTGCTATGGGACTAAACGGCCTGATGCTTATTTCAAATTTAACGGATTTTTCTATTCTTAATGAGTGGACGCAGAATGATCTTTCCTATGTGCTGCTGTTCCCTTCTTTGGCTGCATCAGGCTACTATCACAAGGTAGTGGACAAAAAATATCAGGATATGGAGCTTGAGGACTTCCTTAAAGAGGCCAGGGCTTTTGCTGAGGAAGATTATCAGACCGCACTTTTCAAAGGGGAGAGGATCAGTTCTTCCGAAAAAGAGAGTGTTGCCAGGAAATATTCAGAACTTACAGGTCTTGATAAGGACTATGTTGTAAAGAGTAACCTCAGGGTATACCTTCGTGATTTCTGCATGAAACTGCTTGCTGATAAAGGAATGATGATAGGCAGGCTCGATAGCCGATATACAGCGCCTTTGGTAGGAAAAAGTGTAGAGGATTATAATGATCCTTCAGATTCGGTTCTTGATGCGTCTTTTAGTGCTGCGATCAACCAGTATATCTCTGAGGAATTGGGCTATCATACGGATAGGGTATATAATACATTGAATATGAAGGTAAACATGGACTGGACTTATAATAGTGATAATCAGATAATGGACCTTAAGGATAAAGTCAATAAGGTCATGTCCGATAATAAATATCTGAAGGTCTGGGTATTGGGCGGATATTACGATCTGGCGACTCCGTTTTGCAGTGCGGAATGGGTTTATGACCATGTACCGCTTCAGAAGGAGACAAGGAAAAATCTATCCTTTAAGTTCTACCAGTCAGGCCATATGATCTACATGCATCAGCCTTCTCTTGAAGAGTTCAGAAAAGACGCAAAAGAGTGGTACGCGAAGTAATATGTAAATTTGCAAAATTCGAGCCATTTGACAGTTTAATTGCTGTTGAATGGCTCTTTTTCTGATATATTTAAAATAGTATGACAGACTTAAAAGGAGAACAGGAATGGTTAAGCATGTAATTATCTGGACACTGAAGGATGAGCTTTCTGCAGAGGAGAAGGCATCTGTAAAGCAGGGGATCAAGGAAGGGCTCGAAGGCTTAAAGGGTAAGGTGCCCGGAATTGTGGATATCAAGGTTGTTACAAATGGTCTTGCATCTTCCAATGCGGATCTGATGCTTGATTCAACTTTTGAGAATGAGGATGCGCTTAAGGGCTATGCGGTTCATCCTGAGCACGTAGCAGTAGCTGATACTAAGGTTAGATCTTATACAAAGATCAGAAGCTGCCTGGACTTTGAGGTTTGATTTAGGGCTATCGATTTTTATCAATGAGGGTTCAAAAAGATGATCGATTCGGATATAAGGCGCAGAGAGGATCTGGTAGAGCTTGTTAATGAGATAGGTTTCCTGCCTTTCTTTTCAGGAAGGATAGAGGGATTCTCGCTGGAGGAGAATGTTTCATACGAGGCCTGGTATCAGGGGCGTTGGAGTGGCAGGGTCCGCTGGGATGCCTGGGACTGGAAGGGTGAGGTTCTTCAGAACAGGGAGCTTGTGTATGGCAAGTTTTTTGAAAAGAAGGCTGGCTTTATCAGTAAGGATTTATGGCCTGATTTCTGCAATTATCGCAGGGATGGATATGATTTTGATGCCAGGTTCGATGACGGCCTCGCGCCCTACAAGGATAGGGATGTCGTGAATTATATTGAAGGCTCCGGAGCTATGCTGACGCGCGAGATCAAGCAGAGCCTCAATTATAAAAAGGGCGGCAACAAGGGCTTCGAGACGGTTATCACAAGACTTCAGATGCAGACCTATGTGGTGCCGGTGAACTTCGAATACAGTAAGCGCAAAAATGGCGAGGAGTACGGCTGGGGCAATTGCCGCTACGATATCGCTGAAAATTTCTGGGGAGATAAGCTCTGCAGGTCAGCCTATAAGCGGAGCCCCGAGGAGTCCTTGGACAGGATCATAAAGCATATCAGAAAGGTTCTGCCCAGGATGGACGAGGAGGATCTGAGGGCTCTACTTAAGGGGTAAGGATGATTTGAGATTGCTTCTTAGGGGAAGAATGATTTGAGATTGCTTCTTATGGGGTAAGGTATGAAAAAGTATGAATGCATGAGGGAGAATTAGGCATGATAAAAGCAGTCATATTTGATATGTTTGAGACGTTGGTTACGCTTTTTGAGGGGAAAACTTATTTCGGAGAAAACATCGCAGCAGATGTTGGCGTTGATCCGGGGGCTTTCAGGAAAGAGTGGCATGCCATTGAAAAAGAGAGAAGCACAGGTGTATATACGATTGAGGAGGGCCTTGCGATTGTTTTAAAGAGGCTCGGCGCGTATTCGGAAGAAAATGTGGAGCTGGCTGCCGCAAAAAGAAGAGAGAATCTTGAGGATACTTTTAATGGAATTCCCGATGATTCAGTAAGGCTCCTGCAGGAGCTTAAGAAAAGGGGCATAAAGGTTGGACTTATCACCAATACCTTTTCAGATGAGAGAGATTTTATAAGGAACAGTGAGATATTTAAGTATTTCGATGTGGCTCTGATTTCCTTTGAGCAGGGAATTTGTAAGCCGGACCTTAAGCTGTATAGCAAGATGACAGAGCTTCTGGGTGTAACAGCAGACGAGTGCCTTTATGTGGGAGATGGCGGATCAAAAGAATTGTATGCCGCCAGAGAAGCGGGTATGCACCCGGTACAGTGCTCCTGGTTCCACGAGCTGGCATTCGAGCCGCATATTCCGTGTCCTATACTTGAGGAATTTGATCAGGCTAAGAAGCAGATGGATATTTTGGAGTATTGTGTGTAAATGAGAGTATGAGTAAAAAATAAGGTAAAAGCGTTAAAATTCGATTTTTTTTAATCAAATCAGTGTAAAGCGGACCGTTATGAGTGTATCATGCGGTCTGTTTTTTATTGTGTGATAAATATATTATCAGAAACATATAAAACACCACGTGGTACAACCAGTAACTAAGAAACTTATGAGAGGAGGATCCATTATGAGATTTCGAGATGTACAGGATTTAACAAAAACAATCAAGAGTGAACGCAGAGATGCAACCTATAACAGAATGCATGATGAGTTCCTCGACAGACTTTCAATGTTCTACAGCAACAGGATGGTATCGTTGTTTGGCGCTAATTTCATTTTTTAATCAGCGCAGATATTGAATAAATGGAACGCTAAGCGTCAGAATCTTTGTGCTGAAGATTTTGGCGCTTTTGTTTCGTTATATAAAATGTAAGGCCTGAGACATTTGTTGGACAGGGAGTGATAAAACTGTGATATAAGGATTGCTAATATTACATCATCAGGAAGATAACAACGAAAAAATATAGATTAGAGAGGTATATGGCTTATGCGTAATTTTTTTGAAAGCTTTATGGAAGAAATTGGTTTCATCGACACAGCATCATACAGAAAGCCCTTTGGCAGACTTGATGAGTCAGATTACAGCAGAATCGAAGCTGAGCTTATAAGATTTGTGGATGAGCTGGCAGTAGGTAGATAATCTTATTTTACTGCATGCGGAGAATACAGTTATCGATATTGCAATCATGAATGTATATCCTGACATGAATCCACTATATACTTGTTTTATCAGCGGAAACATTGATTTTGATGGCAAATAGGCTATCATAGATGATGGTGCCGTAATGGTACAAGAGAACAAAAATAGTGGAGGAAAGTATGATGTTGTTACTTTTGATTTTGAGTTTACTTTGGGGACTTCTTGCAGGATTCATCGCAAGTAAGATTATGGGTGAGAAATCAGGTACTCTTAAGAACATGATTCTTGGTGTGCTTGGTAGTGTTGTAGGACATTTTCTGTTTAAGCTTATCGGCTTTACTGCAACAGGATGGATCGGAAGCCTGATCGTACCTGTGGTTGGTGCTTGCATTTGTATCTGGCTTGGCAGAAAGCTGTTTTAAGATTGTGGGAATGGGTAATTGATAAATATGTAAAAATGTAAAAAAATAATTTACGCTTGCATTGAGTGTAAATTATTTTTTTTATATAATGATATCAGAGAAAGGAGGTCATCCAAATGAAGTTTGATGATTTGTTCGAGCAGCGAAGCCTGGTGGCTTCAAAGCTAAAGGAGTGCATTCGTGACAAAGGCTTTACGAAGGTTTCATTTTCCAAAAAAGCAGAAATATCAAGGCCTACATTGGATAAGCTTATGAGTGGCGCTGTTGATAGCAAAACTACATTTGATCGTCATATGCAGAAGATTTTAAAAGCGCTAAATATGTCTGCCGATGACCTAATGTTATATACAACAAATCAGACCAGGACAGTTATGGCAGTATATTCGCAAAATGCGCCTTCAAACCATGAAATGAATGATGTCGCTAAAAAACAGTTCGATCTTATGTTGGATATAGTTGAGCTATGCACAATATATTACTGATGGAGTTAAAAGATGAGTGAGATTATTACAGCATCAAATATTGATCTTGTCATAAAAAAGAATAAGGAAATAGCTGAAGAAGTTCGGGCACAGGCTATTAAATTACAGACTAACCCATCTATTATGAAAGTTGCCTCTATGCCACAACTGGCATTTCTTATATTACAGGGATTTGGTCTTATTCAAACGCCAATAGATGATAAGTACTGGAGTGGGGCGATTTATGTGAAGGAGGGGAAAATAATACCTGTCATAAATACAGCTCTTCCACGTGCATCTCAGTATTTCGCTGCATGGCATGAAGTATATCATCTCATATTTGATGAGGTGTCATTCGACCATGTTATTGAGAACGATAACATGATGGAGGAGAGAAAAGCTGAATATTTTGCAGCATGTATGCTCTTACAGGGAGTGAGCAGATATTTTTCAGATCTTTCCGATGGAAATGTTATATCTAAGGTTTTGTACTGTATGTCTGCATTTCAGGCACCATATAAAGCGGTCTTGATTTCTCTTTATGAAGACGCTTCCAAAAGTGAGAATGAGAGGCTGATGGAACAGATTAAGGAAATAATAGATCTCAATATTGAGGATATGCCGGATAGGTTTAGAGAATTAGGATTAGATGACAGTCTGGTTCTTCCTTCTTATGTAGTAAATACTGCATATTTACAGGAGCGAATCCAAAGGAATGAAGCGGCTAATCCGGAATTGAAATATCACGAGGATAACGAGGTATTTCTCAAAAATATAATGAAAGAAATTCAAATGATAACGAGGGATAATAGATGCTGAGGATAGAGGAAATAACTCAAATTGATAAGAAGAATATAGCTTTGTTGGATACTTCTTCTATCTCATTTATGCAGGGACTTCATAATAAGAGAATAAAACTGGATGGAATTCTTAGTGATTATGATCTGATATTGATTCCTAGATGGGTTTTAAACGAAATAGAGGATGCAGCTGGAAGAGCAGAATATGTTCAGGGACTAATAAATGCCGGATACCCTTTATATAGTATTTCTGAGGAAAACTATTCTGAGCTTACTGGATATGAAGAGGGGAATTTGTATCAAATTGTACTGGCTTCAACGTCACTTTTAGGAAGGGTGAGAGCCTATCTGAGAAAATTCGTCGAATGCGTAGATCCATTGAATATGGAAGAATATAGCGAATGGATTCAAAAACTTTATAACGAATGGCCTATTCCGGGAGATGTTTTATTGAGTGGAAGAGAGAAAAAGAAAAATGCAGGTGAAATATCCATAACAATTCTAGCTGAAGTAATTTCATGGTATTATCCGGAGACTGATGAGCTTACAGTTTATTCACAGGATAGGGATACTTATGAATTCCAGAGAAAAGCAGAAGCAAACCTAAGGGAGATATTTACTCAGAGGACTCCGGTACCTGTTTCGTATAAGAGCAATGACTCTATTTTGTGCCAGCTTTACCGTGCAGGAGAGATTAATGTGGACGAGATTTATGCATGTAGAAAGGATGAGCGCAAGATAACATATAGTAAGGAGAGGGCAGACCATTCTGTTATTCTTGTGTCAAAAGTTGTTGATAATGATTCTTTTATAGAATTGGTACAGGATAAAACGGTACATATAATTTTTTGATGGCTATCATTACTTGCTTTTTACTTTGGCTCTTGCAGAGGTAGTCATTACTTGATTTTTATTCTGCCCTTTTGTTTATCACGTAGCCTTATTTTTTGTTCTGGCAAGAACTACGCGACATTTGGTTGAACTGGGATTAGTCGCGTAGGAAATGACCACATTGAAGCATGCGACTACGTGAAAAATGCATAGACATGGATAAGTCGCGTAGAAGAAGTAGACATTGGATCAAAAACTACGCGACTTTTGTTGCAACCTAAGCTAGGTCAAGTAGAAAAGACTATATTGATGCAAAGTACTACGTGAACATAACCAAAAAGAAAGATTGCTCAAGTCATAGCGGCCTTCCGGGAATTTTTCCCAATAGAGCTGAGGCGCGTTATCTCATATACCCGCAATTTCCCTTCTCGGGGCCTTCGATTCCGGATTCGTAATGTGCTCTGAATTCCATATTTATCTCGCGGATTTCCTTCAGGCCATCGATATAAGG
>JAEEGF010294214.1_pt1 | contig 14409 bp, 13 predicted proteins | sample 9134171 | NCBI WGS metagenome assembly JAEEGF01 (sample SAMN16246542, study PRJNA631951) | gut metagenome | biome: gut microbiome; feature: rumen; material: AP-attached | host: Bos | place: Iran: Karaj | collected 2018-10
CCCGGCATGTACGTGACGACGGTGCGCCGCCATATAATCCCTCGCCTTCGGGAGACCGTTTCCATGACGGCTTTGGCCTTCTTGTTCCTGAAGCAGACGCCGTAGAGGAGGGTCTTCCCTTCCAATCCGCGGAGGTACTCCTTCCTCTTGATCTGCTCCAGGCCCTCCTCGGCCTCCCTCGCCCAGTCCTTGGGGTCGTCGGAGACGCTCTTCTTGAACTCGACCACTATGTTGGGATACCCGGGGCGGTTCCTTTTCATGATCATGTCGGCCCTGCCGTTTCCAGCCTCCGTCTCCACGGTTATGGTGTACCGTCCCAGCATCCCCATCGCGGCTCCGGCGACGATGAGCTGGTAGTCCCCCTCGTCCTTGAGCTGGACCGCCTTGAAGTTCTCGGCCAGTATGGAGAACGCGTTGTCCTCGACCTTCTTCACGTCCCCGTTCTCCAGGCCTCTGAACAGCTTCCTGAACTGCACGCTTACTGGTGTCTCCGTGTGGTACATCATGGCGTCGTAGAACACCTTGTAGACCTCCTTGTTCGGGATGAAAAGGGCAAATCCGTCCTCGTCCGGCCTCGCGTTGAGGTATCCGGCCATGACCATGACGGAATAGACGGAGTCCTTGCGTTTGAGGAGGTCCCTAGTGGGGATCGCGGGGCGGAGGTCCTTGAAGACGGTCCCTCCGTTTCCGAGGGCGGTCAGCTCCTCGTACGTGTCTTGGTCGGCGAAGTCCATCAGCGTCATGATTATGTCGTTGCTGCTGGTGTTCCCCCAGTACACGTCGGGCTTGAACCCCGATATCACGTAGTTGTTCACGCTCCAGGGGTTGTACACCTCCGCATTCCCGAATTTGTATCCGTCGTACCATTCCTTGCATTCATCGTATTTGTCCGGACGCTCGTAGTGCTCGAGAAGATCCTTCAGTTCCTTTTCCGTGTATCCGAAGCATTCGTCGAAGTCCTCGGACAGGACGTTGTTCACGTACAGGTTGTTCAAGCCGGAGAATATGCTCTCCTTGGCCACCTGCATCACGCCCGTCAGCACGGCCAGAGTCATGTTGTCGTTGCCTTTCAGCGTCGCGGAGTAGAAGCCGCGGAGATAGTCCAGGACCTTCCCATGGTGCTCCCGGTCGAAGGTGCTGTTTATGGGCTTGTCGTACTCGTCTATGAGCACTATAGGCTTCACGCCGTGGTGCTCCGTCAGAAGCTCGCAGAGTATCCTGACCCCTTCCTGTACCTCCGCGTCGTCGGACTTGCGGGACATCAGCCTCTCGAACGCCTTCAGGTTCTTGTTCCCTTGAAGCCTCTCGGAGTTCTCCAGATAGCTGAAGTTCTGCAGAACCCTGGAGACCAGGAGCGAGAACCCCGCCTGGAATATCCCGTACTCGTAGCAGGGCAGGCTGTTGAAGTCTATCTTGACCACGGGGTAGGCGTTCTTATGGACGTCCAGGTCCCTGTGCTTGTCCACCTCAAGCCCTTCGAACCAGCCGTTGCCTTTGTACTTCATGTTGAAGAACGCGTTCAGCATGGACATGTTCAGGGACTTCCCGAACCTCCTCGGCCTGGTGAACAGGTATGTCTGGGTCAGGCGGCGCCCCAGGATCTCCGGGATCAGGCGGGTCTTGTCGACGTAGTACCCGTCGTTCTCGCGTATGAATATGAAGTCGTCACGTCCGATAGGGAGGTCCCTCATGTCCTCGTCAGAATCGTAGTCCATGATAGCGTTTGCGCAAACCGCTTCTTAAAGAGCGGATGGTGCGCGCACGCTCAGGACGACCTGAACCTTATCAGATCGAGCATCTCCTTGGACGGGATCCTCTCCGCTATCATGTCCGCAGGCTGCCTTTCGACGGGGTTCCCGGACACCAGCATCGGACGGCGGGACCTGGCGGACTCTATGGCGCGGTCCAGCTTGCCCTGGTTCTCCGCGTATATCCTGAACAGCACGTCCCCCTCCTTCACGACGTCGCCCCTCTTGCGGAGTAGGACGATCCCGGCGCCGATGTCGGATGGGGCGCCGGCTCCCTTGGCGATGGCCACGATGCTGGGGTTGTCCACCATCTGGACCGTCCCGTCGCGCTTGGCGTGGACGTCCTTCACGAACGCCCCCGGCACCAGGTCGTCGGATTTCAGATCGGGGCTGCCGTTCTGCGCGGCGACGATCTCCAGGAACTTGGAGTGGGCGCGGCCGGACCTGAAGATCTCCTCCGCCTTCCTCCTTCCGTCCTTCTCCCCGGCCATCTCCAGGATGATGCCGGCCATCCCGCAGGCTTTGTCGATGACGGACGGGTCCCCGTCCCTGGACTCCAGTGCGCGGATGCATTCCTTCGCCTCCAGGATCGGGCCTATGGACGTCCCTAGGGGCTGGTCCGCCCTCGACGCCGCGCACTCCACGTGCATCCCGAGGACGGTCCCGAGGTCCCTCAGGTCCTTGGCGATGTTCCTGGCGGCCTCCACGTCGGGGATCTTGGATCCCGCCCCGAACGGGATGTCCACCAGCAGGTGCGTGGTCCCCAGGGCGACCTTCTTGCTCATGATGGAGGCCATCATGGTCGGGCGCGGGTCTATGCCCAGGGGGCGCTCCGCCTTGATTATCTTCGTCCCCACGGGGGCATAGTCCTCGTTCCCGCAGGCGAACACCCCCCCGTTCCTGCGCACGGCTGCCCTCAAGGACTCCGAGTCCATCTCCACGTCGCAGAACGTGTCCACCAGGTCGGCGGTCCCGCAGGCGCTGCTTACCGCCCTGGAAGAGAGCTTCGGTATGGTCAGCCCCTCCGACGCCACTATGGAGACGACCATCGGCGTTATCTTGTTCCCGGGGACCCCGCCGAGGCTGTGGAAGTCGAACACCGGCCTCACCCCGAAGTCCACCACCGTCCCGGTGTCGGCCATGGCGCGGGTCAGGTAGGCGACCTCCTCCAGGTCGGCGTTGTTCACGTTGAACGCCGAGACGAATGCAAGGATCTCCTTGTCGGAGAGGTTCCCGGCCATGATGTCCGCCACTATCGAGCCCATGGCCTCCCTGTCCAGCTTGCCCCCCTCTATCTTCCTCTTGAGCGACCTTATCGATCCCGGCATTGGGGAGTAGGTGACGTCCACCATGTCCCCGTCCTCGGCGGAGCACCTGTCCAGGACGTAGGAGGGCATGGCTATCGTGCCTTTGCGGACCAGGAAGTCGGTTATCGCCACCGTGGACACGGCGGAGCTCCCGCCGGCGATGCGGACGCGGTCGTCGGGCCCCACTCCCAGCTCCAGGCAGTCGTCGGCGTTCATCATCACGACCGGCTCCGATGAAAGCACGTTGTACTCGAGGGCGGCAAGCTTCATGGTCGCTTTATCCGCAACCGACGTTAAAAGGATGCGACCGCCGAACAACCCTTTTATTGCCGTCCACCCATAGAGCGGACGATGACGGTCATCGAGATTAGGATAGAGCTCAAGAAGGGCGTGGCCGACCCCGAGGGGAAGAACACCAGGAAGACCTTGGAGTCCCTCGGCTTCCAGGGACTGGGAGAGGTCAGGTCCGTCAAGCTGTTCGAGGTCGAGCTGGACATGCCTGCGGACAAGGCGGTCGCGGCGGGGGAGGAGATGTGCAGGAAGCTCCTGGCGAATCCCGTGATCCAGAACTACAAGGTATCCGTGAGATGATCGGATGAGCCTGATGAAGAAGCGCGACGTCCCGTTCCCGCTGTACGAGGTGGACCTCCTGTCCGCCTCCGACGCGGAGCTGGGCCAGGTCTCCGCGGACATGTCCCTCGCCCTCTCCCTGGACGAGATGAGGACGGTCCGCGACTATTTCAAGAAGGAAGGGAGGAACCCCACCGACGTGGAGCTCCAGTCCCTGGGCCAGGCGTGGAGCGAGCACTGCTGCTACAAGAGCTCCAAGCCCATACTGAAGGAGTTCGTGTTCGGGATAGACCGCGACGACGTCCTCTCGCGCGGAGACGCCGGCGTGATGGTGTTCGACGACGACTACGGATACGCGTTGAGGATAGAGAGCCACAACCACCCGTCCGCGATAGAGCCCTACGGAGGGGCCGCGACCGGGATAGGGGGGATCCTGAGGGACGTGGTCTGCATGGGCGCCCAGCCGATAGGGCTGGCCGACCCCCTCTGCTTCGGACCCATCGACAGGAAAGGGGACCTCCCCCCGGGGATAAAGCACCCCAGGTACCTGGTGAACGGCGTCGTGTCCGGGATCAGGGACTACGGCAACCGCGTAGGGATACCGACCATAACCGGCGGCTTCTTCTTCGACGAGAAGTACACCGGCAACTGCCTGGTGAACGTGGCCTGCCTGGGGATAGTCAAGCGCGAGGACCTCGCCAAGAACTACGCCGGAGGCCCGGGAGAGGTCATGATCCTCATCGGCGGGCGCACCGGCCGCGACGGTATACACGGCGTCAACTTCGCCTCCGCGGACCTCACCGCCACGTCCGACGAGGACTCCAGGGGCGCGGTGCAGCTCGGGGACCCCATAACCAAGGAGCCCGTGATGCACGCCTGCTTCGAGGTCAACGCCAAGCACCTTATCACCGGGATGAAGGACCTCGGCGGAGGAGGGCTCAGCTGCGTCATAGGCGAGATGGCCCTCGACGCCGGCTGCGGAGCTGACGTGGACCTCGAGAAGGTGCCGCTGAAGGAGCCCGGCCTGGCGCCCTGGGAGATCTGGGTGTCGGAGTCCCAGGAGCGCATGATGTGCACCTGCAAGCCGGAGAACGTGAAGGCGGTCCTGGAGATATTCGAGATGTGGGACGTTCTTGCCACCCCTGTGGCGAGGACCACGGACCTCAAGCGCACCCGCATATTCTGGGACGGGGAGCCCATATTCGACATGGACCTGGAGTTCCTGACCGGAGGGCCGGTCTACAACAGGCCGTACACGCTTCCTGACGTCTCCTCCAAGGAGAAGGAGAGGTTCCCGAAGCTGCCGTCCGACAAGGAGGTCATTCTCGCATTGCTTTCCGACCTGAACGTCGCCTCCAAGGAGTGGGCGATCAGGCAGTACGACCACGAGGTCCGCGCCGGCACCGCGATCCACCCCATGGTGGGGAGGATGAACGAGACCGGCCCCGGAGACGCCTCCGTCCTGCTTCCGGTCCCCGGAAGGACCAGGGGGCTGGCCGCCGCCATCGGATGCAACCCGTGGTTCACGGAGGCCGACCCGTACAAGGGCGGGATGTCGTGCATAGACGAGACCTGCAGGAACCTGGTCGCCGTGGGCGCCAGGCCCAACGCGTTCACCGACTGCCTGAACTTCGGGAACCCGGAGAAGCCCGAGAGGCTGGGCGAGTTCAGGGAGGCCGTGAGAGGCATCGGAGAGGCCGCCCGCACGCTCGGGATACCGATCCCGTCCGGGAACGTCAGCCTCTACAACGAGGCCCCCGGAGGAAGCCACATCCTGCCGACCCCGATGATCCTCGGATGCGGGATAATCGACGACGTGAGGAAGGCGGTCACCGCCGACTTCAAGAAGACCGGCAGCGTGATCTTCCTGGTCGGGCGCACCAAGGACGAGATGGGAGCCTCCCTGCTGTTCCGCAAGTTCGGAGGAGAGCAGGGCGCGGTCCCGTCGGTGGACCTGGCCGGCCTCAAGAGGAAGACCGATTCCCTGCTGAAGGCGATGGACGAGAGGCTGGTCCTGAGCTGCCACGACTGCTCGGACGGAGGCCTGGCCGTCGCCGTCGCGGAGATGTGCATCTCGGGCGGCGTGGGCGCGGAGATAGAGCTGACCGCCTTGGGCATGTCCGATCCGGCCAGGGCACTCTACTCCGAGAGCAACGGCCGCTGGGTCGCCGAGGTCGACGGCAAGGACGCCGCCAGGTTCGCCGAGATAATGGGAGACGACGCCGTGCCCCTGGGGATAACCAAGGGCGACGTGCTGAGGATCAAGGACACCGGCGCGGAGATCGCCGTGGACGAGATGAGGAAGGCCTGGAGCTCTCCCATCTGGAGCATAATGGGAGGCGGATGCGAATGAAGGCCGAGGACGTAAGGGTATGCGTCATCAGGATAGAGGGCACGAACTGCGAGGACGAGATGGCGAACGCTTTCGAGATGGTCGGCGCCAAGGCCGAGAAGGTCCATCTGAAGCAGCTCATAGGCCAGGCCCCCGCAGGCCTTGCGAGGAGTCTGGAGGACTACGACGTGCTCGCCTTCCCGGGAGGATTCTCGGCCGGGGACTACGTCCGCGCGGGAGCGATCTTCGCCGCCAGGATAAAGGCCGGCATGGGCTCCGACGTCAGGAGGTTCGTCGAGTCCGGCAAGCCCGTCCTGGGAGTCTGCAACGGGTTCCAGATACTGGTGGAGCTCGGCCTGCTCCCGGCGTTCGACGAGACCATGTCGGACCGTCCCGAGGCCGCCCTGTACACCAACGACTCCGGAAGGTTCGAGTGCAGGCCCACGGTCCTCCGCAACGACGGCCGCGGGAAGTGCGTGTTCGCATCCGCGATACCGTCGAAGGCCCTGCTGACGATCCCGTCCGCCCATGCGGAGGGGAAGCTGATGAGCGCGGACCCCGATTTCGTGTCCAAGCTGGAGGAGAACGACCAGGTCGTGTTCAGATACGTGCGCCCGGACGGCTCCGATGCGGATTATCCCTGGAACCCCAACGGGTCCCCCTCGGACATCGCCGGCATATGCAACCCGGCCGGGAACGTGCTGGGCATGATGCCCCATCCCGAGCGCGTGATGACCCGCTTCACGCATCCCGACTGGACCAGGGGCTACGCCACGGAGGAGGGGGACGGAAGGGTCCTCTTCGAATCCGTGATGGACTACCTCAAGAAGTTCTGAAACCGAGGGGCGCCGCCCCTCTTTAGCTTATTTTTAGAAATCGACCTTGACCTCTATCTTGCTCCCGTCGTTGAGCCCGAGGGTGCGCCTGAGGTGGAACTGGCAGATTATCTCGATGGTGTCGACGTAATGGGACCTCTCAGGCACCACTATGGCGCAGTCGATGTTGCGGATCTTCGCCTTGTACGCGATGACGTCGCCGAAGCTCCTGCCGTCGCAGGTGAATCCCGATATGAGGTTCCCGTCGGTGCTTCTGATGACGTCGAGCTTCCCGGCGTCCTCCGGGTCCACAACCATGTTCAGGGTCCCCTCGAAGGGCCTGAAGCCGAGGATGGACTCGAACTGCTTCATGTACCCTTCCTGGCAGATGTAGTAGTGCCCCTCGCCCATCCCCGAGGCGACGACCCCGCGGATGGTCACCTGGTCCGAGAGCTCGAAGATGCGGCGGTACTCGTTGTACTCCTTCTTCAGCTCCTCGACCCCCTTTGGGGTTATCTTGATGCGCTGCCTCCTGGCTCCGAGGTCCCTGACGATGTATTTCTCGTCCAGAAGCTCCAGGATCCTCTTGGATGCCGATTGCTGGCTCATCTCTAGGGCGGTTCCAAGTTCACGGGAGGAGATGGCGACGTAGTCGTCGATGGCCCCTAGAAGCGCCAGCTTCCTTAACGCGAACGAGTACTTATTGCCCATAGACAAGAGTATAATGGGTCGTAATAAGAACATGTCGCTTACTGGATGACAAGAAGGGAAAAGGTCCCGGAGGACCGATGGTTTCATGCCGACTTGTTGGTGTCGGCGTACCTTATGACCGCGGGGCAGGCGCCGATGAGGACCTCAACCACTCCGATGGCCAGAAGGATGATCTGGAGCCACAGGAACGTGCTGGCGTAGGCCATTGACACGATGGTCATGGCGACGCAGACGGCCGCGATGATGGCGATGCTCTTTCCGGCTACGGGGGCGCTCTTGGCGAACGATCCCGCGGTCGCGAAGAACATCGTCGCGATCAACAGGTTGAGTCCGACCGGGACTATGGACTGGAAGGATCCGTCCCAGGAGTAGGCCACCGCCGCGATGGCGAGGATTCCTCCGAGAAGCCCGAGGCCCATTCCGATGGACATTTTCTTCAAGGCTGTGCTCATTCTTGCACCTCTGTCGTTATTCCCTTGTGTTTATTAAACGTATGTCCGCGGCGGCTCACCCGAAGATGAGCTTAAGGCTGTCGGCGAATACCCATGCGATGCATCCGGCGACCCCGATGGCTTCTCCCATGGGGACGGACACGGCGGCGATGGAGATGACCGCTGCGGTTAGAACGCATGCGCAGACCGCGGCGTTCAGCAGCCTCCCGGCCTTGCTGTCAGCGTATCCTGCGGAGATGATTGCGAACGCGATCAGCACGAAGAACAGGAGGGCGAACAGTATGTGCAGTTTCTCGCCGGAGGGGAACACGCCGATGAGGGCGAGGCAGATTCCTGCGAGAGCGGCGAGGGCTCCGGACGCGCACTCGGCGCCCTCGAAGCGGTACGCTTTTCCGGCTCCGTAGATGAGCAGCAGTACGCCGGTGATCATGCAGCCGTAGTTGAAGACGTTCTTGGCCATGTCGACCTTGGAGATCCCCAGGTCGGACAGCGTGTTGTCTCCGAAGGTCCACGAGGGATCCGCGGAGGCGGCGACAACCCACACGACCGAGAAGATGAGGGCGGCGAAGATGCCGATGGCACCGAATCCCGCCGCGCTGTGCTTCACTTCTGTCATGCGTGGTGAACCCCTCTTAATTATTATATTGGTTTTGATTGATGACCGGGTCCGATTATCTTGTTGGGGGCTTGTCCACAGTGAAGAACGTCTTTTTCGTAGGGACCGCGGGAAGCGGGAAGAGCACCTTGGTCGGAGCGTACAGGCGCTGGCTGGACAGCAACGGGGTGGACGCCATCACGATAAACATGGACCCGGGCGCGGAGACCCTCCCCTACGACCCCGACATAGACATCAGGGAGTGGATAAACCTCGGGGAGGTCATGGAGGAGTACGGCCTCGGACCCAACGGGGCGCAGATCGTGGCCGCCGACCTCATGGCGGTGAACATCGACAAGATGATGCGGGTGTTCGCGGAGTACAGCACGGACTACGTCTTGATCGACACCCCGGGCCAGCTCGAGCTCTTCGCCTTCAGGGAGTCCTCCGGCATGACCGTTGACGCCTTCGGGCGGGAGGACTCCATGCTCGTCTACCTTTCGGATCCGTCCCTGTGCAAGACCCCTAACGGGTTCATATCCGCGATGACCCTCGGCGCCCTGGTCCAGTTCAGGCTTCAGCTCCCCATGCTCAACCTGCTGTCCAAATGCGACACGCTGTCCGACGACGACGAGCAGAGGATGCTGGACTGGTATTCCGAGCCGGACGCGCTGTACGGGGACCTGCTGGATGCCGATTCCGTGCCACAGACGGTAGTCGGCATGGAGCTGTTCAAGGCGATGGAGAACACCGGGGTCTTCGGAGAGATACGCTCCGTGTCCGCCCAGGACGAGATAGGCCTGGAGGAAATCTACGCCGCGTCGCAGCTCGCCTTCTTCGGCGGAGAGGACACGTACAGGGAATGAGGGGATTTCCCCTCTTTTTTCTTAAAAAAACGTTCAAGCGAACATGTGCGCGGGGAGGTCAGGCATCCTGCCTCTCTTCGCGTCGCTGATCTTTTTCTTGGCGTCCTCGAAGTCCTTCTTCGTGATCGTGTCCCTGTCGTCGCGGATCGCAAGCATTCCGGCCTCGGTGCACAGGTTCTTGATCTCGGCCCCCGAGAGTCCGTCGGTGCCGTCGGCCAGCTCCTTCGACGAGATGCCCTCCTCCACGTTCATGTGGGACAGGTGGATGTCGAAGATCTGCTGCCTTCCCTCCGCGTCGGGGAGGCCGACCTCGATTATGCGGTCGAACCTTCCGGGCCTCAGGAGGGCGTCGTCGAGGATGTCGGGCCTGTTGGTGGCGCCTATGATCTTGATGTTGCTCATGGGGGTGAACCCGTCCAGCTCGGAGAGGAGCTGCATGAGGGTCCTCTGCACCTCCCTGTCTCCGGACGTGGCGCCGTCCAGCCTCTTGGCTCCGACGGAGTCCAGCTCGTCGATGAAGATGATGCTGGGCGCCTTCTCCTTGGCCAGCTCGAACAGCTCGCGGACCAGCCTGGCGCCTTCTCCGATGTACTTCTGGACAAGCTCCGACCCGACGAGCCTGACGAAGGTCGCCTGGGTGGCGTTGGCTACGGCCTTTGCCATGAGGGTCTTCCCGGTTCCGGGGGGACCGACCAGGAGGACGCCCTTCGGGGGCTCGATCCCCACCTTGGCGTAGAGCTCGGGCCTGAGCAGAGGGTCTTCGACGGCTTCGCGGAGCTCCATCATCTGGGTCTTGAGTCCTCCGATGTCGTCGTAGGTGACGTTGGGCTTCTCCACTATCTCCGCGCCGGACACGACGGGGTCTATCGGGGCGGGGAGCACGTCCATTATCGAGAGGGTCTGCTTGTTCAACGAGACCCTGGCCCCGGGGATCAGGTCCTTCTCCCTGACGTAGTCGGAGATGGAGACGACGAAGTCCGGCCCGGTGGTGCTCTTGACCACGGCGCGGTTGTTGGGGAGGATGTCCCTGAGCGAGGCTATGATGAGCGGCGGGCTCTTGAGCCTCTCCAGCTCGTTCCTGAGCCTAGCTATGTCCTTCTGGAGCCTGAAGAGCTCGCTCTCGGAATAACGCTTCTCCGTCTCGGCGTTCTGAAGGTCTTCCATGAGCCTGACGTTCTTCTCCTCAAGCGAAGCTATCCTCTCTTTCAGCTCCGTGATGTCCCCATCGTACGTCATAGTCCTCGTTCCCTCCTAAATCTATCCTGTTATATAAGCAGTGCAGACACGTGCCCGATACGCTAATTAATGTGCTACCCGTTCGAGCGGTCATGATTTGCGAGATGTGCGGAAAGGACGTGCCTGCGACGAGGACGGTCATCGTCGAGGGCTCCAGGCTCAACGTCTGTCCCGGATGCGCCAGGTTCGGCGAGGACTACAAGGCATCCACGGCCAGTGGGGCGCCGTTGACCCAGTCCGTCATCGAGGAGAGGCTCGAGAGGCGCGAGAGGAGGATGAGGTCGAAGGACATCTACGCCGGCACCTCGTCCATCGAGATAGTCGACGACTACGGAGGCGTCGTGAGGGCCGCCCGCGAGGCCAAGGGGATGGATCTGGAGCAGTTCGCCTCGTTGATCCAGGAGAAGAAGGGAACGATCTCGAAGGTCGAGTCCAACAGCCTGGTCCCCGACGACAAGCTGATCAAGAAGATCGAGAAGGCCCTCGGAATCAAGCTCACGGAGACCGTTCAGTCCGGAGCCGTCGTGGGAAGCGGCGGAAACGGAAACAAGATGACCCTGGCCAACTTCATCAAGAAGTCCTGAGGTCAGGAGTCCCTTATCCCGGCGTACACCATGTCGGCATAGGGTGCGATGTCCACCCCTCCGTCCCTGAGGACGATGAGGGCGGCCGCCCCTATGTCGATGTCCAGCCTTTTCTGTATCCTGTTGCTGTTCTGAATGAAGTCCGTCCTCTTCATTCCCGCCTTCTCGGCGGCCTCCATCAGGACGTGGAAAGCGTCCTTGGCCTCCGGCTCCGCGGCGGGCTTCCTGGGCTCCAGGGGCTTGTCCAGTCTGGCCATGAGTTCCGGCGAGGGCCTGTAGGCGATCGGCAGGTCGACCACGTCCAGGCCTTCCGCCAGGCGGACGTATCCCTTCTTGCAGGAGACGGCGCCCTCGTTCTCCAGCAGCGACAGCAGGGCCTTCGCCTTGGAGGGCGGCATCCATTTGAGCTCCAGGGACGCGCCCATGACGAACTCGTCCACGGTGACGATGTCTTTGCCGCAAGCCCTGAAGAACGCGGCCGCGCACACCCGGGTCTCATCTGCCATGGCTCTTAATCCCCGACGTTCTAAAATACGTTATCGGTCAGGTTCCGCATGCGGCATAATTATGACATTATTGTTCATAAATGTATAATTTTGTCAAGACTTTCTCGCGCGCGTGCGTTGTTTGATATATATACTAACAATAATAATTAGGGACGGCAAATCATTAAATAAAGGGTCTTTTGTTCACGCAGCATCGAGACCCGTCAAGGGTCGGATCTAACAGAGAGGTTTACACATGGCAGACGAAGACATCATGCCCGTCATCACCGATCTCCTGGTCGCCGAGGAGGTCTATCTCACCTCCGGTGTCCACATCGGAACCCAGCAGAAATCCGCCGACATGAAGGAGTTCATCTACAAGGTCAGGCAGGACGGACTCTACGTCCTCGACGTCAAGAAGACTGACGAGAGGATCAGGGCCGCCGCCTCCTTCCTGTCCCGCTACGACCCCAGGCGCGTCCTCGTGGTCTCCGCCAGGCAGTACGGACAGAAGCCCGCCAGGGAGTTCTCCAAGGCCATCGGCGCCCCCGCGTTCGCCGGACGTTTCGTTCCCGGAACCCTGACCAACCCCGCCAACCCCGGATTCATGGAGCCCGAGGTCCTGGTCGTCACCGACCCCGCCGCCGACAAGCAGGCCCTCAACGAGGCCCTCAACCTCGGAATCCCCATCGTGGCCATGTGCGACGCCAACAACGAGACCCGCAACGTGGACCTCGTCATCCCCACCAACAACAAGGGAAGGCGCGCCCTCGCCTGCGTCTACTGGCTCCTGGCCAGGGAGGTCCTCGTCGCCAAGGGCGAGCTCAAGGACCCCGCCGACTTCTCCATGGAGATCGAGGACTTCGAGGCCAAGCTGGTCTGATCACGGTCCAAAAACGTCTTACCCTCAAACCCCTTCCTTTTCCCCATGAGGTTTCCTGCCGTCATGGGAAGGTTCTATCCCGCCAGCTTCGACGGGCTGCGGTCCAGCGTGGAGTCGTGCTTCGCCCATCCGCTGGGGCCGGGGCTTCCCGGGCCGGAAGGCTCCGCCAGGAGGATCCGCGGCGCGGTGGTCCCTCATGCGGGCTACATGGCGTCCGGGATGAACGCGGCCCACGCCTTCCGCGCCATCAAGGAGGACGGCCTTCCGGAGGCGTACGTCGTCATAGGCCCGGACCATTACGGGACCGCCGACGGCACGGTGCTGTGCTCGGAGGAGTTCGCCACTCCGCTAGGCACATGCAAGATAGACGTCCCCATCCTCGAGGCCCTCGCGGACGTCTTCGAGGACGACCCCTCGGCGCACGCCATGGAGCATTCCATAGAGGTCGAGGTCCCGTTCCTCCAGTACATCGACCCGGATCCGAGGATAGTCCCGGTCATGATGGGCCGGCAGACCCCGCAGGAGGCCGCCCGTCTGGCGTCCGCGCTCAGGAAGGCGTGCGAGGGCAGGGACGTCGTCGTCATCGCGTCCACCGATCTGGCGCATTACGTCCCCAAGAACGTCGCCGCGGGGCTCGACTCGATGGTGGAGTCCCGCGTGAGGTCCATGGACCCCGACGGCCTTTACTCCGACGTCCGCTCCTACAGGATAACGATGTGCGGGTACGGCCCCGTCATGGCGGCCATGATGTTCTGCGACGGATGCCAGGCCAGGATCCTGTCGCACACCGACTCGTTCGACTCCCTCGGCTTGGACAGGGATTCTGTCGTCGACTACATGTCGGCGGTGTTCGAAAAGGGATGAGGGGCCTCTCTTCGGTTTCAGATGCGCCAGGGGCTTTCAGGCCATCGGGGATCTCCTCGGGTCCGCTCTGCCGGCGTCCGATTGCATGGCGGGTGCAAGGATGGCTATGGAGGGGCGCTGGACGTGCATCCGAGCTTCGTTCTTCCGAGATCCCATCGGTCGATCCCAGGTGCTCATGTTTTTAACCGCTCTGACACATGCGAATACTCAGAGGGTGTTTTTCCCTTTCAAAACCGGATGAGATCGGGGAATCCGCCACCTAGGTGATCGAATGAAAAGCGAACTAATCGGTTCGTCGCGCGCTGCAGGCCTTGCCGGCTCCGGCTTTTTGATCCGCCTGCTTCTCGTCCTGTCGGTTCTCGTCGCGTCCGCGGTGTTCATAGCCGCCGACGCCCAGGAATCGGACGCCTTGGACAGCGATTTCAGCGTCGGCGACATAGGATACATTATCCTCGGTTCGGACACGGTGTATGCTTGTAGCATTGATAATGAGGCCACTCATGTGATTGTTCCGGCTACCGTCACAAGTCCGGGCGGCCATGAGTACAAGGTCCAGTACGTGGACTTCTACACCTGCAAAAACCTTGTGAGCGCGGTGCTCTCGCCGGGAATCGAGGGCATAGGCCCTTTAGATGACGCTGGCGGGTTCAGCAGATGCGGCCGTCTGGCCGACGTCGACATTCCGGACACGGTGCGTTGGATAAGCAAGGACGCGTTCGAATACTGCCATTCCCTCAAGTCCCTGTACATCCCTGACTCGGTATCCAGGATAGCCGGCAAGGCGTTCTATGGGTCGGGGCTGACCTCCGTGAAGCTTCCTGAGAATCCGGAATACACGACCATGGAGGAAGAGCTGTTCTGTGAATGCAAGGCGCTTCAGTCCGTGGTCATCCCCAGTAACGTGACCGCCATCGGATCCTCCTGTTTCCATGGATGCGACGCCATCACCCAGCTCGTCATA
>JAEEGF010568497.1_pt1 | contig 14409 bp, 12 predicted proteins | sample 9134171 | NCBI WGS metagenome assembly JAEEGF01 (sample SAMN16246542, study PRJNA631951) | gut metagenome | biome: gut microbiome; feature: rumen; material: AP-attached | host: Bos | place: Iran: Karaj | collected 2018-10
CCACGATACCTGCCAGCAGCAACGGCTTGGCCTGATCGCCACCCTTGGCACCACTCACGAGCACCTGTGTCGTTGCAGTGGCTTCGGGGAACGGATATTTACCATGCATTTCCGATACGAAGTATTTACGGAAAGGTATCAGGAATAAAATGCCGATGATACCACCGAGCAGCGACGAGATGAAGATTTTCATGAACGAAGCCGACATCTCGGGATACTTTGCCTGCAGAATGTAGATGGCGGGCAAAGTGAAGATGGCACCAGCCACCACGGCACCCGAGCAGGCACCGATCGACTGGATGATGACGTTCTCGCCCAAAGCCTTCGAACGCTTGGCTGCCGTCGACACACCCACGGCGATGATGGCGATAGGAATGGCAGCTTCGAACACCTGACCTACCTTCAGTCCGAGATAGGCAGCAGCAGCCGAGAAGAGCATGGCCATCACCACGCCCCATGTTACCGACCAGGCGTTTACTTCGGGATAATTACTATCCGGCGACATCAGCGGTTCGTACTGTTCGCCGTCTTTCAACTCTCTAAAAGCATTCTCTGGCAGTCCCGCTGCCAGTCTTTCTTTCTCTTCCATTCAATGATTTGTTTAAGTTTTTTTATCGTTTCTTCTGTCTGCAAAGATAGCAGAAATTCAGCTAACTACAAAATAACTCAGGGCTTTTTTGTTGCTCTTGCAAAAAAAGTGTAACTTTGCAATGGAATCATTTAGCAAACCATCAATACAAGAAGACTATGTTGAAAATTGGAGACAAAGCCCCTGATCTATTGGGTAAAGACGAGAATGGTAACGAGTTGCACGTGAGCGATTTTGCCGGTCGCAAACTTGTGCTTTATTTCTACCCGAAGGACAACACGCCAGGTTGTACCAACGAAGCCTGTAACCTGCGCGACAACTACGAACAACTGTTGAAACGAGGTTTTGCAGTGGTTGGTGTGAGCGTTCAGGACGAGAAGTCGCACCTGAAGTTCAAAGAAAAATTCCAACTGCCTTTCCCGCTCATTGCCGACACCGACCATCAACTCGTCGAGGCCTTTGGCGTGTGGCAGGAGAAGAAGATGGCTGGCCGTACCTACATGGGCACCGTCCGCACCACGTTCGTCATCGACGAGCAGGGCATCATTGCTGAAGTCTATAGTGCCAAGCAGATCAAGGTGAAGGAGCACGCTCAGCAGCTGCTGGGGTAAAAGGACAGCTATAGCACTCACTCACATGGCAGGGACGTGGCATAACGCGTTACTTGGTTAGTCATTCGCTAATCTGGTAACACGGTGTGACACGTCCCTACCTTTTTTAATAGTCCCTTCTTTTCTACTCGGCTTAAAGCCCGTTCCCTTGAATTGCATTTTAATCTTTTTGTACCCTATTTAGTAAATTTGCTAAATAATGGCAATGACATATGAGTTGACCAATAGTAGGCAGAAAGACTTCTACGAGGTTGGCGGGTTATCATCTATATTATTCCCTAAAAAGTAGCCAATAATTAAATCTTTTTCGTATTATTGAGGTCTTTATGGTAGATGCATCTGAACATTTAACAACGGAACAATGAAAAATGAAAATGTAATAATCCAAAAAGAACTCGCAGAAGTGTTCAAGGCAGAAAGACCGTATCTGTTGAGGTATGCCTGTTACAGACTCGGCAATGAAGACGATGCTAAGGATGTGTTGCAAGAGGTATTCTTAAAATTGCATACACGAATTTCTGAAACAGACAATCTTCAAATAAACAATTTGCGGAGCTACCTCTTCCGAACGCTTGCAAACGCCTGTGCAAAATGGCAGTCAAATTCCAATCGTCTCAAAACCATTCCCTTGGACTTGAAGATGGACGTAGCCGAAAAGAGTACTGAGGCGAGGAACGATACCGATTACCAACGTATCATCCGCTTGCTGGCCGAGATTCCTGACGAACAGGCCGAGGTTATCCGTCTGCGCATCTACGGCGACAATAGCTTTGCCGAAATCGCCGAGATTCTTTCTCAGCCTCTCTCGACGGTAAAATCCCGCTTTCTTTATGGGCTGGATAAACTCCGAAAAGGAATGAAACAAAAACATTAACAACAAGTCTAAAGTAAAGATATTATGAATTGCAATGAATTTAAGGAAAAGGTGGCAGACCTTTTCGACAAAAGCATAGATATGCAGACACAGGCTCAGTTGAGCGAACATATGGATAATTGTCCTGAGTGCAAGGCTTATTACGAAGAATTGCGCGAGACGTTCAACCTCCTTCAACCCCAAGAACCAGCCATTATGACAAAGACTAAGAGCTCGCATAAACTCTGGCACTATGCAGCTGCAGCTGCCATCTTCGTGTTCGGTTTCGTTATTGGTTGGAGCCATCTGTTCTCTACTCCAGCTGTGGCCGAGAGTACACGAATCACCTTCCTACAACAACGAATTTTGAGCGTGCAGAATGTGGGTAGTTTCCAAATGGAAGTGTATGCCCGTACTTCACCCCAAGGCAACTTCGCTTACTTCGATCCGGCAATGCCTTTCATAAAGACAGATATCCAACTACTGAGACAGAATGACTCTCTGTTCTATCGCGTAGAGAAAGAAAATGGACGAATAATCGTCTCGGACGGTAGCAACCAATATATGTGGATACCCAATGCACTCTATCTCAAAGGTAATCGTGGAGCAAACTTTTTAGAGCGATTCGCTAACCTGGTGTTCCCAGAACGCTTACTGAACATGCAGAAATCAGCCATTGTGCTTTCGAAGGAGAATAAAGTGATTCAAGCAGAGACCGACACTACTGTAGTACTAACCATTGAGGGTACAGAAAAAAACAGTGACCTACAGCAGTTGTTCGAAACGGGAAAGATGGATGACTGCAGTGTCATCATAGAGAACACATTTACCAAGAACGACGGTCTATTACGTTTCGTGAAACTGTGGATCATTAAGGATGGACAAAGAACTATGTTGCTTCACATTGACAACATCCGCTACAACGTGATTCTTAGTAAGGCTGAAATAATCAGCCTGCCTGATGCTGAATGGACAGATGTTGCCAAACAGGAATCCCTCTCCAGTGATTGCCTCGAACAATTACAAAACGAGTCAGCTGAACAAGCAGCGAAACGCATATTGGAAGCCATCATCAAGGGCAATGAAAAACAAGCTAGCGAAGCCCTTGTCTACTATAAGTCTGTTTTCAACGACCTTTCAATGAAGTTGAAGGACTGCAAAGCCTCCGACTTCCAAGTTCGGAAAGAGTCCTCATACGTGGGTGTTTATGTCTTCTATACACTAACCTCTCCCAATGGGAAACAAGAGAAACGCCATGTCGCTCTCCGAAACGACAATCAGCAACACATTTGGATTTTGGATGGAGGCTTGTAAAAACATTATAATTTACTTTCGTTCAGAAATGAGAAAGAAAAACGAGTTTTTGTTTTGCATTTCGCTCACTTATTCGTAACTTTGCATCATAAACCATAGTCCATCAGGAAGATGGGATTTACTGAATGATAATCATTTTATTATAGAAATATGGAACAAAAACGCTATGGTCATTTCGACGACCAACACCGTGAATACGTCATTACCGACCCGCAGACGCCGTGGCCGTGGATCAATTATCTGGGCAACGAGGACTTCTTCTCGCTCATCTCGAATACCGCCGGCGGCTACTCGTTCTACAAGGATGCGAAGTTTCGCCGCCTGACGCGCTATCGCTACAATGGCGTGCCGATGGACAATGGGGGGCGATACTTCTACATAAAGGAGGCCCTTGGAGAGTCTCCAGTTTGGAGTCCTGGTTGGAAGCCGTGCAAGACGCCGCTCGACTTCTATGAGTGTCGCCACGGCATGAACTACACACGCATCACCGGACGGAAGAACGACGTTGAATGCTCGGTGTTGTTCTTTGTGCCGCTGAAGACGTGGGCTGAGGTGCAGAAACTGACGCTGAATAATCTTTCGAATGACGTGAAACGGCTGAAACTGTTCTCGTTCCAAGAGTGGTGCTTATGGAATGCAGCTACCGACATGGAGAACTTCCAACGCAACTTCTCGACGGGTGAGGTGGAAGTGGAAAGCCCCACCCCTGGCCTCCCCAGCAGGGAGGGAGTCGCTACGGTGATTTATCACAAGACGGAGTACAAGGAGCGTCGCAACCACTATGCCTACTATTCGGTGAACACGGCGGCTCAGGGCTTCGATACTGACCGTGAGTCGTTCGTCGGACTCTACAATGGCTTCGATGCACCTGAATGTGTCGTGGCTGGACAGCCGAAGAACTCCATTGCCCACGGCTGGAGCCCCATTGCCTCACACTACATTGAGGTTGAACTGCAACCAGGTGAGTCGAAGGACTACATTTTTGTGCTGGGCTATGTGGAGAATGAACAGGAAGAGAAATACGAGCGCGCCGAAGGCGCTGTTCAAAGTTCAAATGCGCCTGCAGCGCGTTCAACAGTTCAAACCTCGCTGGGTGCTCTTGACCATACCATCATCAACAAGCGTAAGGCGCATGAGACGATTGCGCGCTTCGACACTTCGGAGAAGGTGGACAAGGCGTTTGCGGAACTCAATCGTTATTGGGACGACCTCCTCAACATATATAAGGTTGAATCGGGTAATGCGAAGCTCGACAGAATGGTGAACATCTGGAACCAGTACCAGTGCATGGTGACGTTCTGCATGAGCCGTTCGGCCTCGTTCTTCGAGAGCGGTATCGGACGCGGCATGGGCTTCCGCGACTCTAATCAGGACCTTGTAGGCTTCGTGCATCAGATTCCAGAGCGTGCCCGCCAGCGCATCATCGACATCGCTTCGACACAGTTCCCCGACGGCGGTTGCTATCACCAGTATCAACCGTTGACGAAGCGTGGCAACAACGACATCGGCGGCGGCTTCAACGACGATCCCTGCTGGCTCATCTTCGGCACGATAGCCTATATCAAGGAGACGGGCGATTTCTCGATTCTCGATGAACAGGTTCCCTTCGACAACCAGCCTGGCACTGAAGTGACGCTTTTCGAGCATCTGCGCGTGTCGCTCAATCATGTCATCGAAAACCTTGGACCTCACGGCTTGCCACTCATCGGACGTGCCGACTGGAACGATTGCCTCAACCTGAACTGTTTCTCGTGGGATCCCAACGAATCGTTCCAGACTACTGAGAACAAGAGCGAGGGCTCAAAAGCTGAGTCGCTGATGATAGCCGGTCTGTTCGTGGTGACCGCCAAGGATTATGCTGCTCTGTGCAAACGGATTGGAAAAGACGCTGAGGCCGAGAGAATGCAGCAAGCGGCTGACGCCATGGCCGAAGCTGTGAAGCAGTATGGTTGGGATGGCGAGTGGTTCCTGCGCGCCTACGATTTCTACGGCAACAAGATTGGTTCTGCTGAGAACGAGGAAGGCAAAATTTTCATCGAGAGCCAGGGCTGGTGCACGATGGCTGGCATTGGACTCGAGGAAGGACTCGTTGCCCGTTCGCTCGACTCGGTGAAGAAATACCTCGACTGCGAACATGGTATCGTACTCAACAATCCCGCCTTCACCACCTATCACGTTGAAATGGGCGAGATTTCCAGTTATCCTGCCGGTTACAAAGAGAACGCAGGCATCTTCTGCCATAACAATCCTTGGGTGATTATCGGTGAGACAGTGGCAGGACGCGGCGACGACGCCTGGACACACTATGCCAAGATTCTGCCTTCCTATGTGGAGGAAGACCGCCAGACACTGCATAAGGTGGAACCCTACGTGAACTGCCAGATGGTGGCCGGCAAGGATGCTGCACGCCCCGGCGAGGGCAAGAACTCGTGGCTCACGGGTACTGCTGCCTGGATGTGGCTCACGGTGTCGCAGTACATTCTTGGCATCAAGCCCGATTACGACGGCTTGCTCATCGATCCCTGTCTGCCTTCGACGGCCCGTGAGTACACCGTCAGCCGCCGCTTCCGTGGTGCTGACTATACCATTCATGTGGTGAACCCGCAGGGTGTGGCGAAGGGCGTGAAAACAATCACCCTCGACGGACAAGCCATCGAGGGCAATGTGATTCCCTTCAGCGAGGGTAACCATCAGGTGGAAGTCGTCATGGGTTAAGGCGTGCGTCACGCTTCTACCACGTTTCAACGACAACACATTTCGCTTTTTTCAGGGCTGGGTCTTTCAGGAACCAGCCCTTTATTGTGCGCCCGTCGGCCATGATGCGCTTGATGCGGCGTCCGTTACCTAATCGTTGGATTTCAGTCGTATGGCCATTGGCAAACGTGATGTTCACGCTTGGGAAAAGTGGAACCGTGACGATGTACTCCGGATCGGCAGGCGAGTAGGTGTAGAGGCCGATGGCATTCAAGACATACCACGACGACATCTCGCCAGCATCGTCCATTCCTGCATAGGCCAGATGTTCGTGCCCCATGTCGTAGAAACGCTCCATGATGCTATCAATGACGACCTGAGCTTTGTCCTGTCGATCAACAAAGTAATAGACGTAGGGCAGGCTGTGCCCAGGCTGGTTACCGTGGCAGTAGTTGCCGATGAATCCTGTCATGTTGTGAGCTTCGTAGCCTCGCCACGGCTCAGAGAAAAGAGAGTCGAGTTTCAGTTCGGCAGCGCGTTTCGAGGGATAGAGCGCCACGGCTCCCTTTGGATCGTGGGGAGCGAAGAACAGCGAGTTCCACGCATTGGCTTCACGATACTGATAGGCAAAATAGGGATAGTAGGGACGGAAATCCTTGATCCACGAACCATCGGCAATTCGACCACGCCAGAAGCCCGTCTGCGCATCGAACAGTTTCTTGTAGTTCATGGAACGCCGCAGCAGTTCGCGTTCAGCTTTTCGGTCGCCCAGTTCGCGTGCAATGAGTGCAGTGGCGTAGTCGTCGTAGGCATATTCCACGGTTTTCGTCACGGCAGCCTTGTATTCATCCCACGTCGGTACATCCGTGGTGTCCTTTTCAGCTATCCAGCCTTGGCACAGGTAATCATCGAGGTAGGGGCGACAGCCCCGACCAGGTAGGAAAGCATTGTTGTGCAGCAGCGAATAGGCCCTTTGCAGGTCAAAACCCTGCACGCCACGCAGCCAGTTGCCTGCAACGACTGCCGAACCATGATCGCCGTGGAAGAACGTTGGGAAGTAGCCGCCGCGCTTTTCGCCACGGTCAATGCAACTGCTGATGACGTCCGACATGACGTCTGGTCGCAGCAGTCCCAACAGGATGTCCTTGTTGCGATAGTCGTCCCAGAACGATGGGTCGGTGTAGTAGCCGCCTTCGCACCTGGCCACCTGTCCGCGTACATCGCGATACTCGCCGTTTACGTCGCTGCGCAGCGATGGCCAAAGCAGTGAGCGATAGAGTGTGGAGTAGAACAGACCTCGCTGGCGCTGAGTGCCACCTTCCACGCGTATTTTCTGCAGTTCCTTCTCCCACGTGTCGTCAGCTTCGGTGCGTATCTCGTCGAAACTCTTGCCGAGCATTTCGGCCTCGAGGTTCAGCCTTGCATTCTCCACGCTGACAAACGAAAAGCCAACCTTCAGCAGCAGCGGTTCAGCCTTGCGGCTATCTTTGAACGTGATGTCGGTAATCACGGCTCCACCGTTTTGTCTGTTCACGATGCTTGCTATGGGGTAGTTGCACACGGCATAGAAGAAGATGCGCCCTTCGCCGTTCTGCGAGCCCGTGAAGGCATTCTCGCCATCGCGTTGGATGCTCCAGTCGCGCACGTCGTTGTTCGAGTGCGTCATGTCGCAGAGCAGGTGTTTTTCGTCCTCGGTGCGGAAGGTGTAGCGATGGAAGGCACAGCGCAGTGTGGAGGTCAGCTCGGCGTTTACGTTGTAGCGCTCCAGCCAAACCTGATAGTAGCCGGGATGTGCGCTTTCGCGTTCGTGGCTGTAGGGCGAGGCATAGTCGGTGGCCGAAAAGTGTCCTGTGGCAGGCAGCATCGGCACGTGCAGTCCGCCCCAATGGCCTTTGGCGGTGTGGCCGAAGCCGAGGATTGTCGGGTCCTCATACTGATAGCCTGCCCCGCTGTGATACATCGTCACGGGTGTTGGCTGCACCATGGCATTCGGCAGGCAACTGCCTGGAAACACCTCGGCGCCCCACGTACGCTGTTTCCACGTGCGTACATAGCCTAAGTCCTCGGGTTCCCACAATGTTGCCGTACCAAGCAGTGGGTTGACGTAGGAAGTCAAATGTTTTTCTTGTGCGTGGACATGGCAGGCAAGCGCCAATGCAAGCATCGTTAACAAAGTCCTCATGTTAGTAAACATATCGTTTTGTTTGTTTTTGTGAGAGTGAAAGTGCGTGAACAACCTTTGCCATCATTCAGTTTGAGTGTTTGATGGTTCGTGCTGGAGGATGAAGGAAACGATGGACTGAACCTCGCCGTCAATCGCATCTTGGGTGACGACCTTTGCTGACGATTTCCCCTCAACGAAAGCCCCCGTCAGCGGATTGCGAATATGACGCCGTTCAGCAGTCGCATTCCCCGAAGTGGTCAGGCAGTGGCCCGATGGGATGTCGAGCGGCACATTGCCCAATGCCATGATGGAACTGTTGCCAAGATTGACTACGGCATCGGTGATCCCAATTGTCGTCAGCAGCACGCGAAGTTGCTCCAAGGCATAGCCTTTCAGGATGCCCGAGAGGTCGAGGACGACATCCGCTGTGTGCAATCGGAGACAACCCTCGGGCGTCAGTTCTACAGATTCTGCCATTCCAGGCTTGAAAGCAGGCGAGTTCACCGTGATGTCGAACAACCCACCCGTTTGCCGTCGTGCTTCACGACAGCGGCTGAGCAGCGCATAGAGTTCAGGACTCAAGCTGACGGGCCTCTCATGAGCCTGATGAACGGCCAGGGATAGTTCGCTTTGCGGATCGAACCGATTGCCCATTTGCTCAATCTCTTCGAGACGTTGCCTGACAGCCTCTTCCACCTCCAGAAACCTTTCTTCAGGGTAAGGTCCACAGAAAAGGAGATCTACACGTGTGTGCAGAGCTCCATACCAGGCGTAATAGCGATGACAGCCTGTTGCCGTTGTGTTGAACAGGTGAGGCATTAAGGAGGTAATAGGTTATAGGTAACAGGTTATAGGTGAGAGGTGAGTCGCTATGGTTTCAAGAAAGGAACGTGCCGTATTACGGCAGTTCCTTGATCTTGATGTTCTTGAAGCGCACCTCGTCGCCATGGTCCTGCAACAGGATATGACCTTCGGCGGCATTGCCAAAGTTCGGCCAGTCGCGATACTTGCTGTAGGCCACCAACGCATTCCACTGCTGGCTGTCGCGGTCGTATTCGAGCAGTTTCACGCCGTTGAGCCAGTGCTCGACATGCTTGCCGCGAACAATGACGAGTGCCGTGTTGAAACGGTTGATGTCGAACGGCTTCTGTTCGGGCGCTGGAATCAGGTCGTAAAGCGAACCGAGCTTGCGATTTCCTTTCACGCCAAGTTTGGCATCAGGGTGGCGCAGGTCATCGAGAATTTGGAATTCGCATCCGATGGCCGATCCAGCCCCCTTATTCATGCTGGGATCAACGAAATATTTGATTCCGCTGTTGGCTCCCTGCGTAATCTGGAAGTCAACGCTGAGCATGAAGTTGCGGTATTTCTTGGTGGTGACGATGTCGCCGCCGTTGGTGCTTTCGCCGCCGTTTCCCTTTTCAACAGTGAGGACGCCATCCCTGATGGTCCAGCCTTTCTCGGGGAAGGTGTTCAGACGAGCACCTCGCCATCCTTCGCTTGTCTTTCCATCCCACAGCAGCTGCCATCCTTCAGCTTTCTCGCGAGGCGACAGCGCATTGTCAATGGCATTGACCTGAGGCGTGGCAAGCACTTCGGGCGAAGCATAGCTTGCTACATCCTCTGTGCAGATGCGAATGTTGCGCCAAGCCACGGTCTTTCCTTCCTTCGATTGGTCCTTTCCAATTCCGTGCACCTGAAGAGCAATGAATCCGCTGAGGTCGGCATCGTCGAAGAGATCGGCACAAGCAATGCCGTTCACCCATGTCCGGATGCTTTTGCCAATGGCCTCCACGCGTGCTTGGTTCCAAACGCCCTTCTTAAAGGCTGGTTGTGCGGCTGGATTCTTCGTCAGCGGATAGAGCCAGGCACGTCGCGCCTCGTCGTAGAGGCCACCTGTCCAGGCCCTCGGGCTAGGGTCAATCTCGAACTGGTAGCCGTGTACCCTCCCGTTCATGTAGCTTTTCAGACTGTGGCTGCGCAGTTGCACGCCCGAGTTCAAGTCGTCGTCGATGCGGAACTCAAACTCAAGAATGAAGTCGGCGTAGTCCTTTTTCGTGCAGAGGAATGAATTGTCGGTGTTCATCTTCGTATAGCCGACGATGGTTCCGTTTTCGACCTTATAGACAGCCTTTCCGCCACGTTGGGTCCATCCACTCAGGTTCTTTCCGTTGAAGAGACTTTGCCACTTTTGTGCATAGAGGGAAGACGAGGACATGACCAGCAAGAAGCAGGTGATGATGAATGATAGACGATGGTATTTCATATTGTTCAATGTTCAATGTTCAAAGTTCAAAGTTTTTCCGCTGGGTTTCGAAGGCAACCCTTCTGGCCGAGCGCAATGTTAATTATCAATTATTAATTGTCAATTATCAATTCTCAATTCTCATTTTTCAATTCGATAGAACTCCTCCCATCCGCGCCTTGGAGGCAGACCGCCAGCCAGCAGGGCGTTGGCAAAGGCGTTGTTGGTGAACTGCTTGGTGCGTGGATCGAAGAAGAGCTGTGTGTTCAGTCGTTGTGCGATAACACCGAGACAGAACACCTGCGAGAGCACACCGTTGATTTCGAAGGGCGAGCGTGTCTTCTCTTGGCCCATGCACGCCAGGAGGAAGTTTTCTTGGTGGTTGCTGGGGCTTTTCGGCACTTCGGGCAGGTGCTTCTCAATTTCGCGGGCGCGTTCACTGGGAATGATGCTGAGCGTGCTTCCATGACTGCCACCCTTGAAAATCAGGTCGCGCGAATAGATAATCTTGCCTGGATTGAGCGTTGCCCGCGGCGTATCACCCTGGTTTGTCGAGGGGATGTCGGCATTATACTCCGACTGCCCGTAGCCGGCAGGAAGTGGCGGTAGGTTGTCGAGTCCGTCGTACCATGTGATGTCAACTGGCGGCATGGCACCACGTGCACCGAAACGGAAGAGGATGGTTGACGAGTAGGGGAAGAAGAAGTCGTTGTGAGCCTTCTGGTTGAGCAGTGTGACCTCGTAGGGAAGTCCCAGGTCCAGGAACTCGTGGACGGTGTCCAGGATGTGAGCACCCCAGTCACCCAGTGCTCCCATACCGAAGTCGTACCACGACCGCCACTCGCCCTGATGGTATTTGGATGAATAGTCATGCCACTGGGCAGCTCCGAGCCATGTGTCCCAATCCATGCCGCGAGGCAGCGGTTCGGCTTCGGGCAGATGCTTGATGGCGGGGTCGAACTTATGCCAGCGGCGGCTGTTGTTCATGTGAGCGGTCACAGCGGTGACATCTTTGATGATGCCTGCTTCCTGCCAAGCCTTGAACTGGAAGTAGTTGGCCTCGGAGTGCCCCTGATTGCCCACCTGTGTGGCCAGTTCGGGATGGCGGCGAGCCATTTGCATGAGCAGTTCGGCCTCAAGGAATGTGCGCACCATGGGTTTCTCCAGATAGATGTGCTTGCCATGCGCCAATGCTGCCATGGCAATGGGGAAATGGATGTGGTCGGGAACTGCCGCTACGACGGCATCGAAGTCGTTCGATGCCTTCTCGAAAAGGTCGCGGAAGTCGCGGAAACGCATTGCTTTAGGGAAGCGATTCAGCATCTTTTGGCACTGGTTTCCATCGAGATCGACGTCGCAAAGGGCTGCTACTTCGACCATTTCGGTGCGCAGGAAGTCGTCGATGTCTTGTTCGCCACGGTTTCCAATGCCGATGAAGGCCACTCGCACTTTGTTGCGCTTCATGTTGGCGGTCTCGTGTGAGGTCATTAGTGCAGGTGCAGCGGCCTGCGCAAACGAAGGAAGGCTGCTGAGGGCTACTCCTGCCATGCCGGCGCCCATTGTCTTGAGGAAGTTTCTGCGGGAAGTCATGGGATTTACGGATTTATGGATTTACGGATTTACGGATTTACAATTTACGATTTTCGATTGAAGAGTTTCTTGATGCCATAGGCAATCAGGCGAAGAAGTGTCCAGACGGCATAGAGGAACGCTGTCGCCATGAGCACATACAGGATGGAAGTCCACAGTTCGCTGACGGGCGACTTGTAGTGGATGATGGCATAGACGTTGAGCGCAGTGGCAATCAGGAAACAAACTGCCAGCGAAATCAATTCAACGCGTATGCGGCGGTGTGATATATAGATGTTTGGCATAGGCTATGGTGCTTTAGTTCCGTAAGGTGCATAGTCAATTTTCATCTCGTCGGGGAAAAGGAGGGGCTTGCCTTGTACGATAGCCTCGTGGCCAATCAGACTGAGCTGAGTGGCATAGTAACCCTCCTCGGCAATGTGTGGCGGCTGCTTACCTGTGCAGACCGACTCGACAAATGCCTCAGTGAGCAATGAGGAACCGTCGCTGTCGGGCGCTTTTCCAAGGATGTACTCGCCTGGATTGTTGCGTGCCACCTCGGGGTCCCAACTGCTTCCGGCAAACGTGTTGCTTCCCCAGATTTTGTCTTCCCATTCCATCAGCATCTGCACGAAAGCAGGTGCAGGTGCAGGGCCGTAGTTCTCGAAATAGAACTTTCCGCGTTCGGGTTCGGCAGTGCCCAAATGGCCTAAGATTTGTTCCTCAAGGCCATAGAACTTGTTGCTGATCACGGATGCGTAAGTCATTTGCCGGCCATCGGCAAACTCGTAGATGCAGTGCACGTTGTCGAAGACTTCGCGACCGTCCTTCCAGTGGGTGATGGCACCGGAACCCATCACGCGGGTAGGTAGCTGGCGCATGGCCCAAGTGCCGACTTGCAACTGGTGGCAGGCCAGCTCGGTCATCAGTCCTTTCGAGGATTCGCGGTAGAGTCGCCAGTTGATCAATCGCTCCAACTCAGGCGATGGCACCTCGCGCCGCCAGTCGCCGTTGCGATGCCAGAAGGCATGCACTGCGTTGACAGTACCGATGACGCCCTGATGGATCATCTCCATGACCTTGATGTATCGAGGGTCGAAGAGGCGTTGCTGACCGGTGAAGAACACGCGCCCCGTAGCAAGGTGCTTGCGATAGACGGCCAGCGTCTCTTCCATCGTGTAGGCGACAGCCTTTTCGCAATAGACATGCTTTCCTGCATCGAAGGCATCCATGGCGATTTGGAAGTGCGTGTTGAGTGGCGTGGCAATGATGACGCCATCAATATCCTTGTCCTCCAGCAACTGGCGGTAGTCGGTGTAGGTCTTGGCTTTGGGAACGATCTTCAACGCCTCGTCGAGCGATGGTTGGTAGATGTCGGCAAGGGCGGTGATTTCGCACTTGGGGTTCTCAGCCAGAAAGCCGAGCAGGAATCGTCCGCGCGAGCCAGGGCCTATCATGCCAAGCCTGCATCGTTCGCGAGCAGTTTCCTCGGTCGATGCGAAAGCCGTGAGCCAGGGGCTGGTAGCAGCCAGGGCACCAGCTCCCATCAGTCCAAGATTGCGAAGGAAATTTCTTCTGTCCATTGTTGAGTGATTCATGTAAGCCTACGTCGTAGATGCGTGCAGCAACAAGGTAGGCGGCGGTCGTTTTTGTATTGTAGCAATATCAGATGCAAAGTTACAAAATAATGCGCACAACACAAAATGTTTTGCCGTTTTTTGGGAAAGAAATGTGTTCCGAGCTAATCCCAACCCTCGTCGTCGTTGTTCTCCATGTAGCGGCTCATGCCATTGTCGTCCATATCGTCCTCTGAGGCTGGGTCGAAACCGCGCATGTTGTCGGTTTCGCTGGCGGCTGGCTGTGTGCTGGTCGAAGCACTTGTGGCAGGAGTGGGATTGTTCGTGCCTGCAGGTCTTGTCTCGCTCGTTGTGGTAGAGTCGCTTGGCTTGTCGTTGCTGCTGTCTGTAGGCCACACAACGGCATCGAAGTTCGTCTCGTCAGGCGAAGTAGGGTGGTGACTCCTACCGTTGCAGCTCAAAAGTACGGCGGCAACGAAGGCGAAGAAGCCGATGAAGGAAAACTTCTTCAAAACGGCGTAAACGGCTGCAAATAAATCTCTTTCGTACTTCATCATCACTTTTCCTTTTGCTCTCGCTCTGCAAAGATAGGAAAAAATACTGCAAGAGCAAACGGACGGGTGCGAATTAACTATTTTCGTGGTTTTTTAAGTTGTTAATTCATGTTAATTATGTGATAGAAAACGGTTTCTTTTTTGGAGCATACAAATCATTTTTTGTAACTTTGCAGTACCTTTGAGTAAGGAGTATTCTTACAAAGCAAAAGAGATAAAGTCTTTACAAGTGACGCTTA
>JAEEGF012167679.1_pt1 | contig 14409 bp, 12 predicted proteins | sample 9134171 | NCBI WGS metagenome assembly JAEEGF01 (sample SAMN16246542, study PRJNA631951) | gut metagenome | biome: gut microbiome; feature: rumen; material: AP-attached | host: Bos | place: Iran: Karaj | collected 2018-10
AATGGCGGACGATCTGAGCCTGGAGCTGGTCCGAAAGGGCCTTGCCGCCGACCGAATCGAGCTCAGCATCGGCTACGACCGGGAGAGCCTGACGGAGCGGGACGGACGGTACTACGACCGCGCCGGACGCCTCTACAGCGGAGGCATCAGCCGCGATCCCTACGGCAGGATCCAACCGAAGCACACCGGCGGCGGGAAAAAGCTCCCCCTGCCCACGGCGTCCACGAAGCAGATCGTGGAGGCGGCCCTTGCCATCTACGACGAGCAGACGAACCCCGCGCTGCTGGTGCGCCGCGTCAACGTCGCGGCGCTGAACGTGATCTCCGAGACGGAGGCCGAGTCCATCCGCGCGGAGGCCGCAAAGCCCCCCGCGCAGCTCAGCTTCTTCACGGATGAGGCAGCTCTGGCTGCGGAGCAGGCCGAGGCTGCCGCGCTCCACGCGCGGGAGCGGAATCTGCAGCGGGCTCTGCTGGAGATCAAGGACCGCTTCGGAAAAAACGCGATCCTGAAGGGCGTGAACTACGAGGAGGGCGCGCGGGGCCGCGAGCGGAACGCCGAGGTCGGCGGACACCGGGCGTAAGGAGAGCATATGGGAAACCGAACCTATACCTGGGTCCAGAAAGAGGCGACCCGCGAATATGACGATATCATCGACCTTCCGCACTACGTTTCCGCCACGCGCCCGCACATGCGGATGATCGACCGGGCGGCGCAGTTCAGCCCCTTCGACGCCCTCACCGGCTACGACGAGACCATCACCGAGACCGCGCGGCAGACCGACGCGCGGATCGAGCTGTCGGAGCAGGAGCTTGCCGCCCTCAACGAGACGGTGATCCGCCTCTGCGAGCGCTGCGAGCAGGCGCGGCACGAGCGCTTCCACGGCGACGAATCCGCGGAGCTTCCCCGGGCGCGCGTGACCTGGTTCGTGACGGACCGCGCCCTGAACCGGCACAGCCGCAAGACCGGCGGCAGCTATCTGACCCTTGCCGGAACCGTCCGCCAGGTCGATCTGATCGGCGGCGTCATCGTGTTCCGCGCAGAACCCGGCCGCCCGGAGACCGCCGTCCCCCTGGCAGACGTTTCGGAGCTTCATCTGCTTGAAAATTGAGAATCAAAAAAATACCGGCTGAAGCCAGAACGGTCTGTGCATCAGCCGGTATTCGTTTCTTGTTTTAAACTTGAAAAATTACTTTTCCTTCTTGTCGAGGATCATCCAGATCACAGCCGCAAGCGCGCCGCCGACCAGAGGAGCCAGGATGAAGATCCAGATCTGGCTCAGCGCGTCGCCGCCGGCGAACAGAGCCGGGCCGAGCGAACGGGCGGGGTTGACGCTGGTGCCGGTGATGGCAATGCCAAGCAGGTGGACCAGAGTCAGAGAGCCGCCGATGACCAGACCGGCAACCTTGCTGAACGCCTCACGGGAGGTCACGCCCAGGATCGCCAGAACGAAGATGCAGGTCAGCACGACCTCGGCCAGGAAGCCGCTGCCGACGGAGACGCCGGGCTGAAGGGTGTTCGCGCCGAAGCCGCAGTCAAAGGTGAAGAAAACGCCCAGGCAGACCGCACCGAGGATCGCGCCGAGGCACTGGGCGATCACGTAGCCGATGAAGTCCTTGAGGCTCATCTTCTTGCTGATCAGCATTGCCAGCGAGACCGCCGGGTTGATGTGGCAGCCGGAAACGTTGCCGATGGAGTAGGCCATCGCTACGATCACAAGGCCGAAGGCCAGAGCCGTGAGCGCGTAGCCGCCCCAGTGCGTGCAGCCGGTGACGATCGCCACGCCGCAGGCCACCAGCACGAGAACAAAGGTGCCGATGAATTCCGCCAAATACTTTTTGAATGCGTTCATATCTTTCCCTCCTGATTTTTCAAGGCCGTTCCGACCTTGTGCGTTTATTATAGCGTGGATGGGGAAAAAGTGCAAGCCCTAATTTGCCGAGTGAAAAGCCTTCCCCCCTCGGGGGGAAGGTGGCATCCGGCGTCTCACGGAAGCCGGATGACGGATGAGGGGGCGTTCCGATCACCGGTTCGTTGATCCAACCGTCTGCTTGTCGGAACGACCCCTCATCCGTCTCGCTGCGCTCGACACCTTCTCCCCAAAGGGGCGAAGGCTCTGCCGGAGCCCCGGCAAGCTGTCCGCCTTACGAGCTGGGGGCTGAACTGTTACCGCGGACGGGCAGCTCCCCTGTCCGTATCGGAATTTGCGCTTGACTTTTTCGGCGATTTGCGCTATATTGATTGTATAAAATTAAATTTGGAGGAATCAGAATGGATTATTCCTATCGTACCCGCGGGGTCTGCTCGATGCAGATCGATTTTCATCTGGACGGAGACGTTGTGCATGACGTGCGCTTCACCGGCGGCTGCAACGGCAATCTCAAGGCCATCTCCAAGCTGGTCGAGGGCATGACCGTGGATCAGATCGAGGGCTATCTCAAGGGCAACACCTGCGGACGGAACACCACCTCCTGCGCCGATCAGCTTGCCATCGCCGTCCGTCAGGCCTGGAACCAGGCGCAGGCGGGCTGATCCGATGGAGGACAAATACGCCCCCCTGCGGCTGGAAAACCAGCTTTGCTTCCCGCTTTACGCAGCCGCCAGGGAGATCATCAAGCAATACCGTCCCTTTCTGGACGATCTGGACCTGACCTATACCCAGTATATCACGATGATGGTGCTCTGGGCCGAGGGCGAGATCAGCGTCAAGCTGCTCGGAAAGCGCCTTCATCTGGACAGCGGCACCCTGACCCCGCTGCTCAAGGCGCTGGAGCAGAAGGGCTGCGTCACCCGCTGCCGCTCCGCCGAGGACGAGCGCGTGCTGCTGGTCCGCCTGACCGAAGCCGGAAAGGCCCTGGAGGACGCGGCTCTGCGCGTCCCGGAGCAGATGCGCGCCTGCGTCCGCCTCTCCCCCGAGGAAGCCGCCACCCTCTACCGCCTGCTCTACAAGCTGCTCGATCCGAGCCTGTCCGTCCCCGCGGACGGCGGCGCGGAAGCGCAGGAGGCGTAAGAAGCCGAACCGGGAGAAAGGATTCTTCCCGCGCAAACCCGCCGTTTCAGCCGTCCGGCATCCCCCGCAAGGCTCCCGGTTCCACGCGGATTGCCCGGGAAAACCGTCGATCGGGCTGACCAGAACGCGTCTGGTCAGCCCCTTCTTTCAGGTCTGCCCCTTCGGGCGCCTGCTCGCAGATCGGAAGGAAGAAAAACAGCGATCCGAGTAAAAAATATTGCGCCGCAACAGGAAATTGTGACGATTCTGTACGGTTGCTATGGTATGATAAGAGAAAAACACGAGCATAAAACAAACAGGAGGACCGAATATGCTGAACGTTACAAAAACCGTTGAAAACGGACAGGGAACGATTTCCCTGGAGGGACGGCTGGACACGATGTCCGCCCCGGAGCTGGAGCAGATCGTGCGGGATACGATTCCCGGCCTGACCGCGCTTACGCTGGACTTTGAGAAGCTGGACTACATCTCCTCCGCCGGACTGCGCGTCCTGCTCAGCGCCCAGAAGCAGATGAATCATCAGGGCAGCATGACGCTGAGAAACGTCAATCCTGCCATCCTGGAGATCTTTGAGGTCACCGGCTTCACGGATATTCTGACGATCGCCTGAGACCGCGCTCTGCCTGAAATGCAAGGGATCGGAGGCTAATCCATGATCAAGAAACTTTTTCGGCAGATGCTGGTCACGCAGATCGTCTCCTCCATGACCGTAACGCTGTGTATGCTGATCGACAGCATCATGATCGGCCGCTTCCTCGGCGTTGAGGCCATGACGGCCTACGGTCTGGCGAGTCCCCTGCTGCTGGTTTTTGCCGCGCTCGGCAGTATGATCTCCTCCGGGGTTCAGGTCTATTGCGGCAAGACGATGGGACGCGGCGACCGGGAGGGAACGAACGCCTGCTATACCGTCTCCGTCTTTCTGGCGGCGGCGATCTCGGCTGCAGGTCTGGCGCTGGTGCTGATCTTCCTCGGCCCGCTGACGACGCTTCTCGGTGCCGGGCAGCCCGGACCGGACAACGCCGTCTACGGTCTGACAAAGGATTATCTCTTCGGCTTCATTCTCGGTGCGCCTGCCTTCCTGTGCGCGCAGATCATGGTGCCGTATATGCAGCTCTCCGGAAGTCGGGTCCGCCTTGTGGCGGCGGTGGCCGCCATGACGGTGTCCGACGTTGCCTTCGACCTGCTGAACGTCTTCGTTTTCCGGGGCGGCACGCTGGGCATGGGCCTGGCCTCCAGCCTGAGCTACTATCTCGCGTTTTTCATCGGCGCGAGCTATTTCGTGCGCAAAAGCTGTATGTTCCGCCTGCGTCCGCGTCTGATCCGCCGCAGCGTCATGCGGGAGCTGATCTCCAGCGGCGTCCCCACGGTCGTCAACCAGATCAGCATGGTCCTTCTGGTCTTTTTGCTCAACCGGCTGCTCCTGTCGGTGGAGGGCAATCTGGCCGTTGCGGCCTATTCCGTCATTTCCACGGTGGGCAACATCTGCTACTGCTTCGGCTCCGGCGTCGGCTCCGTCGCCATGATGCTCGGCGCCATCTTCTATGCCGACCGGGACCGCACCTCGATCCGCGAGCTGATCCGGGTCATGACGAAAAACGCCGTCGTGCTGGATCTCGCCGTGACCGCGGTCGTCGTTCTGGCAGCGGCGCCGCTGGTCACGCTGTTTTTGGGTGGCAACCCGGAGGCAAAGTTCCTGGCCGTCACCGGCCTTCGGCTGTTCGTGCTCTCCATGCTGCCCTCGTCTCTCAACTCCTCGTTCAAAAACTACTATCAGGGCGTAAACCGCCTGCGTCTGACCGAGCTGATCTCAGTGCTCCAGAACTTCGTATTCCCGATCCTCTTTGCCTTTGCGCTCAGCCGTTTTCTGGGCGTCAACGGCGTATGGCTGGGCTTCCTGTGCGGCGAGACGGCAGCGCTTCTTGCCTTCTCCTGCCTGGTCTGGCGGCACTACGGCAGCGTGAGCCTCTCCGCCGACGCCTACAGTATGCTTCCGGCGAACTTCGGCAGCGACCCGGCGAGCTGCTACGAACGGGCCGTTCGTTCGGTCCGGGAGGCCACCGACAGCTCCGAGGAGCTGTGCGCCTTCTGCCTGGACAAGGGGATGGATCGCCGCACCGCGATGCTGATCGGTCTGTGCGTTGAGGAAATGACCGTCAACATCATTGAACACGGCTTTACCGGCGACCGTCACGACCACAACGTGGACGTGCGCGTGGTGCTCTCAGACGAGAGCAGCGTCATCCGCATCCGCGACAACTGCATCCACTTTGATCCCACCAACTACCTCAAGCTCCACCAATCCGACGATCCCGCAGCCCACATCGGTCTGCGCATGGTCATGGGCATGGTGAAGCAGGCCAACTACGTCAATTCCGTGGGGCTGAACAATCTGACCCTGGTGCTCTGACCAAGGGCCGCTCAAATGCTTCTGACTGCAACGAAAGGAACCGAACATGATACTACCCATCAAAGGCCGGATTGACTCCGCCAACGCCGCGCAGGTGGAGCAGGCGCTCCAATCGCAGATCGCGGGACAAACGGATCTCGTACTCGACGCGCAGGAGCTGACCTACATCTCCAGTGCCGGATTGCGTCTGATCCTGCACATGCGGAAGGATCACCCCGAGCTTCGGATCATCCGCGTCAACCCGGACATCTATCAAATTCTGGAAATGACCGGCTTCACGGAAATGATGCCGGTGGAAAAGACCTGCCGCGAGGTTTCCCTGGAGGGCGCGGAGGAGATCGGACGGGGCGCAAACGGCACGATCTACCGTATCGCCAGGGACAGCGTGGTCAAGGTCTACAAGCACCCCGAAGCGCTGGAAAGCATCCGCCACGAGCGCGAGATGGCGAAGCTGGCCCTGATCCTCGGCATCCCCACCGCCATCTCCTACGACGTGGTGAAGGTGGGCGACAGCTACGGGGCGGTCTTCGAGCTGCTCAACGCCCGCTCCTTCGCAAAGATCCTTGCCAATGAGCCGGAGAAGCTGGACTGGTGCGTGGCGGAGTTTGCCAAAATGCTCCGGCTGATCCACGGCACCGAGGTTCCGGCGGGAAAGCTGCCGGACATGAAGGAACGGGCGCTGGACTGGGCCGCGTTTATGAAGGACTATCTGCCAAAGGAAGCAGCGGACAAGCTGTACGCCCTCGTAGCGGCGGTTCCCCATGACGACCACATGCTCCACGGCGACTACCACACGAGAAATCTGGAGCTCCAGAACGACGAGGTCCTGCTGATCGACATGGACACACTGTCTGTCGGCAACCCGATCTTTGAGCTTGGCTCCATGTACAACGCGTTTCTCGGCTTTTCCGAGCTGGACCACAGCATTGTCCGGAAATATCAGGGCTTTGACCGGGAGCTTTCGGCGACCTTCTGGCAGAAGTCGCTGGCGGCCTATCTCGGAACGAGCTGCCCGACGAAGATCCGGGAGGTGGAGGACAAGGCGCGCGTCATCGGCTATACCCGCATGATCCGCCGCGCCATCCGCCGGGACGGTCTGCAAACCGAGACCGGACGCGCCGAGATCGCGCACTGGAAGGGCGAGCTGCTGGAGCTGCTGCGCAGCACCGATACGCTGCTGTTCGACCGCAACGAGCTGGAGATCGAGGCCTTGCGGGAGAATCTGGAGGAGGTGCTTGCATTCCTGGGCGAGCGCCTGGAGGCGGCGGACTGCACGCCGAAGGCAAGGATGCAGCTCGAGCTCGCCGTGGAGGAGATCTTCGTCAATATTGCCAGCTATGCCTATAACCCGGAGACGGGCAAGGCAACGGTGCGGGTCGAGGTTTCCGGCGATCCGCTGCACGTAACGATCACCTTCATCGACCGCGGGGTACCCTACGACCCGCTTGCAAAGGCCGATCCCGATCTTTCCGCCTCCGCGCAGGAACGGACCGTCGGCGGTCTGGGTATCTTTTTGACCAAAAAGCTCATGGACGACGTGGTCTACGAGTATCGCGGCGGCCGCAACGTCCTGACGCTGAAGAAAAATCTTGAATAAGGTCGGTTTTCCATGAAGCTGCCATATTTGATCGATTTTCATATGCACTCTACGGTCTCTGACGGCACGGATCCGCCGGAGGCGCTGCTGCAGCGCGTCCGGGCGGCCGGGATCGGTCATTTTTCGCTGACCGACCACGACGCCGTTCAGGGCTGCGCGCGGATCCTGGCCGTGCGCAAGCCGGACGACCCGGCTTTTCTGCCGGGCGTGGAGTTCTCCTGCCGGGACGAGGCGGGAAAATACCATATCCTCGGTTACGGCTACGACCCGGAATCAAAGCCGATCCAAAGCGTCGTGGCGTTTGGACACGACCTGCGCATGAAAAAGGTTCGGATGCGTCTGGAGCATTTGCAGGAGCGGTTCGGCTTTTCCTTCCCGGAGCAGGAGATCCAATCCCTGCTTTCGCAGGACAACCCCGGCAAGCCCCACATCGGCAATCTGATGACGAAGCTGGGCTATGCCGACTCCAAGGAGAAGGCCATCAAGGAGTATATTGACCGGCTTCGGATCCGCTCGGATGCCGTCCGCCCGGAGCAGGCGATCCAGGGCATTCTCGCAAGCGGCGGCATCCCCGTGCTGGCGCACCCCTGCTACGGCAGCGGCGACGAGCTGATCCTGGGGGATGATCTGGATCGGCGGGTCCGCAAGCTGATGGACCTCGGCCTGCAGGGCGTGGAGGCCTTCTATTCCGGCTTTTCCGAAAAGCTCCGGCAGCAGGTGCTCTCGCTTGCGGAGAAGTACAGGCTCTGCGTCACAGCCGGAAGCGACTACCACGGAACGAATAAGCTGGTCACGCTCGGCAGCACGGGTCTGACGGAAACTGCGGACCTCCCTGACGGGCTGATCCGCTTTTTACAGATGATTGGATGCAAGGACGTGTCGCCATGAAACGAGCCATTTCTGTTTTGCTTGCGGCTCTGCTTTCGGTCAGTCTCCTCTCCCCTGTCTATGCGCTCCGGGGACCGGCGGATCAAGGGCCGGATTCCTGGGCGGCGATCGAACGGATCGAGCGGCAGGCCGGTGCGGAAGCCGACCTGCAGAGCCTTGCTGCGCGGGAGGCGGCCTACGCCGGAAGCGTGGACCGGATGATCCGGGCGGTGGAGGCCGCTCCGGATTACATGGACGGCAGCCTGATCCGCCACGGGGATTTCTTCTTTTGGGAAACCGCCGACGGCAGAGTGAACGGCTATTCCCCTTCCCTCCGGGCGGAGATCAGCCTGCAAAGCCGCAGCGAACCTGCGGACGCAGCCGCTCTGACGGACGGAGCGGCGGATGGACAAGCGGAACCCAACGTCCCCGACGCGCGTGACGTGGGCGTGATGGTCCCCTATTCCGGCTCCTATTATTTCTGCGTGGACAAAGCCGTTGCCGAGGGTCAGGCGCTGGCCCGGAGCACCGGCGGGTCGCTGCACGTCTGCACGGCGGAAAACAGCAGCGTGGACACGCTTGCACAGCTCCTGCAGACCTGCGGGATCGTGCTGATCAACTCCCACGGCAGAACGGACTATGAGGTCGGTGAGGATCACACCTCCAAGGCCAATTCCTCGTATCTCTGCCTGCCCACAGACGCAGGCTTCACCGCGCAGGATCGGCAGCGCGTCACAGGACCCTACGGCGCCTATTATCATGCGTTCTACGCAGGCGCATCCGAGGATTTTGACGAGGAATACTACTGTGTGGACGGAACCTGCATCGCCAATCACATGGAGGGCAGCGCGCCGCACAGCATGGTCTGGATGGGCTTCTGCCTGGGAATGGCAACCGAGGGTCTGGAGGCTCCCCTGCGGGAGAAGGGTGTGGAGGCAATGATCGGCTTCTCCGAGCGGGTGATTTCTACCACCGATCAGGACTATCGGCTGTACTTCGGACAGGCGCTGCTGGAGGACCGCACCGCAGGAGAGGCAGCCGCCTTCATGAAGGAGAAGGTCGGATGCCCGGACCCGATTGATGTGGGTCACGAGCCCGCCTGGCCCATCGCCGTCTCCTCGCAGGACCCCTATCCCGGACGGGATCATCTCACCGAAGGGCAGGAGGTCCTCTCCACCTGGAAGCTGCATCCGGCCTATCCCATTGCCGTAACGGTGGAGCCCGCCGGGACGGCGGACGTGAAGGTCGTTCGCACGACCGTCGAGGTCACGCCGCACCGGGGCTACGAATTCTCCGACTGGGAGATCACCGAGGGCGAGGCCTCTGCGGTCCGGACGAACGATACGCTCTCGTTCGACCTCTCCGGCCCCGCTGCCGTCACCCTTCGCATGACGGCGCGCACGCCCGCCCGGGTGCAGTTCAGCGCCGGTCCCGGACAGACCGCCGCTTTGATTGACGAATTTATCGGCGACACCGTGGAGCTCCCGGCGCCGGAGGGCAGTCTGGATGCGGACGCCTTTCTATACCATTTCCTGGGCTGGAGCACGGCGGAACTGCCGGAGGACTGCCCGGACGCCCCGTCTCTGCTTCCCGCCGGTCACAGGCTGAAGCTGACCCGGACGGAGACCGACCTGTATGCCGTCTACGGATACTTTGCCGCCGAGGACGGAGTGAGCCGGGGTCAATTCCGCCGGGTCACGGAAGCGCCCCTGGATTGGGCGGGTACGTACGTGCTGACCTATCAGTCTGTGAAGGCCCTGCGGGCCAGCAGCCGCGTCACCGGGCAGAATATCATCAGCACGAGCGCCTCGGCGGATCTCGCAAAGTCCGGCTGCTTCGTGGACGGAGACTGGCTCAACGAGGTGCCGGAGGAGCTGGTCTACGAATTTCTGCCCGACGAAACCGGGGCAGGGCTGCTGAAGATGAAGACCAGCGAGAATTATCTTGCTGTGACCGCCTCCAACGTGCTGCTCACCACCGTGACCGACCCCGAAACCAGGGGCGCGCTCTGGCGCATGAGCTGGACGGACGGGACGCCGATCATCACCAATACCCGCTTCACCTCCCGCATCCTCCAGTTCAGCCCCACCTCCGCCGGCTTCTGTACGCTCAAGGAGCTTCGTTGGCCTCTGACCATCTATGCCGGCGTCCCGGGGCAGCACCTGTATACGACGAGGCCGGTCCAAAAGCAGGCGGGTCTTCCCTGCACCGGCGGGGACGACTGCCCCGGCAACCGCTTTTCGGATATGCCGGAAAAGGGCCATTGGGCCCACGATCCCATCGACTGGGCGGTTGCCTCCGGCGTGACCAACGGCACCGGACCGCATACCTTCAGCCCTGACAAGACCTGCACCAGAGCGCAGATCGTGACCTTCCTGTGGCGGACTGCAGGCTCGCCGGAGCCCGCAGCGACGAACAATCCGTTCTCCGACGTGAAGCCCGACGCATATTATTACAAGCCTGTCCTCTGGGCAGCGCAGACCGGCGTAGCCGCCGGCACCGCCCATTCGACCTTCAGCCCCGACGCCGGCTGCACCCGCGCACAGGTCGTCACCTTCCTTTGGCGCTTTGCCGGATGTCCGGAGCCGACCGCCGCGACAAATCCGTTTACGGACGTGCCGTCCGGGACGTACTACACGAAAGCAGCCCTCTGGGCAGCAGAAAACGGCGTCACCGCCGGAACCGGCAAAACCACCTTCAGCCCCGACCGGACCTGCACCCGCGCCCAGATCGTGACCTTTCTGTATCGGTATCAAAAGGAGATGCTTTGAACGTGAAAAAACTGATTCAAAAACTGTTCGGCGGGTTTGATCTGACCTGGCCGAAGCTGATTCTGTTCGCCATAATCGCCGGTGTTTTGACCGCCGTCATAGCCATCATCCCGGCGCTGCTCTATACTTCCTTCCATGCGATCGCGGTGACCTTTGAGGTGTGGATTCTGTTCGGCATCCTCATCATCCTGAACAGCAAATCGAACCTCGATTCCGCATTGAAATGCTTCGTTTTCTTCCTGATCAGCCAGCCGCTGGTCTATCTGATCCAGGTACCCTTCAGCTGGCAGGGATGGGGTTTGTTCCAGTACTATCGGTATTGGTTTATCTGGACGGTTCTTTGCCTGCCGATGGGCTATATCGGCTACTATATGAAACAGGACAAATGGTGGGGGTATCTGATCCTTTTGCCCATGATCGCCCTCACCGCCGAATCCTACTGTACGTACTTTTCGGATTTCCAGTTCTACCTGCCAAAGTACGTTCTGATCACGCTGTTCTGCGCCTGCGCGATCATCCTCTATCCCGTGCTGATCTTCCGAAACAAGAAGATTCGGGCAGCGGGAGCGGCCATCGGCACGGTGATCGTAATTGCCTTGACGGTGATCTGCCTGTTGAATCCCCCCGTTTACAGCACGAACATCATGGGCAATAACGAGGAGCACCCGTTTGACGATTCCTACACGGTCTCCCTTGCGGACGCAAAGTACGGCGACGTTTCCATCTATTATGATGAAGCTCTGGAGGACTTTATTCTCCAAGCCGATTTCAAGAGAGGCGGCGACACGGTATTGACGATGATCTCCCCCACCGGGGAGCGAACGGATTACGATCTGCACATCGAGCGCGATACGTACAAGATGACGAAGAAAGCATCGTAGGAGACAGCGAGCTGTCTTTGCTGCCGGTGTTTGCGCCGCTGTCGGAGCCTTGCCCGGCGTTTTCGCCGCAAATACTGCGATCAGACCCTGACGGCTTGGGAGACCTCCCAACAAGCAAAAACCTCACGCCCGCGGAACTGTTGGCGTGAGGTTTTGTGCTTCCGACTTGCCGGAAGTATTGCTTGTCGGCAGTCAGTCTTTTGTTTAATAAATCGTGACCGCGGTGCCGGGCGTGACGGTCTGGAGGATCCGGATCATGTTCTCCTCGGAGACGGCGACACAGCCGCCGGTGGGATAGTCGGGCTCCTTCCAGCAGTGCAGGAAGATCGCGTTTCCGGCGTAGGGGGCTCCGGCGGCGTTGTAGCCCAGATCCAGCAGATAGGCATAGCGGATGGGATAGTCCATCAGATGCTCGTCATCGGAGTAGTCCCAGTCGGGATGCTCGCTCTTGTAGAGCAGGGTATTATAATTCCTGCCGTTGGAGCCGGTTGCGCACCAATACATATCGTCGGTGATCCGGGTGAAGGGAACCTTGCAGCCGGGGTCCTCCTTGATGCCGTAGGCCTCGCCGATGGTCCAGGTGCCCAGCGGGGTTTTTACATCGCCCTCGGACTGCTTGCCGGGGCCGTTTTTGCCCACCAGAGCCTCGCAGGAGAACACCTCGACATACTTCCCGTCCTGGGCCTGATAAACCGTAAGGGTGGCGTGATAATCGCCGTCAATGGCGGTTTTGATGCCGATGCGGTATTCGCCGTTACGCTCCGTGGAAATAGACTGACCGAAGAGGGTCTGCTCCACCTCGTCCTGGGAGATGACATTCCGATAGAGCTTGTACTCCGAGGTGTCCGGCTTTGCCGGTTCAGGTTCGGACTTGCCGGCGTCGATCCGGGACCAGACCAACAGGCCCCCCAGCACCAGGCAGAGAATACTCAGGATGCAGATGATTGTTTTTGCAGTTTTGTTCATAATGCACCTCCATATGATTGAGCGGATGGATAAAATATACCAGATAAAAACCTTAATTGCAAGACATTTTCCGATGATTGAGAACAAGCATTGTATCCGATGATCCGGAATGATCTTTCCGTAAAACACAATCGGGCGTTGCATTTTCGAGCTTTAGAAGGTATAATGCTTATGAGGAACGCCGTTGCCGGTATTCGTCTGGAGGCATCTGAATGAATCTGCGTAAAAAGAAAGCAAATTGGTTGACGCAAGGAGCGGTGATCGCTGCCTTGTACGTGGCGCTGACGCTTGTGTTCGCGCCGATTTCCTTTGGCTCGATGCAGGTTCGCATCGCCGAGGTCATGACGATTCTTCCGCTGTTCACCTCGGCTGCCATCCCGGGTTTGCTGATCGGCTGCATTCTGGCGAATCTGCTGGGCGGCGCGATCATCTGGGACGTGGTGTTCGGCAGTCTTGCGACCCTGATCGGCGCGGCCCTCGGTTATTTGCTGCGGCGCAACCGATGGCTGGTGCCGATTCCGGCGATCGGGTCCAACACAATCATCGTTCCCCTGATCCTGCGGTACGGCTATCATTTGAAGGAGATCCCTCTGTGGCTCTCGGCGGTCTATATCCTTGCGGGAGAGTTTTTGGGCTGCTTCGTTCTGGGCGAGCTGCTGGCCACGGCGCTTTTGAAGCACAAGGAGCTGTTTGCGGACAGGAAAGCCGCAGGGCGGGAATCCCCGAACGAGGGACGCAGATAACCGCCCGCTCTGACCACCGGCAGCACCGGCGCGTCGAATCCGGCGCCGACCCGGACGGCCTGCTGCACGTTTGGAGGGATATCGTTTGTTTCATTTGAAGTTAGACACACTGGACAAAAAGCCCAAGATCTACAACGTCGCAATTCTGACCGCTGCGGTTCTGGCTCTGCTGACCGTGGCGGTGCTGCTGAACCGTGAATGGATGGTGCGGTTTTGCTGCCTGCTGCTGGCGCTGTACTTTCTGGCGGTCGCCGTCCTGCTGATTCGGGCGTTCTTCCTGCAAATCCGCTACAACCTGTACTCCTATAACACGATCATCTACTTCGGCTTTGCGCTGTTTCTGCTTAGCGTGTCGGTCGTGCATACCCTGCTGTTTGTGAACCTGCGAAGCGTTCCGCAGGAGGCCGTTCTGCTCAATCTGCTCAGTGGGCTATTGGGCTCAGCAATGGTTTACATGCTGCTCACGTTCCCGTTTTTATTCCTGTTCTCCCTGGGGTTGATCGTATCGAACCTCAGTCTGATCCGCCACGAGGGATTCCGGCCTGTCAATCTGTTGGGCGTGATTCTATCCGTTCTGCTGATGGGCGGCGAGGTGCTGATCTATGCGCTGGACTATTACGTCTACGGTTCCCAGACCGAGGTGATGCTGCACGACATCTTCACGAATTCGCTTGCCGCGATCTATCTGTACTTTGAGTGCATGATGATCGGAACCATCACAGCCAATTCCATCGCCGCCCGGTACGTGCCGAAGAAGGACCGGGATTTCATCATCGTCCTCGGCTGCTCGATCCGGAAGGACGGAACGCCGACGCCGCTGCTGCGCGGCAGGCTTGACCGGGCGCTGGACTTTGCCAAAGCCCAGCAGGCCGAGACCGGAAAGGCGCCGATCTTCGTTCTCTCCGGCGGCAGGGGCGCGGACGAGTGCATTTCCGAGGCGGAGTGCATGCGCCGGTACTTATCCGCGCAGGGCGTCCCCGAGGCGCGGATGCTCTTAGAGGACAAATCCACTGACACGGCGGAAAACATGGCCTTCTCGAAGCGGCTGATCCTGGATCGGGTCCGCCCCGGGAAAGAGGCTCCAAAGGGCTATTGGCCCACGCTGGACGCCCCGGAGGCGAAGATCGCCTTTTCCACAACCAACTATCACGTCTTCCGCTCCGGTCTCAA
>JAEEGF012062840.1_pt1 | contig 14408 bp, 10 predicted proteins | sample 9134171 | NCBI WGS metagenome assembly JAEEGF01 (sample SAMN16246542, study PRJNA631951) | gut metagenome | biome: gut microbiome; feature: rumen; material: AP-attached | host: Bos | place: Iran: Karaj | collected 2018-10
CACAATCAATGGTACAGATGACTGGGCAGAATACACAGTTGATCTTGATCCAACAAAAACAGTTTACGCATTTGGCGTTCACATTAAGAAAGCCAGCGCAACATTATACTTACCAGTTGATGATGTTAAGATTTACACAGAAAGCCCATACGGCACAGTCGCAGTTGAAAGCGTCAACTTAAGCGCAAATGCTGCAAACTTAACAGTTGGTGAAACAAAAGCTTTAACCGCAACAGTTTTACCAGCCAATGCTACAGATAAGTCTGTCGTTTGGTCATCCAACAATAATTCTGTTGCTTCCGTTAATCAAAACGGTGTTGTTACCGCTAACGCAGTTGGTAATGCCACAATCACAGTTACAACAAATGACGGTGCTAAGACAGCAACATGTGCTGTTACAGTTAGCCAAACATACCCAGGTGGTACATTCTTTAATACAGTCCACATCAGTTCTTACGATGTTAAGATCGAAGTTATGTGCACAACAAGAGCAGAATGTATCGTCTACTTCTATGGTATGAAAACAGATGGTGCTAGATTCACCTCTTATAATCCTGCAAACGGTGCATTCGTTATCCAAATCGATGGCGAAGCAAACCTCGGTGCTTTAGGCACATACACATACGGCACAATGACAGGTAACTATGTTAATGATCAATTAATTAACGTTGGCTTAACAGGTTCAATTAAGAACTTATTAGGCAGTGTTAACAACACCATTACACTTCCACATCCAACAAGTAGATTCTGGAATGCTAACGGCACAACCGCTGAATTACAAAATGTCTTTAGAAGACGTTGGAGAAACGGTTCTGCTTGGGCATTTGATGATAACAACTCCAATAGAATTGAAGCTGAAACAACTTATAAGACCAGTGGTTCTAGCTCTGTTAAGATTAGACCATATGCCTCTGGTGTCGGTCTTGTCTTAAAAGACACAATCAATCCTGGTATTGAACTCAGTGAAGCAAATACATTCTGCGCATGGATTTATAACCCAAGTACAAGTGCAGTTAACTTCAGATTCTTCTTATACAAGAACACCGACTTCTCAAGTAACTTTGAACCAATGGGTACAAAGACAATTGAAGCTCAATCTTGGTACTACTTAAGAATCGGTTATGGTACATTATCAAGTGCGAACACAGTCTACAACTTCATGATCACAAACCTCGGTGCAAATTCCGGCGTTACATTCATGGTTGATGACATTTGGTTCCATCACTAATACTTAACCAATAAAGAACCAGGCACTTCGGTGTCTGGTTTTCTTTTTGCCTAAAATAAAAGACCGATATATTTCAATCGGTCATTTTGTTTTGATATTAATTATTATTCTAATGGTAATAATTCAAATCCGTCGCTTGGAACCACGATTTTGAATTTAGGCATCTTGTAGACGGAGAAGTTATTTTTCACCGCTAGAGTGACATATTCATCAAAGCCTTTGATTTGTGCATAGATATAGTTAACATCCTTTTGTGGTTCTTCGTCATAACAGCTGACTGATAAGAATTGACCTTTAGGAGCAACTTTAAGAACTTCTTTATCTTCGATTGCTTTTGCGGTTTTCTTATCAAACACCACTTCTGCTTTATCTTGCTTTAAGACAAATTGATATTCGCCATCTTCATATGGAAGTTCATCATAGACAAGTTTTTCACCTCTAGAAATAGCAACTTCTCTTTTGCCATCCTTAAGTGTGGATACTTTTGCCACCGCTTTATTTGGATAGGCAACTTCTCTAAGAACATATGAATCGTTCTTTTCATCAAAGAATTTGAGATTATCTAAAGATAAGTAAACAGTAAGCTTGTCGTTTTTCTTAATTTTTCTATCTTTAGAGGCACGGAAGATTAAATATGGATTAATTCCTTCAACAACTGCGTAAACAATGTCGTAATTGGTTCTTTCTTCCACGAAATCAACTTTAACTTTAAGTGGGACTGAACCTTCTTGATCTTCTAATAAGACATGTTCTGGTTTAACGGTTAAGAACACATCGCTATCAAATGCATTGTCCACTAAGTGAGATAAATATTCCGCATCTAAATCTAGTTCTTGTTTTCCAACTTTAACCATGCCACTTTCTTTGCTAATAACGCATGGCAATTTACTGAATGAAGGCATACCAATTAAGGAGTGTTCTGTTTCTTCGTCAAATAAGTAGACTCTTTCATTAGAGAAATCTAAGAAGATATCATCTTGTGATTTGATATGGTTTAATAATGGAGCTTTTAAAACAATGTTCTTTTCATGTCCTTCAATCTTAACGTAAACGATTGTTTCATCACCAAGTTGTTCGACAACTTCAACGTGTGCTGGAATACCTTTATCAGCGATACTAATATGATCTGGTCTAACACCGAATAAATATTGTTTATTCAAATCAATTCCAGAATTAATAATTTGTTTAACAGTTTCTTCTCTTAACCAAACAACATTAGATTCAACGCCTTCAAGGACAACACCAATCTTTTTGCCTTCTTGTTTTAATGAAGACTTAATGATATTCATTTGTGGACTACCTAAGAATGTAGCAACGAATAAGTTTGCTGGATCTTCGAATAATGTGACAGGAGCGTCAGCTTGTTGAATGAAACCTTTGTTCATAACAACAATGACATCACCCATTGTCATAGCTTCTGTTTGGTCATGGGTAACATAGATAAATGTGGTTTGTAATTTTTCGTGTAACTTTGTGATTTCAGTTCTCATTTGAACACGAAGTTTTGCGTCTAAGTTAGATAATGGTTCGTCAAGAAGGAAGACGTTTGGTTCACGAACAATAGCTCTACCTAAAGCAACACGTTGTCTTTGACCACCGGATAATTCTTTTGGTTTTCTATCTAATAAGTCAGAGATTTCTAAGATTTCTGCGGCGGCGAGAACTTTCTCTTTAATAATTTCTGGTTTAACGTGTCTAAGTTTTAAACCAAAACCCATATTTTGGAAGACGGTCATATGTGGGTATAAAGCGTAAGATTGGAACACCATTGCGATATCCCTGTTCTTACTTTCGACATCATTAACCAAAACATCATCGATGTATAGTTGACCTGATGTAATTGATTCTAAGCCTGCGACCATTCTTAATGTTGTAGATTTACCACATCCGGATGGACCGACTAAAACGACGAATGATTTGTCTTTGATTTCAAGATTGAAGTCGTTAACCGCACGAACTCCACCTTGATACACCTTATAGATGTGTTTGAATTTTAAACCCGCCATAATTATTCCTCCTTAGTTTCTTCCTTATATAAACCTTTGCGATAATAATCGGGAAATTGTTCTTTATTGATATATTTATCGAATGCGCTCATTGTATTCATCATCCACACAAGATGACCAAACACTGAAGTAAATATCATTAATCCCACACCGACATACATGGTGTAAGGGATGATACATATTAGGGCAATAAATGCTCCTGGATAGAGAATGAATAACCCTAAGTTAATTGGGAACTTCATTAAATTCATAAGCACTGAATTTTTAATGATAGGCCACAATTTGTTCTCGTATACCACTACTTGAGCAACGGAGTAGTAGCAAGAGATAAGCACCACAATTAGTTCGATGACGCTAATCGCGATTCCTAATCCTTTCACCCAAGGAATAATGTCGTAAGGTGAGAAGATAAAGAAGTAAGCACCGACAATTGCAATACCAACACTTAACCCGGCAATAAAGCCGATGAGTAAGCCTTTTTTCCATTCCTCTTTCATTCCAATAAAGAATGATGAAGAAGCGAATTCACCTTCTGCATATGCTAATTTCTTAAGCGCATAGAAGGATCCTGTTAATCCCACAAAGACAATTGGTAACGTAATTAATGATGAAGCACCTTGAATGAGGAACACCATCATCGCCGCTTGATTTGTGTGGGCATTTTGTAACAATAACCAGAAGAGGAATATTGTTACTAATAACGGTAAAGAGAATACTGCTTGAAGCAATGATAGCTTAAGCAATTCTAAGAAACGATGTTTGAATATGTCGAAGAATTGCTTAGTTCTAGTTTTAGGCCTTTCCCTTTGTTCATAATCTGATGGACGAATATATTCTTTTTTCATCTTTCACCCTCGAGTAAATAATGAACAAATGTTAAGGCGTTATCGTATGGGGCGTCACCTTCAACAATCAATGACCCTAAATTTCTGCTTATCACAGTTAGAGCGATGATATAGTCATCATCCGCAAAACTCATGTAGTTTTCTAGATAATGATTTTCATCTTTGTTTTTTAAGATGATGCCATAATTATCAAACACTTGATCGTCATTAATTTGACACATTTCTTTTGCATATGATGTCACTGGTGCGAAGAATGTAGCGTAATCAACTTTGTATTGAACAAATTGTTGCTTTGTTAATACCAAGATGTCAGCGTGTCCAATAGCTATTTGAAGTTTTTGTACATATAAAGCACTACCTGGCAAAGCATATGATGGATTGATTTGTCTTAAATCTTTGCGATCATATTTTTCAAGAATGTTATCAACAAATACTTCGCTTTTAACATCGGTAGCAAAGAAGACATCAAGTTTTTGATGAGCACTTGGTAAATGAAATGTCGGAAACGACCATAACCAGATAAGAGTTAATAGAACTGCAGATACTGGATAGATGAACCAAGTGTATGTAAATGTGTTTTTCACTAAGGATTTATTAATCGTTTGCATGACCTAAATCCTCGCTTCTCACAATTACGTTGCGGTAAGTAACAATCTTATAGTTGTTGCCTACTTGATATTGAATATCGTTATCTAAGACATAAAGATTTTCTTTATATTCTTTTTCGCCTTCTCTATATGAGAATAGCAAGACACGATATTGAACATGTTGGATGTTTTTGATTTCGAGTTCTTCCACAAAAGTTCTGCTTCTTCTGTGGTCTAAACCGACATCACTCATGTTTTTATAAAATGAATAATAGTGTCTAATAATTGGAAACACATTAGCGAAATAGAAGATTGCTGCTAATGCGACAAGTACGGATGCAACAATGTTAATAATCATATTAACTTTATAGTCTAAAGTTGACAGTACCAACGATAGAACTAAACCTGTTGCAACACCTGCTAACAATAACAAAACCAAGATGAGATTAAGGATGTATCTAATCTTTGCCTTCTTCTTGAATTCGTTAATGTTAATTAATTCCATTATTTACCTAACCAATTAATAACTGCATCTTTAACAGCTTTACCCCAGATAACATATCCGGCTTTTGACATATGGAGACCATCTGTGAGGAAGTATCCAAAGTTTGGTAAGCCATTATCCTTTAATAATCCTACACCCGCGTCGATGCAAGTAACATAGTTATGGCTCTTTTGATAATTAATTGCCATATTATTCGCGGTGTCGAAATCTTCTTGATAATGTGGGTAACTTGGTAATTTGTTGATTAAGACATAGAAGATATGTGTCTTTGGTAAGAATTGATGACATTTGTCGAATAATTGGACAAGCGCGTTACCGGTTTGCTCACCAGACTTACCACTATTGATGATGTTATTAACACCAACATAGAAGACAACTGCTTTTGGAGAATATGGCATGACTAATCTTTGAAGTAATTTGTCAGTCCATTGTTCTACTGTTGTACCACCAATACCGTGATTGAATGTCACGATTGGTGCCATATCTTCACCGCTTGTTGCCCAGTTTTCCATTGAGGAAGAACCGGCTAAAGCGATGTGATAATTATCAATATCGATATCTTTTTCGTAATTGACGGCTTTTTGTTCATAATAAGCATTATCACCAGCAATACTTAATGACGCTGTGATATCAATAACACTAATATCCCATGTTTCACCACTAGAAACTTCTAAGTGGATAACTTTGGAATCTGGATTATATGTTGCCACGGTTAATGTGACATCTTGTTTTCTTTCGTAATTAACTGCGAAGGAAACATCTTCTGGAGAAGCTTTTAATCTACCGATAGCGGCAGTTGTTAAGTTAACGGAAGTACCGCCTTCATTTAATGGAATATTTAAGATTCCAGTAACGCGATAATTCGCATCGGTAATAATTGTTTCTGGATAATTGTATTCAGGTTCCACGTATTCTTCTCCTTCTCCGACACCCCACTTCGCATATAAGAACACAGAGTTTTCTGCAACATCATTTGCGAAGTCCCAAAGGTTTTCACATGTTTTCTCTTTAAACCAGCCTTTGAATTCATAACTCTTACGTTCTGGATCCTTGGCAGGTGCCACTAATTTTTGTCCTAACTCAATTTCTTGTTTTTCATAGATTAAGCTATCCGCGGTTTCTGTCATACCGTTTGGTGTATCGGAAACCATACGAGGATAGTTATATAAGTAAATTGCGTAATGACCGTTATCAAATTCTGGTCCCTTGAGTTCATTACATGCTGTTAACATGAGGACTGGTAAGAGGAATAAATATCTTTTTTTCATTATTTCTTACCTCCTAATAACTCGTTAAGGAGTTCTTGTTTATTGACTGTGGCTAAGCAGATACATTGATCGCCTGCACCATAGTAGATGTAGTATTCATCTTTAACTTCCACAATACCTGTTGGGAAAACACATCCAGCATAGAAGCCTTTGCTTTCGAAATCGAATTCAGGTTCCATTAAGAAATCTTTAGTTTTCGCTAAGATTTTGCGTGGATCATTTAAATCTAATAGCATTGCGCCCACTCTATAGTTCTTATCTTTAGAGGAGACACCATGATAGATGAATAACCATCCTTTTTCTGTTTTGATTGGAGGACAAGATCCACCAACTTTTTCACTTTCCCAATCTTCTTTACCTTCATAGAAGAGTTCTTCTTCTCTTGGCCATTCGAGTAAATCGTCGGAGAAAGAAATCCACATTGCTGGTTTAGCATTTTTGTATCCTTCACCGCATTTGTCCATAGCTCTAGAGATTTTGACGTATTTGCCGTTCACTCTTTCTGGGAAGATGATGACATCTCTATCATCATGACGGGAATCGGTAATTCTACCTAACTTCTTCCAGTTCACTAAGTCTTTAGAAACTGCTAAGTGTGTTTCGGTATCGTTATAAATTAATACTCTTGGACCCGCTTTTGGTTGGAAACCGAAGTATTTCTTATCTTCTCTCCAATAGTGTCCTGGAGCAAATACTCTAGAGGCATATGTTAAGAAGTAGTAATCATCGATTTTCACTAAACGAGGATCTTCACAGCCTCCACCGTCTGCGCCATTCACATCTGGTGCAATGAGAGGTTTATCACTTTGTCTTTCGAAGTGAATACCATCTTTAGATTTGGCTAAACCTAAATAGATATAGTGTTGTGCATCATTACCTGCTGCTCTATAAAGCATATAGAATGTTTTATCTTCATCATTAAAGATGACGGCAGGATTTAAGACACATAATTCTTCCCATTGGTTAGCAGGGTTTTTTGTTAAGATTGGATTATTTGCGTATTTCTTTAATTTCATAATCTTCTACCTCCTAGTCAATGGTTCTTACAGTATTTACTGTATAACTTAATGAATAATCAAATTCTAAGTTATCGACATATAAACTATGTAATGTACCTGCGGCATCACCACTATAGATAACACCAAATGTTACCTTTTGGATGAGTGGCATATCTCTTGCCACTAAGCTTCTACCTTGTGTTCCACTTGTGACCACAAAGTTTTCAAAACCGATAACATATTCGGTCCAAACTGTTGCAACAGCGTTGATGGTTGCGCGATATTGTTGGACATTGTTACCAATCTTCAAATAGATATTGAAGAAGACTTGACCAGCAACATCTGATTTTGCATGGAATCTCACCGCTTTTGCTAAAACGTCTTTGCTAACTGCTGGAGTTAAAGCATAGGATGGTGATTCACCATGGCTTTGATATTGGAACTTCGCGGAGTTATTTCCACCTTCACTACTGACATCGTTAGATAATTCAATCTTTTGATACTCAAAGCTCTTTGCGTTGCTCCAGTATTCCATGAGGTCATCGCTATTGTTATATCCTTCAAAGTCATCAAACTTAGAAATGTTGCCATCCATATTGATAACTTTATCTTTAGGAACGACTGCAGTAACTGTATCGTTTGTAAGTCTAATATTGTCGAGATAGACTGGGTTTTGCATGCTATACATAGGCATAGCTCTACCATTTACATCGTAATAGTAATATTGGAAAGCAAGACCAATATGACTAATTCTTTCAGGTGTAATTGGATTTGCAGGAACTTTTAATTCATCATCATTTGTTAATACGAAGTCTGCGAAATTAACTTGATAATCGTTCCAAACTGTTGGAAGAGGATTAATCACATAATGATAAATTTCATTTGTCTTTAATCTAATTAATAATCTAACTTGTGGTGACCAGTTAGTGACGTGAGCCACTTTTTGTTCTCCTGGTTTGATGGATCCATCTTTCATCCAGATGGAGAAGCCATCGAAACTACCACTAGCTTCGACTGGGAGATAATACATAGCTTCCATCATGTCGGACTTATATTCAAATTGTCCGCAGTATGGGTTTGCTGGACCGCCGAGTTTATTAGCGGTGTTCAAATTCATGTATTCATCTTTATTGTCTGTGGAATGTTCCCAAACCATAAACATATCAGCGTTATATCTGTAGTTATTGAAATCTTCGATCATACCATCAGCGCTCACTAATCTACTGGATGCTGGGTATTCATCTCTTAATGTAAAGATTTCAAAGTCTTTGAAGTAAATAGCACCATTGCCATATTGGCCTTCGCAACCAAATTGTAAGTTGAGCATGTAGTAGAATTGTCTTCTACCATCACCCATCAATGAGCTTGCTTGCCATGCGCCATATGGAATGACAACTTCTTGGTACTCGTCAGATAAGGTACTATAAGGAATCTTATAAGACCATCTGTCGGTATCTTCTTCATAAAGTCTAATGATAACGTTAGTACCAGCGGTACCTGTTGTTTTGATTTTCACTTTGATTGCATCACCGGTAACAAAGTAACGATTAACGTTAATCTTAAAGAAACCATAGCCATTGATCTTGGCGTGTTCTTCTGTCGCGGTGTTGTAATGATTCAAAACGAGTTCATCACCATTAATTTGATAATCATACTTGTATGTATCATGTGTGAATGTTTCTTCACCGTATTCATTAAAGTGTAATTTATCGAGGAAGAAATCATTATAGTTAGAGAATTTGATGGCCTTCATTCCGGATAATAGGAAGACACCATCACCGAAAGATTTTTCAAAGACGATTTCTAAGTATTTGATTCTTTCATAGTCAAATTCCATGTTTGCCACAGTAACATCACCAGTTCTTTGTTTGAAATCAGAGAACTTCAAAATGACCGATTGCTTTGCGTTATTAGAAATCAAAGCAGGGCAATACCAGAATTCGTTATCGCGGTCAATTAAACGGATAATGACATCCGCTTGTTGACCTGCATAATACATATTGAAGAACAAAGCGTCTGTACCATAGATGCTCTTTTCAATTGTTTTTGTGGCGATAATCCAGCCATCGGATTCAGGTTTACCTTGGTTGGTATCTTCTTTCTTAAATTGCATTTTTAGTGATTTCTCACCATTTTTGAAGAAGTTATTATTATCGATTGTGATATCGGCATAAGAGCCTTGTGGATGGAGTGTCCAGTCATCGGCTTCGCCTAAATCAAAATGAACTTCATCAACTTCTGGAGCTTTCACAAAGAAACTAAATACTTTAACGCATTCTCTATGACCGCCATCGTTATAAGCGGTAACTCTCCAGTAATAAGTTGTATCTTTATATTCAAATTCTGAATTGATAACAAAACTAGTCGCTACGATATTTGAAGAAGAGTAGTAGTCGATAGAATCGATATCAGAAATGAAATATTCACTAGAGCAAATCTCTAATGTATATGTTTTTGCGTTTTCAGATGCTTCCCAAGAAAATTCCTTAGCACCTTCAACGACTAATGTGTCACCTGGATCTAATAAATTGAAAGAACCCAAGTCCCCAGTGTTGGTATCGTTGTAATCCTTGATATCAATAGTTTCTTTGGGGGTAATTTTTTTGTTTGAAGTTTGACATGCTGTCGTAAGGCCTAACAAAATGGCCATTAAGAATAATGATTTTTTCATAAACTATAGCCTTTCGTTAGAGAATACCACTGCTGTGGAACTTGGGATTTCCAATTTGAATTCGTTATTGATTGATTTATCAATAACATAGTTAGGAATAATATAACCATCGTCGCCAAGACGATAACTATTTTCGTTAAAGATGTAGACGTATGTCTTATCTCCTTGAACAGGTTCTGTTAAGAAGAATCTCTTTGTCACGGATGTAAATCCAGCATTAACCGCAGCAAAGCCACCTTGTGTGCCATCAGCGTTAACTGTGGCAAGACTTCTAAATGTTGTGTTTTCATCATCTTTTGAAAGGACAGGAGTTAAGATCTTGTTTCCTTTCTTAAATAAATGACAAAGTAATGAGGATGTATGGTACCAAGGACGTAATTCTTGAGCACCTGCACTAGCTTCTGCTAATGAAGAGAACATACCCCATTCTTTTGGAGTTGTAGAGTTATTTGTGTACATGAAGTGCATCGCATCATCAAAGTCCCAGTAGCAAATACCATTGATACCTGCTGCTAAGGATTGAAGTGTGAAGTCTGTCATTCTTACTGCATAGTTTGCGGTTGCGATTAATGTTTGACAGTCAAGAGCGGTTTTACCATCTTTTAAACCAGCTTCCCAAATGTCCGCTTGGATGGTTTTGCCTAATCTCTTATCATTCTTTTTGATAGCCTTATAAAGCTTATCGATTTCTTCATACATTTCACCGCGGTCGACTTCAATGTTGCTTAAGTACAAGTGAGCGCCATAGTCGCCAACTTCTTTTTTAAGACCCTTAGAAATGTTAAGTAAATACTCTTTACTTCCTAAGAAACCAGTTGTGTCGCCACCAACGATGCCGACTTTTTGTAAGCCAAGTTTATCAAATGCTTTTCTGACATTTTTAACACCTTGTGCCCACTTTTCGTAGGTGTTATAGAAGTTCTTACTAGAACCTTCGACACCTTTCCAGTTTGGTTCATTACTATTAACAAACCATTTAATACATGAGAATCCTTTTTTATTCACTAAGAAATCTAATGTATCAGCGCTGATTTTGGCCCAGCGGATGTCGCTTGTAACTTCATCCATCATGTTCCACACATCGCCATATAAGGAACCAATAACATTCCATGCGCCAAAGGCGACATCGATGTCATGGGTTTGACAATACTCTAAGATATCAAGCATGCTCTTAGCGTATTTATTTGTGTAGTTATAAGTCCAAGTATCATTGGTCTTATCATAATCCCCTTTATCATCGAAGTTTTGGCAGAACCAGTCATAGTTAATCATTAATCTGATTCTTGCCGCACCTAAATGATCCATATGTTTGAGAACTAAGTCCCAACCCCCTTCAATAAGTTTGTCGGTGTCTTCGTAAGCTCCCCATTCCACACCTAAACCACCAAAGGATTCTTGGTTAATATCTTCGTGGAGGAAGTAAACTTCTTCTTTATCAGTAACTCTTCTTTTGCCTTGTGAACAAGCAGATAAAGAGAGAAGTCCAACAACACCTAATAGAGCAATCTTTAAGGGTTTATTCATATTAGTATCCTAAAGCATCATTGATCTCTTTTAAGACGTCGGTCCATGTTGTACCGAATCTTGCTTTGAATTGATCAATTGTCTTAATATCCTTGTTGTAAACGTATTTCATAACATCTTGTAATGCGACTGTTCTAAGATTGCCAGAGTTATCAGCCTTTAATGGAGTAGTAAGCCACATTACTTCCGCTCTTTCTTTTAAAACTTTTAATTCGCCATTTGCTAAAGCTGTTTTCATTTGGGCATCCCAATCTTCCAAATAACTAACAGCAGCTTGGTCAGTTAATGGGTCTTTCGCTAATGTATCGTAACCTAAAGAAATAATATTTCTTAAATATCTAGCACCATTTGATTTCTCGGCATATTGGCCATTTTTATCTTTTGGCCATGCTTCTGGTTTGATTTTAATTTCACCATCAACGACGTCATAGTCATAACCTTTGAAACCGTAAATGGAGAATGTTGTGCCTTCTTCGCTCAATAACCAATCAAGCATATCTAAAACTAGTTTTTGTTTTTTGTCAGAAATTCTGTAATCGAATAATGTCATTGAGAACCAGTTATCGGTACCTTCTAATGCATATTTGTTATCAGTTCCTTTAATTTTAGCGATTGCTAAGGCATCATCTAAGACGAAGCTTGTATCAGAAGCATTAGTCTTTCTTAATTGAGTTTTTAAAGCAATAAAGTTGGAGTAGGAGAGGTTTTCATATAAAACGCCAACTTGGTTGCTGTAATATCTCTTATTCATATCACCATCTGCGGCGGAGTTTTGTCCTGGGTGATACCAACCATTTGACATGAATTCTTTTGATTTATTTAAACCATTGATATATTCAGGTGTCGTATAGTTGTTAACATATTTGTTTTGTGCTGTATCAAAAGCAAAACAGTGTGGAACTTGTTTATAAAAGTTCGTGATACTTGGAAAACCCCATTCAACATCCGCTAAGGCGTATCTTTTACTTTCAGCCAACTCTACTCTAAATTTTTCTAATAAAGCTTCAAATTGTGCCCATGTGTATTCATCGTTTTCTTGATAGACGCCCCACTTCTTTGCCCAGTCTCTTCTGTAGATATAGGTAAATGGTGAAAATGTAGTACTATAGTCACTTGTATTTTTAGCAATTGGAATGCCATATAATCTGCCATCAATCTTTAAGGCATCAATATTAGAAGTATTATCAATCATGTTTTTAATATTTGGCCATGGTGATAAATCTTCAGGTAATGGCTTTGTGAGTTGTTCCTCTGCCCAGAACTTATAAGTATATGAGAAATTGTAACTATCAACATTTGCGTGGAAAATGTCTTCCATGTTAAGACCGTTAATAGAACCGGTAACTTGAGTTGTCCAGTTAGACCAGTCGTAACTAGCAAAGTCAAATGTAATTCCAAATTTCTTTTCTACTTCTTCTAAATATCTATCGCCACCAGCATATGCACCAAAATAAAGATTTCGAGCGGAAACAATAAGTTTTCCATCTCTATACTTGTCTGATTTGGTTGGATTACATCCAGTAACTGTGAGCAGCCCTAATGCCATCGAGGCAACTCCTAATAATAAGATTTTTTTGCGCATAGTTAATCCTCCTTAACCTTTAATTGCACCAACAACGATACCTTTCACGAAATACCTTTGAAGGAATGGGTAGAAACACATCATTGGTATGATTGTGAAGAAGATCGCCGCCATCTTTACACTTTCTGAATTAATTTTGTCAGGATGTGGGTTTTCAATAGCTGACGATGAAGTCATAATTACATCCTGTAATACTTGTTGTAATGTTTTAATATTTTGCGAATGGTTGAACATCATACCGTTATACCAGGAGTTCCAGTTACCAACAGCGAAGAATAAACCGACTGTTGCTAACATTGGAAGGGATAATGGTAAGAAGATTTTTACGAAGATTTGAATGTCATTCGCACCATCGACTCTCGCACTTTCTTCGAGTTCCTTTGGTAAGGAAGCAAAATAGTTACGCATAAGTAACATATTGAATGTATCAATAGCACCAGGAATAATCATGACCCAAATAGTATTCATCATTCCTAGTGATCTAATCAAAATGTAGTAAGGAATCAAGCCACCACCAAAGAACATGGTGACCAAAATCATATTCATAACAAAGTTCTTGCCTAACCAATTGGTTCTACTCATCGCATAACCAGTAATGACAGTAAAGAACATTTGATATGCGGTACCACCAAATAAGAGAATTAAGGTAATACCTAAGCCATTCCAAATCTTAGGATCATTAAAAACATTGATATATGCTTCGAATGTCACCTTTGGAGTATAAAGTAACGTTGGATTATTTGCGTATATTTCTTCAGGTGTGATAGAAACGACAAACAAATAATAGAATGGAAGCACAATTGCTAATGCGAATAAAGCAAGAATAATGCAAATAACAATATCCATCGTGCCGATTCTAGCTGATGGACCTAATTTCTCTTTTCTATTTAAAGGGAGTCTAGCAATACCAACTTTTTTCATTAGATGATACCCCTTTCTCCGCACGCTTTAGCAATTCTATCTGTGGTAATAACAAGGGCAAATCCGACAAGAGATTTGAATAAGCTCATCGCAGCGCCTTGACCAACAGTCATAACTGGAGCGGCAATATTAACAGAATAAATTAAGGTATCAATAATTTGGACCGAATCAACAATAAGGCCATTTCCTAAACCGGAAGTCATATTAAAGATTTGGTCAAATCCAGCAGATAAAACACCACCAACAGACATGATTAATAATAAGACTGCGGTT
>JAEEGF010162905.1_pt1 | contig 14407 bp, 14 predicted proteins | sample 9134171 | NCBI WGS metagenome assembly JAEEGF01 (sample SAMN16246542, study PRJNA631951) | gut metagenome | biome: gut microbiome; feature: rumen; material: AP-attached | host: Bos | place: Iran: Karaj | collected 2018-10
AAAGGATGTTGGCGCGCTGTTTGATTTGATGTTTGCCGAAAAAGAAAATATCATGTACGAAAAAAGCGAAGGCTACCGCATAATAAAAACCACGTACGGTCAGGCTTACGGCGACGTAATAAAACTCTCCGGCTCGGTCTCGTCCCTGTTTTCCGGCGTTGTCGCGGATTCGGTCATAGGGCTGTATATGGAAAACAGTCTTACGTGGATAGAGCTTTTCTGGGCGATCCTGCGCGCCGGGTACAGACCGCTTCTGCTCAACCTCCGCGTAGACGGCGAGCGGCTTGAATATGCGGTAAAGGAAAGCGGCGCAGCCGCAGTCATATCCGACGGTAAAAAGTTTTCCGTCCGCACCGTTTCGTCGGCCGATATATTAAACGCGCCCGCGGCGGAATGCGGCAAAACATTCGGCTCCGCGGTGCTGATAATGTCGTCCGGCACGTCCGCGCATATAAAGCTCTGCTCGTACTCGGCAAAAGAATTCTATTTTATGATAAGCGGAAGCTTAGGCATAATAAAAAAGTGCAGGGTAGCCAAAAAGCACTACAAAGGCGAGCTCAAACAGCTTACTTTCTTACCGTTTTATCATATTTTCGGGCTTGTGGCGATGTATATCTGGTTCGCGTTCTTCTCCCGCACGTTCGTGCAGTTGAACGACCTTTCGCCGGAAACGCTTGTCAACACCGTAAAACGCCACAACGTTACGCATATATTCGCCGTCCCGCTCTTCTGGGAGACGGTATATAAAACGGCGCTTAAAACGATAAAAGGCCGCGGCGAGAAAACGTATAAAAAATTCGAGCGCGGTATGAAGATAGCCGACAAGCTCTCCGCCTGCCCGCCGCTTTACCGGCTTTTCACAAAGGCGGCGTTCAAAGAGGTGCGCGAAAACCTCTTCGGAGAAAGCATCAGCTTTATGATAACCGGCGGCAGCCGCATAAGCCCGGAAGTCCTGCGCTTCTTCAATAATATCGGATATCATCTTACAAACGGCTACGGCATGTCGGAGATAGGCATAACGTCGGTCGAGCTTTCATCGGACCCGCGCGTACTGAAATCCGGCTCGGTCGGCAAACCGCTTGACGGCATAACGTATTCGATATCGGATAACGGCACGCTTCTCGTGTCCGGCAAATGCATGGCGGAATACGTTATTGAAGACAAAGAAAAGCACAACAGACCCGAAGTTTTTGATACGAAAGACTTAGCGGAATTCAAAAACGGCAGATATTATATAACCGGCAGGGCGGACGATCTTATAGCCGGCCCGTCGGGAGAGAATATAAACCCCGGTCCCGCGGAGGAAAAGCTCTGCATCCCCGGCGTGCGCGGCGTATGTCTCATAGGCGCGCCGACAAAGAGCGGCGTTGAGCCGACGCTCATAGTTTCCGTAGGCAAATACGCCGGAGCCGATGAGCTTGAAGCTTATGAAACCAGGCTCAAAGAAAAGCTCGCGGAACTCGATCTGCGCTCGCAGGTCAAAAAAACGGTGTTCATCTCGGATGAGCTGATACAGGGAAATGAATTCAAGCTGAACCGCAGACGCATTTTAAACGACTACGTAAGCGGCGCGCTCCACACGGTCACGAAGGACCGCGTGGGTATAGACGTCGGAGACGACGCGGTGATGCTTTTTATAAGAGACTGCTTTGCAGCGGCGCTCGGAAAGCCGGCGGAGCAGATAGACGCTGAATCGGATCTTTTTGCGGACGAGGGCGGCAGCAGTCTTGACTACTTTGCGATAATAGCGCAGATACAGCGCGAATTCGGCGTGTCGTTCCCGCAGGGAGCCGGCGCGGGCTTAAGCACCGTCGCCTCTTTGTCGGACTACGTGAAAGAGCAGATGAAAAATGCTGATAAAACTGTTTAACGCATTCGTCAAGCTGACCGGCTGGCTGCCGCAGCTCCTATGCTTCAGGACAAAGATATATTACGAGGACAAAGCCGTGCAGGGCAGATGCGTCAAGGGCGGCGCGATAGTCGTGTCAAACCACACGTCCGTCTTCGACTACGCCGTGTATCTTTTCGTCTTCTTCGGCAGGACTTTGCGCACGGTCATGGCGGAGGTCCTGTTTGAAAAGAAATTCCTCGGCGTATTCTTAAAGATGATGGGCGGCATAAGAGTGGACCGGGACGCAAACGAATACGGCTTTATGAGCAAGTGCGAAAAGATTTTGCAAAAAGGCGGGCTGCTCTGCATATTCCCGGAAGGCCGGCTGCCCAAGCCCGGCGAGGAAAAGCCTCTTCCGTTCAAACCCGGCGCGGCGTATCTTTCACTTGCTGAAAACGTGCCGATAATACCGGTTTATACAAACGGCAGCTATTTCAACAAAAAAAGAGCAAGGGTCATCATAGGCACGCCGGTATATCCGCTCGACTGTACGGATACAAACAAAACGGACAAAGAAAATACTGAAGCGGTGAACGCGGTTCTGCGCGCAAAACTGCTTTATCTGGAGAAGCTGATTGAAGAACGACAAAGAAGTAAAGAAGGCTAAGCTGTTTTCGTTTAAAAACATAGTTTTAGACTTTGTCAGGATAACGGCGGCGCCGGGACTGCTCTGGTTCCGTCCGAAGCACATCTACGAAAACGAAGCGGCGAAAAAGAAAATAAAAGGCGCGGCGATAGTCATTATGAATCACGTCGGCATGATAGACCCGATGTATCTTATGCTCGCCATCTGGTACCGCCGCCACAGGTTCGTATGCAAGGCGGATCTGATGAAATCAAAGCTCGGCGGCTTTTGGCTCAGACTGTTCCGCTGCATACCGATAGACCGCGAGAACGCGAGCTTCAACTCCATGCGTCAGATCGTTGACGTGCTGAAGGAGGGCAATCTCGTATCCATGTTCCCGGAGGGACAGGTAAATTTAGGCAGCGAGATGCCCGCCGCGTTCAAGTCCGGCATGATACTTATGTCGGTACAGAGCGGCGCGCCGATAATACCGGTATATATAAAACCGAGAAAGCACGCGTACGAGCGGATAATCGCCGTTATAGGAGAGCCGTTCTCCGTGACGGAAAAATACGGGCCGCGCCCGAAATTCTCGCAGATAGACGAGGCGGCGCAGTATTTACGTGAAAAAGAAATAAAGCTCATGGAGCTGATAAATAAACCCGGTGAAAGGAAAAACGAAAATGGATAAGATCTATACTACGAACAGAGAAAATTTCAGAAAGTATACCGACCCGGAAACGTTTGAAAAAATAGTTTCATACGGCACGGTCGGCGAAATGTGGAAAGACTGCGCAGAAAAGTACGCAGATCTTATTGCTATAGAAGACGACGGAAGAAAAATAACGTACAAACAGCTTGAAGAGGACGCTTCGTATCTGCGTCCGCTGCTCGGAGAGGGCAAGCGCGCGGCGATACTCTGCCCGAATTCTTACGAGTTCGCCGTCGCGTATATCGCGGCGGTCACGTCCGGCAACGCGGCCGTCATACTTCCGCCCCAGCTTCCCGCGGACGCCGTGTACGGCTGCTGCATGAAGCTCGGCGCAAACGAGCTTATATATCATCCGGCGCTTGAAGAAAAGCTCGCCACCGTAAAAGCCGCCGCTCCGAACCTGCCGCTTATAAACGTTATGTCAAAAGCGGACAGCGCCGCGGGCATAACGGAGTCAAACCCGTCTGATCCGTGCGCAGTCATGTTCACGGGCGGCACGACAGGCAGAAGCAAGGGCGCGCTGTTGTCTCACCGCGCCGTTATGGAAGGCACTATCAACGGCTGCTACGGCTATAAGGACGTTTTCAATCAGAGATATCTGCTCGTCCTGCCGCTTTCCCACGTTTTCGGCCTTATAAGAAACCTTATGACCGCGCTTTATACAGGATCTACACTTTATATCTGCCGCAACAATAAGGATATGTTCCGCGATATAGCGATGTTCCGTCCCACGGTGCTCGTGCTCGTTCCCGCGCTTGCGGAAATGGCGCTAATGCTCTCGTTCAAGTTCGGCAAAAATATGCTCGGCCCGGATCTTAAATACATAATCTGCGGCGCCGCGGCGGTTTCACCGTATCTTATCAAAGAATACTACAAAATGGGCGTGCTGCTCCTCGCCGGCTACGGCCTGACGGAGTCCGCGAACCTCGTTTCCGGCAACCCAGATTCAATAGGCAAGCCGGAATCCGTAGGTATCCCGTATCCGAATCAGACGCTCCGTATTGTTGACGGCGAGCTCTGGCTCAAGGGCGACAATATGATGGACGGCTACGTGAACGAGCCGGAGGAGAGCAAAGCGGCGTACGAGGACGGCTGGTTCAGGACCGGCGACCTTGTTAAGATCGATGACGACGGCTTCTTATACATTACCGGCAGATCAAAGGAAATAATCGTTTTGTCAAACGGCGAAAACGTATCCCCCGCGGAGGTTGAAGCTCATTTCAACGCGCCGGCGTTCATCCAGGACAGCCAGGTGTTCGAGGACGTGCTCCCCAACGGCAGCCACATCTTAGCGCTTGAAGTAGTGCCGAGAATGCCGTAGCTGCGTGGTATCGAAGGCGACGTAAAAGAATATATCACAGCGGAGCTGGAGAAGATAAACAAAGAGCTGCCGCCCTATCAGCGCGTGAGCAGGATAGAGGTGCGCGACAGCGATTTTGAAAGAACTCCGAGTATGAAGATAGTGAGATATCATAAATGCAAATGAAAAGAGAAGAGATAATCGAAAAATTAAAGGACATCCTTGTGTCCGCGTCCGACGATCCGGACGTACTTTCAAAATGCACGGAGGACGCAAAGCTGCAGACGGAGCTCGGGCTCACGTCCGTAAACATGCTTTACACCGTTATAGCCATTGAAGAGACTTTGGATATAGGGTTGGACGACGTTACCGTGACTTCGTTTGACACGTTCGGCGACGTAGTCGACTACGTTGAGAAAAAACTCTCATGAAATGGGCGCCCGGCGACTGCAGCACGGCGGATATCGTCCGCATAAAGGTCGGCTCTATATATCACTACGGCATATTTGTATCCGAGGACGAGGTGATACAGTTCGGCTACCCGCCCGCCCCGGAATTTGCGGATAAAAACGATCCGCCCGTGGTCTGCGCCGTAGACATAGACACGTTCTGCTGCGGCAGGATTGTCGAGCGCGCGGAGCTTGACAGAGGCGAGCGGCGCAAAAGATTTCCGCCGGAGAAGACCGTGAGTCTCGCGCGCTCACGTCTCGGAGAGGGCGGATACAATATCCTGCACAACAACTGCGAGCATTTTGTCAACGAATGTGTTTTCGGGATAAAGAAAAGCGAGCAGGAGGAGGAAGTGCGCCGCAAGTGGCGGCTGTTCGCCGCGTCCGGCTCACACGGCAAGTTCAGGCCGGATATTGAAGACAAACAGGACGAAAACGGCAAATAAAAGCGCCCGCGCACGTATTTTGTAACCTTTTTGAATATTAAGTTATTTACTTAAGAGGAAGTAATGACGGCAGTCTATATTATTCTTGCAGTCCTTGCGGCTGTTCTGGTCCTTTATATAGTGTTTATCATAGGACCGACCATACTATCTTTTGATAAAATATTCGGCAAAAAAAGCGCAGAGCCGCTTGAAGGCAGAGATATTGCCAATTCTTATTTCGCACCTTTTGAGCAGATGATGCGCGACGCCGTTGCGAGAGTGGAGAAAACCTATGAGCTGCAGCGCGTCAAAACAACGTCGTATGACGGGCTTGATCTTTACGCCGACTATATCGACCGCAAAAGCGATAAAACGGTCGCGTTTTTCCACGGATACAGCGCGTCGCCGCTTGTCAATTTCGGTCCGCATACGGAATATTTCGCAGAGCGCGGATACAACGTGCTTCTCGTTTTCCAGCGCGCGCACAGCGTGAGCGGAGGCGAATACTGCACTCTCGGCGTAGCTGAAAGATTTGACGTATTGAGCTGGGTCGACTGGATAGACAAAACGCCCGCGAAAAACGCCGTGCTCTACGGCATTTCCATGGGCGCGTCGACTATCGAGTACGCGGCGCAGCAGATCAACAGCGAAAAGATAAAAGCGCTCGTGCTTGACTGCGGATATCTTTCGCCGTATTTGCAGATCTACCGCGACTGCAAAAGAAGACGTCTGCCGGGCAAGCTGATAATGCCGATCCTTTCCGTTATGTTCCGCCACAAATTACACGAAGACCTTAAAATGAACACCGCGGAAGCGCTGAAAAACAACAGGATACCCGCGCTGTTCCTTCACGGCAAGGCGGATATGACCGTGCCGTATAACGACAGCCGGGTGAATTACGACGCCTGCGAAAGCAAGAAGAAACTGCTTTTGCCTGACGGACTGCATCACACGCTTTCGTTTTCCACCGGCAGCGACGGGCTGCGCGCGGAAATATTTGACTTTATTGAAGAAAACTTTAATTAAGACCACACAAGGAGAATAAAAATGAGCAATTTTGCCATAATGGCGGACGCCACGTGCGATCTTACAAAAGAATTATCCGAAAAATACGACATCATAACCGTTCCCGGACACCTCGTTTTTCCGGGCAACAAAGAAATAAAGGCGTTTCTTGACTGGGAGACCGTCCCGCGCGACGAGTTTTACGCAGACCTTAAAAAGAGACCGGACGAATACAGCACGTCTCCCGCCAACGTGGAGGAATTTGCGGAGGCGATGGGCAAGCCCGCGTCGGAAGGCAAGGACATAATACTTATGACCATATCCGCCGGTATGAGCGGAGCGTACAACTTTGCGCTTCAGGCAAAAGATATAGTTGAAAAGAAATACGGCGTAAATATAAAGATAATCGACACCATGCGTTTCGGTCCCGGCTTCGGACTTATGGCCATACACGCGTCGCTTCAGCGCGCGCAGGGCAAAAGCATGGAAGAGGTCGCCGCGTGGATAGAGGAGAACAAAAACCGCTTCCACCAGGCGGGCTGGCTTGACGATCTTTCGTTCGTCGCAAAAAGAGGCAGGCTCACGCACGCAAAGGCGTTTTTCGGAGCGCTTGCCGGAGTCAAGCCGATAGGCGAGTTTGACTACAACGGCATGACAACGGTCATAGGCAAGGCAAAGGGCGCCAAAAAAGCGTACGCCGCGCTTCTGTCCTATATAGAAGGCACGATAGAGGATCCGCAGGATCAGATAATCTTCATCGCGCAGACGAACCGTCTGCCCCAGGCGGAAGAATATAAAAAGCTCATAGAAGAAAGAATTCATCCGAAAGAAATATACGTAAAAGACGTTTTCCCGTCCTGCGGCATAAACGTAGGCCCCGGACTTATGGCGGCGTATTACGTAGGCAAACCCATTTCAAAGGACCTTTCGTTTGAAAAAGAACTTCTGAACAAATATTTGGAAGCAAAGGAATAAGCGTATGAGAAAACTGCGCTCAAAACGGCAGATAGTATTATATGCAGCGTCGGGTCTCGGCATCAATCTGCTTAATACCGTTATGGCGTCGTATCTGTGCAGCGCTCTTCTCGTGGGCGGCTTTAAGGGCGACGCGATAAATTATCAGACTTTTGCGCAAAAAGACCTTGTCGTAGCGGCTCTCTGGGCGGCGTTCGCGTTTATAGCCAAGGTGATAGACGGCGTGATAGACGTGCCTATGGCGGCGGTCACGGACGGTCTGCGCAGCAAATGGGGCAGAAGGCGTCCGTCGCTTATAATCGGCCTCGTGCCGCTTCTCATATCTTACGTTCTGTTCCTGCTCGTGCCGGATCCGTCCGGCGCGTCGGTGCTGAACACCGTCTACTACGGCGTGATACTTTGCATATTCTACACGTTCTACACGCTTACGATGGTGACGTATTACGCGACGTATACGGAGATACTTGAAAACGAACAGCAGCGTTCGCTTATGTCAAACGTAAAATCCGTATGCGATATAGTTTACTTCATTTTAGGCTACGTTGCGGTAAGGGCGCTGCTTAACGGACTGAATATCAGGATCGTGGCGCTTCTCGTTCTGCCGCTTTCGGCAACGATGCTCATACCGCTGTTTATGATAAAAGAACCGTCAAACAAGGATCAGCCGGCGGAGAAGTCAAAAAGACTGCGACTTATCCCGTCTTTGACGTACACGTTCAAAAACAGCGCGTTCATCAAGTGGATGACGGTATATTCGTTCATGACCTTCGGCGTACAGCTTTTCTTAAGCGGCATAAACGAGTATTTCAGCTTTGTGGGCATGAATATGATATTCGTTATGATGTCCGCGTTCGCGCCTGTTCCTTTTACGCTTATACTTTACAATAAAATACAGAAAAAATACGGCTTCGGCGCGGCGTTCCGCTACGTTTTATTGACGTTTGTCGTCGGAATGCTTGCCATGTTCGGCGTCGGTTTCGTCGGCGCGGGAACGGCAAAGCTCGTGTTGTCAATAATAACGGGGCTTATAAGCTCGTTTGCTATAGGCGCTATGTTCGCGGTAGCGTATTCCATACCGTCGCAGCTTGCGGCTGAGGAAGAGCAGAAGAACGGCGTATCAAACTCCGCCATGTACTTCGCGGTGCAGGGACTTTTCGCGGGCGTTGCCTCCGGTATAGGCTCCGGCATAGTATTGACGGCGTTTAAAAAAGGCAGTGAGAAAGGCGGATCCGCCATGATTTTCTTGACCGTCATATCCGCGGCGGGAGCTCTTGTTTCGTTTGCTTTGACGTTCATTTTGCCCAAAACGATGATATATCTCGGCAAAGTTGAAAAAAAGATAAAAAATAACCACTTTTAAGGCAGGCACTTTTTGATGTCCACAATGAAAATCAACGGTCAGCATCTTGAACAGATGCTGAAAAACGGCTTGAACAATCTGTTAAACCACAGGGAAGAAGTCAATAAATTAAACGTCTTTCCCGTTGCGGACGGAGACACGGGCACTAACATGTCGCTCACTCTCGCGCACGGGCTGAATTCCGCACCGTCAAGAGTTGAGGCGGGCCCGTATCTGAAATACGTAAGCGACGGTATGCTTTTAGGCGCGCGCGGCAATTCCGGCGTCATACTCTCACAGCTTTTCAAAGGTCTGTACGTGGAGCTTGCGAGATGCGGCTGGGTCAGCCCGGCTCAGCTCCGCAACGCGCTTATCCGCGCGTATAAGACCGCGTACGCGTCCGTGGTCCATCCCGTGGAGGGGACTATACTGACCGTAGCAAGAGAGGGGATAGAGCATATAAGGCTGCAGCTCACGCGCCAGACCACAATGGAAGAATTTTTATCCATGTATACGGCGGAGATGAGAAAAAGCCTGTCCTTTACCCCGGAGCTTTTGCCGGTACTGAAAGAATCCGGCGTTATAGACAGCGGAGCTTACGGATATGTGCTCATATTCGAAGGAATGCTCGACAGACTTTACGGCAAAGAGCATAAAGCGGAAAAAACGGAAGAAGCGGCGGCCGTCGTCGGTCCGGCTTCACCTTCGCCCATAGACCTTGATCTGTTCAACGAGAACACGGTCTTTGAGGAAGGCTACTGTATGGAATTCATACTGCAGCTCATGCGGGGCGAAGATTACACGCGCCGTTTCGTACTGCGCGAATATATAGACGATCTGAAACTGTTCGGCACCTCGCTCGTCGTCGTTCAGGACGGGCGCAGGATAAAGGTGCATATACATACGTTCAAGCCTGCGAAGGTCATAACGCTGTCGCAGGAGTTCGGCGAATTTCTGACGTTCAAGCTGGAGAATATGCAGCTTCAGCATAACGAGGTGCTGCAGGGCGCCGCGGAGCCCGCGGGGCATAAAGAGCTTTCCGTCATAGCCGCCGTCAACGGCGACGGTATGGAAAAGATCTTCCGCGACCTCGGCTGCGACGTTGTGATCAACTGCACGGAAGCGCTGAACGCGTCAACACAGGATTTCATCCGCGCGCTCGGCAAAGTTTCCGCGGATAAGATCGTTATTTTGCCGAATAATAAAAACGTGGTCATGGCGGCGGATCAGGCGGTAAGGCTCTCCGAGCTTAAAAACGTTGAAGTTCTGCCTACAAAGAGTCCCGCGGAGGGTTATTTCGCCCTCGCCATGGATATACAGGACAGTCACGATATCGCGCTTCGCATAAATCAGATGAGAAACGGGATGAAGAGCACCGTAACGCTGACGGAATCCGCGGCGACAAAGGATTACGAGAGCGGCGGCATATCGTGCAAGGCGGGCGAGGAGATAGTGCTTTTGAACGGGAAGCTCGTAGCCGCGTCGACCGACTGGTGCGACTGTATAATAAACGGGCTCAAAGCCGTGCCCGATATTGACGACGTGGAAAGCTGCGTCATCTTCCGGGGCGATAACACGCCGGACGAGTATGAAGCCATACTTGAAGAACGGCTTGCGGAAGCGTTCCCCATGCTTGAGGCGACTTTCGTCTACGGCGGACAGAGCGTTTACCGCTTTATGATAGGTATTTCTGAATAAAGGATTTTTATAAATGGGTGTTTGGTTCTGGATTCTGATCGGTGTGCTCGGCGCTCTGCTGCTGTTTTTCGTCGGGCCGGTGCTTTCAATGTCGTTTGCCATATATTTCGTTCTTCTGGTGCGCAACAAGCCGGAAAAATGGGGCAGAGTATGCAGTTTTCCGGAAGATCCGGAATATAAAAGAATGTTCGACACGGGGCTTTTGTGGGGAGAAAAGTATAAAGACAGCAAAAGACCGGTGGAAATAAAAAGCGGAAGATTCAGGCTCGCGGGAGAGTATTTTGACTTCGGCGCGGACAAGGCGGTCATAATAATCGCCGGCAGGACGGAATGCTGTATGTATTCGTACTATTTTGCCGAGCCGTACAGGCAGTCCGGCTATAACGTGCTCGTCATAGACAACCGCGCGCACGGAAACTCCGACGGAAAGATATGCTCTTTAGGATATAAAGAATATAAAGACATCATAGAATGGAGCAAAATGCTAAACGGTCTGGGCAACAAAAGCGTCGTTCTGCACGGCATCTGCATAGGCGCGTCCACCGCTCTGTTCGTTCTGACGTCAAAGAAATGCCCGGATTTCGTAACGGCTATGGTGTCGGACGGTATGTACGTCAATTTCTACGAGTCGTTCAAAAACCACATGACGGAAAAGAAAAAGCCGAATTTCCCCATGACGTACGGCGTTATGACGCACATATTCTTCATTTCCGGCGCGAACGCCGTCACGGACGGACCGCTGAAACGTATGCCGAAAATGAAAAAGCCCATACTTTTCATGCAGAGCAAAGAAGACACGTACTCAATGCCGGAGCTTGCGAAAAAGCTTTACGCGGCGTGTCCTTCTGAAAATAAAAAACTTGTGTATTTCGACCACGGCGCGCATTCGCGCATAAGGATAAACGACGAGCAGGGTTACGATAACACGGTAAAAGAATTTTTGAATACACTGTAATAAAAAGGAGGCAGATATGATTTGTAAAAACTGCGGAGCGCAAACAGCGGACAACGCCGCGTTCTGTTCAAAATGCGGCGCACCGGTGCAAGAACAGCCGCAAAACGGCTATTACGAGCCGGAGTATATACCCGTACGTCAGCCGGTAACCGAGACGGCCGGTCCCGACGCCACGCCCATATTCGTTTTAGGCATACTTTCGCTCGCTTTGCCGGCGTTAGGCGGACTTATCTGCGCCATAATCTGCCGCAAAAAAGTCAAAGAGTATCTCGCAAACGGCGGGAAACTGACGGGACTTGCAAAAGTCGGCAATATTTTAAGCATCGTGGGTCTCGCGGTCAGCATATTCACCTGCGTGTATATCACAATTTATCTGTTCATCGTATTCGCAATATACGGGACAGCGTTTTTCACTATTATGTTAGGCGCGTTATCAAACAGCGCAAGGTATTGATACAAAGCCCGTAAAACCGTATGTTTGCCTGAAAGGCGTTCATAATAAAAAATTATTTAGGCGGTAAAACCGTCGGAAAGAGGTACATATGTTTTGTAAGAATTGCGGAGCACAGATCCCGGACGGATCGGTTTTCTGCACGGAGTGCGGAACGCGCGTACAGGAAGAGCCCGTACAGGAAGAACCCGTAGCACAGGAACCGATACAGGAAGAACCCGTACAGCCGGAATACGTACAGCCGGAGTACACACCCGTTGAACAGCCGGTGTATACCGCTGAACCTCAGCCGGCAAGCGGCGATCTCAACGACACGCCCATACTCATAACCGGTATACTCGCGATAGCTCTTTGCTGGACCGGTATAGGCGGACTTATCTGCGCCATCATCTGCATGAGCAAGGTAAAGAAATTCTTGGCGGCAGGCGGCGTTTTAGCAGGTAAAGCAAAAGTCGGTAAGATACTCGGCACCGTAGGCCTGATCCTGAGCATACTTTATATGGTGTTCTGGGTCATTTACGCCCTTTACTTCATCATCCTTGCTATAGTTGCAGCGGCAGGCGGACTTTCAAATTATTCATCTTCTTACTGGTATTGATCCAAGCCAAAACAAAAAACGGACGGTTTCCCGTCCGTTTTTTTGTTTTATTCTTTATTATTTGCAGGTTATTCTCGCGGTGTTGTATAAGAACATCTTTTTCGCCTGGCGCTCCGCGCAGATCTCTTCCATTTTTGCCAGGTCTTCGGGCGATATCTTCGCTTTTTCCTCGTCCGTCAGCTTGCCTTTGAACATCTTGTCAACGTTCAACGCAAAGCCTATGTTCATGGCGACTATCTTGCTGTTGCGCTCGCACACGACTATGTTGGACTGACCTTCAAACAACTTGTCTACCGCAAACTTTCCCATTATGGACGCGGTGACTCTGTCGCGCAGGGTCGGGTTTCCGCCGCGCTGTACGTGGCCGAGCCTCGTGAAGCGGCTTTCAACGCCGGTCAGCTCCTGTATGCGCTTCGTAAAGCCTTCCGCGTAGTTTTCCTTGCCTTCCGCAACAACGACGATGAAGTTGCGCTTGCCTTCCGCGCGGGCGGCTTTTATGCGCTCTATGGCGGATTCCTCGTCAAACGGGATCTCGCCCACGGCTATGGCGATAGCACCGGTCGCAAGACCGCTCTGTATCGCTATATCGCCGGCGCCGCGGCCCATGACCTCAACAACGTTGCAGCGCGCGTGAGATTCGCACGTGTCGCGCAGCTTGTCTATAAGATCTATAACGGTATTCATGGCAGTATCAAAGCCTATCGTATAGTCGGTTGACGAAATATCGTTGTCAATCGTTCCGGGTATGCCCACGGTGGGTATGCCGCGTACGGACAGGTCCGTAGCGCCGCGGAACGTTCCGTCGCCGCCTATGGCTATAATACCGTCAATTCGGTTCTTTTTGCATACGGCAATAGCCTTTGCCATGCCCTCTTCGGTCTTGAATTCAAGCGCTCTCGCGGAATACAGAATCGTGCCGCCGCGCGAGATTATGCCTGATACGTCGCTGCTGTGAAACAGCTTCATCTCGTCGTCCATCAGTCCCTGATAGCCGCCGTATATGCCCATTACTTCAACGCCGCATAAAAGCGCTGCGCGTGTTACGGCGCGTACAGCCGCGTTCATTCCGGGGGCGTCTCCGCCGGATGTAAGTACGCCTATTCTTTTAAATTCTGCCATTTTTATCACCTTTTTTTTGCGAATTTTCGCGTATATTATATCACAAAAAAAGGTAAAAACAAGAATTTTTTATAATATTTTTTGAAAAATTTTGTCATTCTGAGGTAAACGCACGACGAAAGAACTCAATAATTTTGAATTTCAGCACGTATTTGTCGCCGTCGTTTTCCGTTAAAACGTCCACTTCGTTTTTCGTAAGTCCGGCTTCGGTCATCACGTCGCGCTCGTTTTTAGCCGCGCCGACGCATAAGGGCGGAAAAAGCACGCACCACCAGTTGTGCCCCTCCGCTTCTCCTATCATAACGCGGACGGAACAGTAGTCGCCGGACGGCAGAGTGACGGAGCCGTAGCTTTTTTCCGGATATTTTTCCACCCCGAAAGCTATCGAGACGGGATATTCATACCCGGCGTCGGAGACGGCCTTTTCACATACGGCTTGTATCATTTCTTTGCTTTGCTCTATCGCTTCGCGCGCCTCCGTCACATCAGCGCAGGCCGATATCACGTCTTTCGTGCTTTCAAGCACGGCATCGCGGATTTTCAGCTTGAGCGCCTGATCCTCCTCACTGTCTGAGTTTGCAAGGACGTGAAGACGAATGAGTTTGTTATACAGTCCCACCTCTCCGTTGACCGGCAGCGCGGAGCTGCATACCGCCATAAGTAAAACAAGCGACGTAAAAATTATCAAAGCTCTGAATTTCATTTTAATATCCTCCTTTTTTGATCATTATGGACGCAAAAAAGCAAGAATATACATAATTAAGAATTCAGAATTCAGAATTCAGAGAGCATCACCCCGACGACCCGCTCGCAGGGGAGGGGTCTTACGCGAACCCCCAACGCTCACCAGTTCGCGTCGGGGGAACCCCTATCCCATCCCGAGGGAAGAGTTAATAGTGAATAGTGAATAGTTAAGGTGTCCCTT
>JAEEGF010804545.1_pt1 | contig 14406 bp, 5 predicted proteins | sample 9134171 | NCBI WGS metagenome assembly JAEEGF01 (sample SAMN16246542, study PRJNA631951) | gut metagenome | biome: gut microbiome; feature: rumen; material: AP-attached | host: Bos | place: Iran: Karaj | collected 2018-10
CGGGCACCAGCGGGCAGCCTTTCAAGGGCACGTTCGACGGCGGCGGCAAGACGCTCACCGTCAACATCAGCGGCTCGGAGCAGGGCATGGCACCCTTCCACTACATCAACGGTGCGACCATCAGGAACCTCACCGTCGGCGGTTCCGTCAGCAGCAGCAACAAGCACGCTGCCGGACTCGTGGGCTTCTGCAGCGGAGGCACCAACACCATTGACGGCTGCGTCGTGACTGCCAATGTCGATGGTGGTGGCTCAAATTATGCGGGCGGTATTGTGGGACATGGAAAGTCGAGTACGCTCACCATCCAAAACAGCTACTACAGCGGCACCATCAGCAATTTCAGCTATTTAGCCGGCGGCCTCCTCGGCTGGAGCGATGACATGACGATAAACCTGTCCAACTGCCTGTTCAAGGGCTCGTTCTCACCTGCAAGTGGTGGCAGATACCACCCTATTGCCTGCACGTACGATGCCACCGTGGTCACCGCCACCGCTTCTAATATCTACTATCTCAACACCGTTACCCCTACGGCGCCAGGAAACAAAATCATCCCTGAAGCTGAAGGCATCCCTGTGAGTACGACATTCGACATCAACGAGTGGAACACCCCGGTAACAGCTGTCGATGGAATCACTTATTATGGTTTTAACATTCCCACTGTCGTGACGATTGGGGACGGCGAAATTACCACTTGGGGCAGCCCCTTTTGTACTAGAGATAACTATTCCCTGACCCAACAAATCTATACAGCCGAAGAAATCGGCATGGCGGGCACCATCTCCTCCATCGCATTCCGCTACAATATGTCATTCTCCATGGAGGGCGTGCAGGTCTATCTGAAGCATACCGAAAAGACTGAGTTTATCAATGAGGATGACATTGTGCCCATCAGCGCCAGTGACAAGGTGTTTGAGGGGACGTATGCTGCCTCGGAAGCGGGCTGGGCAACCATTACGTTGGACACACCCTTCGAATACGACGGCAACAGCAACCTTCTGTTGTGCTGCTACGATCCTACAGACGGAGCTCCTGGCGCATACATTCAATCTTATTTTAGTTCAACCAATAAGACAACAGGACTTAAATACTATTATGATAGCTCTTTGCCAGATATATATAATCCATCACAGTTCGATGGTTTGAAATCAACTGGTTCATTTCACAACAACATACAACTCCAAATTATTCCAACCATTTTCGCCCATCCTGCTAACCTCATTGTGAGCAATTTAACCGATGATAGCGCCATATTGACCTGGGAGACACCCGTGACCGAAGAAACCATAACGGGCTATGCCTACCAATACAAGAAGGACAGCGATGCCAATTGGTCGAACGAAATCACACTGAACAGCACGACCACTTCTGCCACAATCAATGGATTGTCGGCCACCACAGACTACCAGTTCCGCGTAAGGACGCTTTATGGGGACCGTTTTAGCAGCTATGCTCTTCTTCGCTTCACCACGGCCGTGTCGCTGCCCTGCGAATGTGGCTTCGAGGACGGCTTTGATGGCTGGGGGTTATGGGACATCAATTGGGGTTATACGGGAATCAGCTCGAATGCCAGACGTTCAGGCGAGAATGGCTTCATGTTCCGCAGCTCGATCGATGCTCCCCAATATCTGATTTCTCCCCGATTGCCCGGCACGTCCGACATCATTGTATCGTTCTACTACCGTGACCGCAAGCCCGATTCAGGTTTCTGGGAGTACTTCCAGGTGGGTTACTCCAAAAAGACCAACGACATCAACGACTTCGAGTGGCGCGACCGGGATGTGTATTACGCTACCAACAAGCCATGGACCTTGTGTGAAAGTTACTTCCCAGAGGGCACCAAGTATATTGCCATCCGGTACAACTCCACCTACACCAGTGGCCTGTATATTGATGACATCGTTATTGATGAGTCTTCCAGTTTTGATAAACCATACGGCCTTGCCGCAAGTGCTCTGACTGACCAAACCGCCACCCTGACCTGGCTGGCGCCAAGTTACAGCGTCACGGGTTATGCATTTATATACAAAAAGGACACAGAGACAAACTGGTCGAAAGAGATTACAGTGACAGAAACTTCCGTCACCATCGGCAACCTGACGGCCAACACCACCTACGATTTCCGCCTGAAAGCCCTTTATTTTGGAGGCAATTCCAGCAACTACGCCTCCATGAAGTTTACCACTGAGGGCCATCCCGAGACCTTGCCCTACGCTTACGGCTTCGAGGACGGCATGAGCAGTTGGCGCATCGTGGATGGCAACCTCGACACGGGAATCTACTCGAAGGAGGCGACATTCATACACAGCGGCGAAAAGAGCTTCATGTTCTTCTCTCCTGAAATACTCGGCTCCGCACAATATCTGATTTCCCCAGAGTTAGCCAACAGTCCGGATATGAAGGTCTCCTTCTGGTTCAAGTGTTATTTAAGCGAAAACGTCCAAACAAAAGCTTCTTTCAAAGTGGGCTACTCCACCACGACCAAAGACCTCGATGCCTTCACTTGGGAAATCCAGGAATTTGCCAACAACGATGGATGGCAAGAGTATATCACTTACTTCCCCGCAGGCACCAAGTATGTGGCTATCAAACGGTTCGTTGGAAATTTCCTCTATCTGGACGACTTCAGTTTCACGGCGTCTGTTATTCCCGCTACTCCATCACAGCTGACAGCCACCAACCTTACCTCCACGACTGCGGACCTAAGTTGGACGGGCGACGCTGAGACGTATCAAGTGCGCTATAGGATGGCACCCCTGTTCTTCGAAGACTTCGAAAACGGCATCAGTGAGTGGAAGGTTGTCAATCAGGGCGGCACAGCAAACACCAACTGGCAATTGGAGTACATAGAGATTGACAAGAACCACTATGCAGGAGCTGCAAGTTATGATGGGCCAACCGAAGAATTCTACACGGTTGACAACTGGCTCATTTCACCCCAAGTGAACTTAGGAGGTACGCTGAAGTATATGACTGCACAAACCATAGAATATCCCGTTCACTATGAAGTGCTGGTTTCCACCACCAGTAAGGACATCAGTGCCTTCACCAAAATAGCAGCTCCAGAGGCTCCCAATAGAGATGAGTTTGTGGAAGTCTCCCTCGACCTGAGCAGCTATCAGGGGAAGAAAGGCTACGTGGCCTTCCGCCTGAAGGAAAATGCTGAGAATCAAGGTGCCAATCTGGGCATTGACAACGTGGGCATCTATCCCGACAACTACAGCACGGCATGGAAGTTCATAGAAACGACAGGCAAGAGCACGACTGTGACAGGACTCCAGCCCCTCACCTCCTACGAATATCTGGTGCAGACGATAGTAACCAACTATTATTCCCCCTGGTCGGAAGCAGCCACCTTCACCACCAATAACATCATACCTCTGGCTGACGATGCCGACAACACGGAGGCCATCGCTGCCATCGCCGACGACAAGACGCACGACGTGATGCTGAAAGGCCGCAAGTTCTGGAAGGACGATGACTGGAACACGCTCTGCCTGCCCTTCGGTGTGAGCAGCTTCACGGGCACACCGCTCGAAGGAGCTGATGTGAGGACGTTGCAGAGCGCCACGTTCGCCAAAGGTACGCTGACGTTGAACTTCAGCAACAAGCTGACCAGCATCGAGGCCGGCAAGCCGTACATCGTGAAGTGGGCGGAAACGACACCGAATTACGTTGAGAACCCTGTATTCAACGGTGTGACCATCACCTGCTCTTCGCCTACGGATGTGATTAGCGAAGCTGCCAATTTCCACGGCATCTTCAATCCCTTCAGTACAGGTGGCGAAGATAAAACGATGCTCTACCTCGGTGCGGACAAAACGCTCTACTATCCCACTGACGACATGACCATCAATGCCTTCCGCGCCTACTTCACACTTAACGGCATCACGGCCGGTGACGCATCGGGCGACGTGAGCATCAAGGCGTTCGTCCTGAACTTCGGTGAGGAGACGGGAATCCGTTTGATGGAAGAAGGAAGAGGTAAGATGGATGATGCCTGGTACTCGATTGATGGGCGCCGCTTGAGTGGCAAGCCCGACTCGAAGGGCATCTACATCCACGATGGCAAGAAGGTGATCATCAAGTAAGAAAAAAACTTTCTGAAGAAGCTGGGGACGATGTCCCATAAGCTATGAATACGAGTCATGCATTTGCAAGAGCGAGCTCTTCCATCTGCATGGCTCTTTTCATCGTGCCTATTCCATGGAATAGGCGGTCCAAAACGGCCGCGACTGAAACATGGGGAGGAAATCTGATGAGGAAATGAAGCGGGTCCCGTTTTATTATGGGCACAGAGATGGGTCGGATGGACACGGATTTTTATCAAATAGGGGCCATTGTTGTCTATAGAATGCTTATTTTGCACATTTATTGCATTTTATAGAACGCATAATTTGTTTATTCGAAATAGTTTCTGTATCTTTGCCACGTCTTCTTTTCTGAGAGTCGGGATTTTACGTTAAACCAATAATACCATAATCGCTATGAATGCAAAGAATCGTTATCCGCTGTTGACCACATTAGGGCTGGTCCTCTTTTCTGTGAATATATGTGCGCAAACTCCGAAGGCTGACCTGCTGGACATCCGGTTCAATGCCGATGGAACGGCTTCCGACGTGTCGGGCCAAAAACGCATGATCGTTTCGAGCCAGACGCTCCCTTCGGTGACATTCAACGACACGTACAACCTGCATGCCGCCACCTTTACCGGCACGGGGAATGACTACTACTATTTCGACTATTCTGCCGACCAGAAGTTCATCGACGAGGTCAGCGGCGACTTCACCATGGAATGCCTGTTGCGGATTGACAACCTGTCGAGAGCACAGGACCCCTTCTGCTCAACGGAGAGCAGCGGATTCGGGTTCGATATCGGCTGGTTTGCCAGCAACGGCCTCAGCTTCGCAATCCATAACGGCAGCAGCTACGTGTCGGTGACCGACACGTCGGTTGAAGAGGGGAACTATTACCACACTGTCGGTGTGGTGAGACCCAACGATGCCATCAGCTTCTACGTCGATGGTGAACTGATCGGTAGTGCCTCCTTCTCGACCGTAAAGCTTCCGAGTGGAAGCAGCCAGAGACTCTACGTCGGCAGCGATGTGAACCAAAGCGGCAATCCGGAGTATGCCTTCGAGGGTGAAATTGTGGTGGCCCGCATGTATTCGAAGGCTCTTACCGACGAGGAGGTGAAGTCGGTGTACGATGCACTTTCCCCAAAGCAGGATGCGCCGAAGGCCGACATCCTGGATATCCGGTTCAATACGGATGGAACGGCTACTGACGTGTCGGGCAAGAACCGCCCCATCGTTTCGAGCCAGACGCTCCCTTCGGTGGCCTTCAACGACACCTACAAGTTGAATGCTGTCACCTTCACCGGCACGGGAAATGACTACTACTATTTCGACTATTCTGCCGACCAGGAGTTCATGGACGAGGTCAGCGGCGACTTCTCCATGGAATGTCTGATGCGCATTGACAACCTCTCGAAGGAACAGGCTCCGTTCTGCACAACGGAGCGAAGCGGATTCGGGTTCGACATCAGCTGGGTTTCCCACAACGACCTCAGCTTCCTGATCCATAACGGTGGCAGCTACGTTTCGGTGACCGACAAGTCGATGGAAGAGGGGAACTATTATCACGCCGTGGGTGTGGTGAGACCTAACGATGCCGTCAGCTTCTATGTCAACGGAGAGCTGATCGGTACTGCCCCATTCTCGACCGTACGGCTTCCGTATGGAAGCAGCCGGAGACTATACGTGGGCTGCGACGTGGGTGGAAGCGGCTATCCGGAGTTTGCCTTCAAGGGTGAAATCGTGGTGGCCCGCATGTATTCGAAGCCTCTTACCGACAAGCAGGTGAAGGAGGTGTACGAGGTCGTGGTGAGCGGCAACACGGGCATGTTTGCGGTTGAGAATGTCGAGGGGGATGCGGACAAGGGCATCTATACCCTGACGGGCGTGAAGGTGTCTGAGCCTCTGGCGCGTGGCATCTACATCGTCAACGGGAAGAAGGTGTTCAAGAAATAACGAAATCTCCTGAGATAAGGCGAAAAAATAGTTTCTACAAAGGCGAAAATATGAAAAAGGGCAGAGCCCAGAAAAAGGCCATCCGGTTCCCAATGTAATTCCGAAAAAGGACGAAAAGGACGAAAATGGATTAGCAGATCACGGATAACCAAGATTATACGGATATCTGTGGGTAGAAGGGGAGGCTGAGTGCGTTTCTTCGCCGCACTCAGCGCGGATAACACGGATGCTCCTCTGGATTAGGGCACACAGATTTCGCAGATTTACACAGATTTCTGTATAGCCCCGAAGGGGCGAGAAGATTACAGACGGGGGTGTTAGCCCCCGGTGATGGGTACCCCCACATACGGAAGCCCTGGAAGGGCGACAAGAGTCTTTCGTGCCTTCAGCACTCATTTTGTTGGGACCCGGTATAACGGGGGTTAAACACCCCCGCCTGTGGTCTGGTCAGCCTTTCAGGCTTATGCTTGGCCGAACAAAAAATCTGGTTAATCTGCTGAATCTGTAGAGAGGAAGTGTAGTGTGTGATTCGTGTTAAAAAGGAAACCACCAAGTCTCCTCTATGGAGCGAGAGACGAGGACATTTTCACCCGAATAAAACGTTTATAAATAAAAAGTGATGTTGGATTGAAGCATACAAAGACACGTGTGCTGCAGACCTTGGATGAAACTATGGATAATGCTATCAACGGATACTACAGGCTCTCGTGGCGGGAACGTATCGGGTTCTGCTCGGGTGATCTGGCTCAGAACCTGATTTACCAGACCGTCAGCATCTGGTTGCTCTTTTACTACAATAATGTGTACGGGCTCGACTCTGCTGTCGTGGCTGTGATGTTCCTCGTGGTGCGAGTCATCGACGTCGTATGGGATCCGATGGTGGGCGCCTTTGTCGATAAGTCGCATCCCCGCTGGGGCAAGTATCGCTCGTGGCTGATTCTGGGTGCCGTGCTGTTGGCTACCTTTGCCTCGCTCTGCTTCTGGAACGGGTTCAGCGGGTCGTTGCTCTATGCCTATATCACCTATGTGGGCATGAGCATGAGTTTCACGTTCGTCAACGTGCCCTACGCTGCTCTCGGCTCTTCGCTCACCCGCGATACCGACGAGATAACTATCCTGACCAGTGTTCGTATGGTGATGGCCAATCTGGCGGGATTGATCATCAAGACCTTGCCTTTGGTCATCGTCCTCTTCGCACCCAAGGTGCTGAATCCGCAAACGGGCGAGATGGAGGCGGTCTATAATACCCCCGAGGCAGGAGGCGCGTGGTTTATCACCATGAGCATCTTCGCATTGGTGGGACTGGTGCTGCTCCTCGTCACCTTCTTCGAGAGCAAGGAGCGCATCGTGATGGACAAGAGCGAGAGTGCGCAGGTCAAGGTGAGCGACCTCTGGATGGAACTGGTTCGCAACCGTCCGCTCCGCGTGTTGTCGTTCTTCTTCGTCATCGCCTTCACCACCATGAGCATCAGCAATGCTGCCGACTCCTATTTCATGACCTTCAACATGCATGCCACGCCTCTGATGACGACGGTGTTCATGTGGCTCGGCACTATTCCGGCGTTTATCTTCATGCCGATGGTGCCTGCCATCAAGCGCAGGATTGGCAAGAACGGAATGTTCCGGTTGTTCCTCGGCATCGCCATTGTGGCCATGCAGCTCATGTACCTGATCATGTCGGTCGAGCGCCTCAAATCCATCACCCCACTGATTTTTGCGGTGCAGTTCGTGAAGAGCACGGGCGTTGTGGTGGCTACCGGCTATATGTGGGCGCTCGTGCCCGAAGTGGTGACATTCAGCGAGTATGCCTCAGGCCGTCGTGTAGCAGGCATCGTCAATGCGCTCATCTGTATCTTCATGAAGGCGGGCATGGCGCTGGGTGGCGTCATTCCCGGACTGGTACTTGCCTGGGTGGGCTTCAAGGCGGGAGAACCTGTGCAGCAACCGATGGCCGAACAGGGCATCCTCTGGCTCGTCACCCTGATTCCAGCCGTCCTGTTCGTTTTGGCCATTTTCGTGATTGGCAACTATGAACTTTCGGACGAGAAGATGGACGAACTGAATGCAGCAGTAACAAAAAGATAAAAAAGCAAGTATGTAACCAAAATTAACGATAATTATATGTGTGTCTTTTTCTTAACATGAATTATCATGAATTGACATGAATTTTTTATTTCGTAAATTGGTTCATATATAAACGTATAATGATAAGTATGTAACCAAAATTAACGGTAATTATATGTGTGTCTTTTTCTTAACATGAATTATCATGAATTGACATGAATTATAATTATGCAAGGTGGATCATATATAGACACATACTGAAAAATTAATGATAATTCGCGACAATTCGTGTTAAAAAGAAAAACAGTGTAGTTGATGCTGAATAGTTACTTAAAAAGTAAAAAATATGCAACTGACATCAAATTCCGACAAGATTACGAGAGACTATTTCGACTCCCTCCTGATTGAGACGCGCTATCTGGACGCCGTCCTCCCTTCGACCGAGATGACATTGTTCGGCGAAACTTTCCGCACTCCAATCATGACAGCAGCCCTGTCGCATCTGCACAATACGGCACAGAACGGCATGATCCTCTATGCCCAGGCAGCCGCCCAAAGCGGAGCTGTACACTGGGTGGGGATGGGCAGCGAAGAGGAACTGGAGGAGATTGTGGCTACAGGCGCCCGAACCATCAAGATCATCAAGCCCCATGCCGACAATCGTGTGGTGTTCCGTAAGATGGAACATGCCGTCAAGGTGGGCTGCATCGCTGTGGGAATGGACATCGACCACGCCTTCAACTCGCAGGGTGGCTACGACGATGTGTTCGGCCTGCCCATGAAAGCCAAATCGACCGAAGAACTGGCCGAGTTCGTGCAGGCTGCCGGCGTGCCTTTCATCGTGAAGGGCGTGCTCAGTCCACGTGATGCCGAAAAGTGCCTACAGGCGGGTTGTGCAGGCCTGGTGGTGTCGCACCATCATGGCATGATCCAATATGCCGTGCCACCGCTGATGGCTCTGCCCGACATCCTTTCCGTCGCAGGCGACAGCATTCCGGTGTTTGTCGATTGCGGCATCGAAAGCGGCATGGATGCCTACAAGTGCCTCGCCCTCGGTGCCAAGGCTGTATCGGTGGGACGTCACCTGATGCCGCTGCTCAGGGACGGGGCCGATGCCGTGGCAGGACGCATCGACGAGATGACGGCAGAACTGGCTGGTGTGATGGCTCGTACGGGTGTCAGTGGGTTGGACAAGATGGATTCGACAATCATTCATAGGAGGGCGTTCTGATGTATCTGGGCATTTCTTCATCCTTGCAGCACAGCTCATCCAAGGAGTGGGCTGCGAAGCACAAGGCCCTCGGGCTGCAGACAGTCAACTTCCCCGTCACCTGTGACGAGGATACAGCAACCATCATGGCCTATAAGCAGGCAGCCGACGAGGCAGGACTCACCATCGCCGAAGTGGGCGTCTGGCGCAACACGCTGGCTGCCAACCCTGAAGAGCGACGACGTTGGATAGACTACGCTGTCCGCCAGCTCCGCATGGCCGATGCCATTGGTGCCGCCTGTTGTGTGAATGTGGTGGGCACACCCTACGGTCCTCGCTGGGATGGTGGGTATCGCGACAACTTCAGTCGCGAACTGTGGGAGATGGCTGTCGCAATGATTCGTCAGGTCATCGACACCGCCCGTCCTCAGCATACCAAGTTCTGCATCGAATCGATGCCCTGGATGATACCCAGCAGCCCCGACGAATATCTGCGCCTGATTGAAGATGTGGATCGTACGGAGTTCGGCACCCACCTCGATGTGGTGAACATGATCACCTCTCCCCAGAGGTATTTCTTCAACGACGAATTCCTCCACGAGTGTTTCGAGAAACTCCACGGCACCATCGTGAGCTGTCACCTGAAGGACATCCTGCTGAAGCCGGAATACACGTTCCAGCTTCAGGAGTGCGCCTGCGGCGAGGGTACGCTGGACATCAATCTCTATGCCCGGTTGGCCACTGCCGAGAACCCCTGCATGCCCATGATCATCGAGCACCTGACTACCGACGAGGAGTATGTGGCGAGTGTGAAGTACGTAAGGGACAGGCTGTCCAAGGAGTAATTTCGAGAGAAGCTCCCATTGCCATTTTGCAAACAAAATAGGGATATAAAAGTAAGGTGAAAATGCAGACAACCTCGGCCCCAATGGCCTGGTTGTTTCTGCAAGAAAATGAGCAGGTCCAATACCTGCAAAAAATCGCACTTCGTGCGGAAAATCCATCCGGCCACAAATGTTTGATATGAACGAATAAATATTTTCTGCGTTAGCAATTTTCTGCTGCCATTGAGGCAGCACATTTTCCGGATTGAGAGACGGGCTATTGAAGCCCAACGTCTCCAATCCATTTTCACCTTCTTGATAATCTTTTTATATAGAAAACATTACCAAACATTTATAAAATGAAAACCAACCTTATTTTTGCAGCAATGCTGCTTTGCCTGACACCGTTTGTGGTCGAGGCACAGGGAACCGATGTGAATAGTCGCGACCTTCGCGGCAAAGTGGTTTACCAGGACGACGAAGTGGTGTTTCGCCAGCTTGACGAGCATACTTGGATCGGGAACGGACACAGGGTCTATAACGAGTCGCTCTACCTCGTTGAGGGCAATGACCGCGCACTCCTGATCGATGCAGGGACATACATCCCCGGACTCGACAAGATTGTGGCAAAAATCACTTCCAAGCCTGTCACCATGATAGCCACCCATGCCCATGGCGACCATGTGGGCGGAGTAGGTCCTTTCCCTGAGGTTTACCTCAATGCAGGCGACATGACCATCGTTCCGAACAACATGCGCAACTACGAGGGACAGATCAAGTATCTATACGATGGTGAAGTGATAGACCTTGGAGGCCGAGAGATAGAGGTCATCTTTACTCCCGGTCATACTGCCGGAAGCACCACATTCTTCGACAAGGCGAGACATTACGGATTCAGCGGCGATGCCTTTGGTTCGACCAACCTGCTGGTGTTCATCAACCTTTCGACCGAAATGTACACCGCCGAAAGGATTGAGCGCTACATGAAGCAGAACGACATCCATTTCCTCTTTCCAGGCCATTACAGCGGCGACAACCTGGAGACGCTCCAGCGTGTTATCGACATCAAGAACATGTGCCGCGAGATACTGGACGGCGAACGCAAGCCGACCAGCAGCAACGGCAACAATGGGGGCATGGACATGATGGTTGACGACAAGGGCGTCCGCATCAACTTCAGCAGCAAGACAGGGAATAAATGATTCTAAGGGATTGGATTCTAAGGGAAATTAAGGGAAATTAAGGGATTCTAAGGGATTTTAAGGGACGTATGTTTCTTGGGCCCCGAACTCTACAGGCAAAGGTATTGTCCCTTCATATCCCCAAATATCCCCAAATATCCCTTAATATCCCTAAATTTTACTCGATAAAGGCAGGTTGTCCGAAGAACCGCCAACGAGGAAGGTGATGTCGCCAGGTTCCAGGATCCAGCTCTGTGTCGGCTCATCCCAACGACAGAGGTCGGAGCGACGGATGTGGATGGTCACGACCTTGCTTTCACCCGCCTTCAGTGCTACACGACTGAAACCCTTCAGCTCCTTTATTGTGCGAACTGCATAGACCTGTGCCACCTCTTCGGCATCGCGGTCGGACGTGTTGGTGAGTGTGAAACTGACGTCGAAGCCCTCGGCAGTAGGCTTTACATTCAGGTCGCTGTAGGCGAAGGTGGCATAGGAGAGGCCGAAACCGAACGGATAGGCAGGAGCGACGTGCTTCTGGTCGTACCAACGGTATCCTACCAGATCCTGCTCGGCATAGTCGGCGATGAGCTGCTGACGGCGTTCGTTGCTGCGATTGCGGGTGATATCGACAAAGATATCGCCTTGTGCATTGTTCTCGATGTTCTGTGGATAGGTTCCCGTGGCGTAAGCCGGCACATCCTCGAGCTTCTTAGGCCAGGTCATTGGCAGTTTGCCCGATGGAGAAATCCTGCCCGTGAGGACTTCGGCAAGAGCCTGACCGCCCATCGAACCATTGAACCAGGAGGCAACGAGTGCACCCGACACCTCACTCACGGTCGTGACATCCACAGGTCCGCCAGAGACGATAATCGTCACCAACCGCTTGTTCGCCTTTGCGAGAGCTGCTGCCAGCTCGTCCTGTCCGGAGGGAAGGGTGATGGCCTTGCGGTCGGAACCCTCGGTCTCTACCTCACGGTTATCTCCGGCAAAGAAGAGGACGAGGTCGGCCTTCCGGGCAGCTTCGACGGCCTGTGCCATGAGTTCGCGATCGGCAGGCTGAACGGGGTTGAGATGCTTGTTGCGACCTTCGCGATCGAAGCTCCTGTAGCCCGGGACGTAGGTGATCTCCACCTGGTCACCCAAGATGGTCTGCAGGCCTTCGAGGGGTGTGATTTCACAACGTGTCTTCACGCCGGCCCCTACTCCACCCAGCGCCATCTTCGCGACGGCATTCTCGCCAATGACAGCGATGCGGCGGATACGCCTTGTATCAATCGGAAGCAGCCTCTTTGTGCTTTTACCTCCTGCAACGGGGTCGTTCTTCAGCAGCACGATGCTGCGACGTGCCACCTCCAGGGCGGTTGTCATCTCCTCGGCATTGCCTACAGGCCTTGTATTGGCAAAATCTTTGGCAATCGGTCTCACCATCAGACGTACGCGAAGGATTTCCCTGACACGTTGGTCGATGACCTCCTCGCTCACCTTTCCTGCCTTCACCGAGTCAAGTAGTGCCTGGCCCATATACCGGTTGCCAGGCATTTCTACGTTCATGCCTGCTGTCACGGCATCGATGGTGGAATGCACGCCACCCCAGTCGCTGATGACCATACCACGGAAGCCCCATTGCTGGCGCAGGATGGTGGTGAGCAGCGGCTCGTTCTCCGAGCACCAGCGACCGTTCACCTTGTTGTACGCTGCCATGACGCCCCATGCATCGGCCTCACGCACCGCCATCTCGAAAGGACGAAGGTACAGCTCGTGCATGGCACGGTCGGAGATGCGCACATCGACAAAGCCACGGTAGTCCTCCTGGTTGTTCAGTGCGTAGTGTTTCAGGCACACTGCCGTGCCGTCGTCCTGCACTCCCTTGGTATAGGCCACGGCGAGCATTCCGCTCAGTATCGGGTCCTCGCTCAGGTACTCATAGGTTCGTCCTCCGGTGGGGATACGCTGGATGTTGATGGCGGGACCGAGGATCATGTCCTTGCCTCGCAACCGAGCCTCACGGCTCATGCCCTGTCCGTAGGCATAGGCCCATTCGGTGCTCCACGTCGCAGCCAGTGCCGAACCTGTGGGGAAGAACGTCGCCGAGTCGGTGGTCAGGTGTGCAGAGTTCCAGGAGTGCGGTTCCATCTCTTCTCGGATACCGAAGGGACCATCGGCATATTCCATGTCGGCGATGCCCAGACGCGGGATGCCTGCCGACGAAAACATGTTCTTGCCATGGAGCATGTCGATCTTCTCTTCGAGCGTCATGCCCTTGATGATGTGGTCAATTTCCGTCTCGTGGCCGAGCAGCCTGGTCTGATGCGCTTGTGAAGGCTTTACATTAAATATCTTGACATAGGGATTGGCAAGGGTGAATGGTGCCCAGCTCTCCGAGCCTGGCTGATTGGGATTGCCGTATTTGACGAAGTTCGTCCAGCAGTCCATCACCTCGTCTGCCAATCTGTAGTCGGACTCTGTCATGGGTCTCCAGCTGCGGTCCAAGGTGTGGAACATGAACCACAGTTCGGCCGAATGGAAGGCTCCATCGTGGGTGCCTGGCAGTTTGCGGGCAAAGAGATACTGATAGGCAGGACGATGGTCGAGGGAGTCACGCAGGAAGCAGAACTCATCGATCTGCTTGCCCATCGGACGGATGTCGTCGAGCGTGCAGCCTATCATGTAGCTAGCATCGGCAAGATGCTGGTTTCTTGCTGCATCGTCGAAACTCTCGGTCAGCAGGACACCGTCGATGTGCGGACGGAACTGCCCCATGCCTTCGGCCTTGAACAGCTCAAGCAGTCGCTCGGCAGGAACGGAACGCATGGCCTTCAAGCTGTTGTAGCCGAACTTGTCCATGAATGCCTTGCCCGTCGCCTCGGCCTGCTTCTGTCCGTTTTCGGAAGGACCAGAAGCACTGATGCCGCCACCGCTCTGGATAATGGCATTCCGGATCAACCCTTTCGACAAGGGTGAAGAGACAAGGTTCTTGATGCTGGCAGCACCTGCACTCTGCCCCAGCACGGTGATGTTGTCGGGATCACCTCCAAACTGTGCGATATTGTCATGCACCCATTTCAAGGCAGCCACCTGGTCGTAGGTGCCGTAATTGC
>JAEEGF010099161.1_pt1 | contig 14404 bp, 13 predicted proteins | sample 9134171 | NCBI WGS metagenome assembly JAEEGF01 (sample SAMN16246542, study PRJNA631951) | gut metagenome | biome: gut microbiome; feature: rumen; material: AP-attached | host: Bos | place: Iran: Karaj | collected 2018-10
ATTATGAGACAGGAGAGCCATGGCCAGCTCATACTACAAATCCTGTTCCATTTATTCTTGTTAACTATGATGAGGCTTATACTCTTAAAGAGGGTGGTTGCCTTGCTGATATCATCCCAACACTTATTGAGTGCATGGGCGAAGAACAGCCTGCTGAGATGACAGGAAAATCACTTCTGATTAAGAAGTAATCCTAACTCATGTTTGACGATATTGCATAAATATGATAAAGTAATACGTGCTTGTGACTTTAAAATATCAAGCTATGAATATTTTTTAGAGGTACTGGGAGGATAGTTTTCGTGAGTGCTTTAGATTATGTAGTTGGTGTAGTATTTATTATAGTATGTGCCGCATTAGTAGTTCTTGTACTTGCACAGGAAGGTAAGAATCAGGGACTTGGAGCAATTCAGGGAACAGTAGAGAATACTTACTGGGGTAGAAACAAAGGTCGTTCAAGAGAAGGAATTCTCAAGAAAGTTACAGTTGTTTTATCAGTATTATTTGTCGTATTTAGTGTAATTCTTAATATGAATCTGTTCTAATGCATTTGCATTAATTTAAGTTTTTTCGAGGCACTCTAATCTTTTTAGAGTGCCTTTAGTATTGTATAGAGGTATAGATGAGTAAAGGGAAAAAGTTAAAAAGAGTGGAAGAACAGGTTTTTGGAACTTCCAAAAAGAAAAGCAAAAATTATATAGTTGGCCAGTTTGTTGCGAATCCAAGGGGCTTTGGCTTTGTTGAAGTTGAAGGCATGGAAGAAGATATTTTCATTCCTGAAGAATATGTTCATGGTGCATTTCATACAGATACAGTTGAAGTTGAGATTTTGCCTGAGACAACCGGAAAGCGTAAGGAAGGTCGTATACGCAATATCCTTGTAAGAGGAATGGAAGAACTTGTCGGAACATATCAGGCTGAAAAGAACTTTGGTTTTGTTATTCCCGATAATTCCAAGGTATTGCAGGATATCTTTATTCCGATAGAACATCATGGAAGTGCAGTGACCGGTGATAAGGTTGTTGTAACTATTACTGACTATGGCAATCAGGCTCTTCGCAAAAAGCCTGAAGGCAAGGTAAAAGAAGTAATCGGTAATATCAATGACCCAGGAGTTGACATTCTGTCTATTGTCAAAAACTTTGATATACCTACTGAATTTCCTGAAAAGGTTATAAATCAGGCAAACAGGTGTCCTGACCAGATCAGCGAAGCAGATATGTTTGGCAGGCAGGACCTTCGTGATGTACAGATGGTCACAATTGACGGCGAAGATGCCAAAGACCTTGATGATGCAGTCAGTCTTCAAATTGACGAGAAGGGATTGTATCATCTTGGAGTGCATATTGCAGATGTTACTAATTATGTACAGGAAAGTTCAGCCCTTGATAGAGAGGCTTTGAAGCGTGGAACTAGCGTATATCTTGTTGACAGAGTTATACCAATGCTGCCTCATAGACTTTCTAACGGTATTTGTTCTCTTAATCATGGAGAAGACAGACTTGCTCTTAGCTGCCTTATGACTATCGATAAGAGTGGCGTTGTGGTAGACCATGATATTGTTGAGTCTGTTATTAACGTCAATGAGCGTATGTCTTATACAAGCGTTGCCAAGATATTAGAGGACAAGGATGAAAAAGAAATAGAAAAATACAAAGAACTTGTTCCTATGTTTGAGGAAATGGCTCAGCTATCACAGATTCTTCGTAAAAAGAGAGAATCTAAGGGAGCTATTGACTTTGATTTCCCTGAAACAAAGATTATTCTTGATGAAGAAGGTAATCCAATAGATATAGTTCCTCATGAGAGAAATACTGCAACAAAGCTTATCGAAGACTTTATGCTGGCTGCTAATCAGACTGTGGCAGAGCATTTCTATTATCTGCAAAGTCCTTTTGTTTATCGTATTCATGAGCAGCCTGATCCTGAGAAAATCAGTACACTTGCTGCTTTTGTTTCAAATTTTGGTCACCACATCAGAACCAGAAAAGATGAGGGAGTAAGACCAAAAGAGCTTCAAAAGCTACTTAAAGGTATAGAAGGAACTAAGGAAGAAGCTGTAATCAGCAGAATGGCTCTAAGAAGTATGATGCAAGCCAAGTATAGTACAGAATGTACCGGCCATTTCGGACTTGCGTTTGATTTCTATTGTCATTTTACTTCTCCTATCAGAAGATATCCTGATCTTCAGATACATAGAATTATTAAGGATCACCTTCGCGGTAGAATGAATGCGGCAAAGGCATCTCATTACGAAGGCATTCTTGACGAAGTAGCCAAGCATTCATCAGAAACAGAAAGACGTGCTGAAGAAGCGGAAAGAGAAACAGATAAGCTTAAGAAAGCTCAATATATGGAAAATCATATTGGAGAGCGTTTTGAGGGAATTGTATCCGGAGTTACTGCCTGGGGCTTATTTGTTGAGCTTGATAATTCCTGCGAAGGAATGGTAAGAGCCGCATCCATGAGCGATGATTTTTATGTTTATGATGAAACAAATATGAAGCTTGTTGGAGAAAGCACTCACAAAGAGTATACTCTCGGTCAGAAGGTTATGATAAAGGTACTTGGTGCTGACAGGCTTACTAAATCAATCGATTTCAGACTTGTCCTTTCAGATGACGAGGATGATGAAATTGAGTATGATTATGACGGCTTTGAAGAAATACCAAAGGCTAAAAAGATAGCAGATGAAAGAGCACGCAAGGTAAGAAAGCTTAGTGAAAAAGCTAAGGGCGAGCTTGAAGTCGAGGAATCTTTTGACGAGGTATCCGTTGGACGTCTTGTTGAATACAATGGAAAGATGATAGACTTAAGCGAGTATGAGCCTGATTCTGTTACCGGAGAATTTAAGAAAAAACGTAAGGGTACTGAAAAGAGCGGAAAAAGAACCGGTAGAAAAGCAGGTAAATCCTCCAAAAAAGAGTCTTTTGACAGTGAGAAATCTTCAAGAAAAGTATATAAGGTTCATAAATACAAAAAGTCAGCAACCAGTAAGGCAGCCAGAAGCGCTCAAGGGAAGGGCAGAAAAAAGAAAAGATAAGGTGTATTATGGCAGAAGATAATAAGGCAAGAAAACTTGTAGCAAATAATAAAAAAGCATATCATGACTACTTTATTGAAGAAAAATATGAAGCAGGAATTGAGCTTTTTGGTACTGAAGTAAAATCTATCAGACAGGGGAAATGCAGCATTAAAGAGGCATGGATCAGTATAGATAAGGGTGAAGCTTTTATTATGGGTATGAATATAAGCCCATACGAGAAAGGCAACATTTTCAATAAAGATCCTTTACGTGTAAAGAAGCTTCTTTTACACAAGGCTGAGATTAGAAAACTTGATCAGCAGAAGATGGTTCAGGGATACACTCTTGTACCTCTTGAAGTATATTTCAAAAACGGCAGAGTTAAGGTAGAAGTTGGCCTTGCCAAAGGTAAAAAACTTTATGATAAGCGTGCTGATATGGCTAAAAAGGATCAGCAGCGCGAGGCTGAAAAAGAGTTTAAGATCAAATTTAAGTAAAACTAAACCATTAGTATATTGATTTTATCTGTGCTTACCGATATAATGGGTAAGCACAATTAAATATGGGTTAGTAAAGGTTTCGACAGGGATTTTGAAGCTGGAGAAGCTATCCGCAGGATGGTGCGTTAAACCTCAAATTAAAATTAAACGCTGAAGATAATTTAGCAATCGCTGCCTAAGCGCAGCCCGTCAGCCCGGATGCACCTACACATTCGGTAACTGGCGTCAAACTTTGTAGGAAACGACATGGCTTAAGCTTTGCGGCCATGGTCGTATCATGAAGCTACCGATTAGCTGTAGTTGTCAATTACCGCGACTAATCGGGAACGGAGATGCAGAATCTCAGAATAATTGACTACGATAGTAGAAGGACAGGGGATGAATTTTTGGACAGGGGTTCGACTCCCCTCTAATCCACTCGACCACGAAGCGGCGAACCCGCTTCTTTTTTTATGATATTTTATAATAATATAAAAGCTGTTCTTGCCTTATGGATATATGAACGTTATACTAAGTTATATTTGCTTTAATAGACTAAAGGGGTGAATTATGAGCGTCAGTAAAAAGAGAATTGTTGTTAAGGTTGGAACATCCACGATTACTAACAGTGAAGGAAATGTTGATATAAGAGCACTTGATCATCTGTGCAGAGCTTTAGCAGGCGTTGAAAATATGGGCTACGACCTGGTTTTAGTATCATCCGGCGCCATTGCAGTAGGAGCAGGTAAGATGAGACTTGCTCAGAAGCCAAAAGAAATAAAAATGAAGCAGGCTGCAGCGGCTGTAGGTCAGACTGAGCTTATGCATCTTTATGATAAATTCTTTGGTGAGTATGGCAGAATGGTAGGACAGATTCTTTTGGACAATGAAGATATAGCTGATCCTGTCAGAAGCGAAAATTTACGTAACACTTTTGATGCGCTTTTAGAGAATCATATTATTCCTATTGTCAATGAAAATGACTCTGTAAGCCATGCAGAGATTGAATCAGACAAAAAGCTGTTCTCAGATAATGATATGCTTTCAGCTTTTGTTGCAGTTTTCTGTAATGCATGTAAGCTTATTATTTTCTCAGATATTGACGGACTTTATGATTCTAATCCTGCCACCAATCCTGATGCAAAGCTCATCAGCCGCGTAGAAGAGATTACGGAAGAATTAAAAAGCACAGCATCAGGCTCGGGCTCTAACAGAGGAACAGGTGGCATGATAACCAAACTCGAAGCCGCAGAGTACGCAACCACCCACGGAATCGACGTCCTAGTTACTAACGGTAAGAACCCTGAGAAACTTTACGATATAATCGAAAAAAAGAAAGTCGGAACATTATTTGTTGCTAAGTAAATTTTGAGGACGTTTTCCACGGAGCAAAAGCGTCAGAAAAGCAGATACTCATGCATAATTTTCGTCTTATATTTGACATAACTACATTTTGATGATATTTTTGTCAATGCATATGGCGTGACCAGGATGGATTCTCCGGTGCCACTTAATAGGGAATGAAGTGAGACTCTTCAGCAGTGCCGCTACTGTGATGAGCATTGTGCTCAAGCCAGATACCTGCCTATGTATAAATCACAGAATTTCTTCGTGATCAAAGAAAGTGAGGACAATTATGAAAAAGAAAATTCTATCTGTTGTCATGGCAGTTGCCATGATGTCTACTTTTGTTGCTGGTTGTGGCCAGAACAATCAGGAGGCTGCTCTTCAAACAAAAGCAGTTGTTGAAAGCACGGAAAGCGCATCAGAAGCTTCTGTAGAATCTGCAACAGCTACTGAAACAGCATCTTCTAAGCCTACTTCTGACAGAAGCGGCAATGAAGTTACTATCCCTGATGAAATCAATTCAATAGTATCTATGGCACCATCAACAACACAGATTCTTATTGACCTTGGACTTGGCGATAAGATTGTAGCTTGTGATACATATTCATATGCAAGCTATGCTGATTCTCTCAATGCTGATATTCCACAGTTTGATATGATGACTCCTGACCAGGAACAGATAATTGCTCTTGGAGCTGACGTAGTATTTACTACCGGAATGAGTGCAAGCCACGGCGATGATGTATTTGCATCTGTAAAAGATGCCGGGGTATGCGTTCTCGATATTCCTAGCAGTGCCAGCCTGAATGATATTATGGAAGATATTTCTTTTATCGGTGCAGCTACAAATACTCAGGAAAATGCTTCCTTAATAATTTCTGATATGGAAACTGCTATAGAAGAGTTTGCAGCTATTTCAGCTACAATTCCTGAAGAAGAGAAGAAGACAGTTCTTTTTGAACTCTTTACTCCATCAGCTGATTCTCCAACAATCTATACATGTGGTTCAAACACATATATCACAGAAATGATCGAACTTATTGGAGCAACTAATGTTGCCGGTAATGAGGAATCTCAGTGGCCTGCTCTTTCAGAAGAGGCATGTGTTGCTATGGATCCTCAGGTAATACTTACCGCTGACATGTATACTGATGATGTTATAAATGTGCTTCTTACAATGAGTGGTTGGGAAAATGTATCAGCAATAAAAGAAAAGGCAGTTTACCAGATTGATAATGATACTGTTAACAGACCAAATCATCATGTTATAAGTGCTATGATCGAAATGGCAAAAGATATCTATCCTGGATATTACATGGATTTTGTTGATCCTTTTGCTTCTGAAAACAGTGAGGAGAAACCGGCTGCATAATGAAGATTGGCAGAAAGCTTAAAATAACAATAAGTATAGTAATTTCAATAGTATTTATTATATTAAGCATAGGAGTCGGAAGCGTGTATATATCTGCTTCCGATATCCTTTCTGTTATTATGAACAAAATCTTTGGAACAAATCATAAAGAAACAATTGATGAATCAGTTGTTTCTATTCTTTGGGAAATCAGAATGCCGCGTACCTTTACTGCATTTTTTGTGGGCGCAGCACTTTCCGTAAGCGGAGCAGTTATTCAGTCACTTCTTCAAAATCCTCTTGCATCATCATATACACTTGGAGTTTCTTCCGGAGCATCACTGGGAGCTGCGATAGTTATTGTCAGTGGTATTGCGGGAGCTGCTTTAGGAATCTTTTTACTTCCGCTTGCTGGATTTACAGCAGGTTTTTTAACCATTATTCTTGTAATCTTAATTTCTTCCAAGCTAGATCATAATATGGGTAATCATACTATCATTCTTTTCGGAATGGTATTCTCGTTATTTGTTAATGCTTGCCTGACTTTCTTAAGTACCATGAACAGTCAGCACATGCAAAGGCTTATACTTTGGCAAATGGGTTCATTTTCTGGGCGAAGATGGGTACATGTGGCTGTATTATTTACATGTTCTGTTTTAGGTACCCTATTTGTTTCAAAATATGTAAGAGAACTGGATATTATGACTTTTGGCGATGAACAGGCCATGAGCATTGGAGTGGACACTGGAAATGTTAAAAGAATACTTCTTTTGGCAGCATCATTTCTTACCGGTGTGGCTGTTTGTTTTGCGGGAATTATCGGTTTTGTTGATCTGACAATTCCGCATGTTGTGAGACGTTTGTTTGGATCTAAACATAAATATGTTATTCCTATGTCTTTTGTAATGGGGGGAGCTTTTATGTGCTTTGCGGATATGTTATCCAGAAGCCTTATGTCACCACGAGAGATACCGGTTGGTGCAGTAACTGCCTTTGTTGGAGCACCTTTCTTTGCGTATGTATATTTTAAGGGTAAAAGAATCTGATGAATATTGAATGTAGAAACCTGACTTGTGGATACGGAAAGACGCCACTTGATAATCCTATAATAAAAAATATTTCTCTTGATATAAATGAAAGCGAAAGTGTTGCCATACTTGGCGCTAACGGATGTGGCAAGACAACTCTGATCAGAGCTTTATCAGGGATTCTTCCTTATGATGGAAGCATTAAGATTGACGGCACAGAAGTACGAAAATTGAAAAGAAATGAAATTGCAAAGAAGATTTCTGTACTGATGCAGTTTTCCGATATTTGTTTTTCATATACTGTAGAAGAAACAGTTATGCTTGGCAGATATCTTTATACTGATAATTTTTTTGGAATCCCAAGTACGAAGGATAAGGAAATTGTAGATGAATGTCTTTTGCAATATGGCCTTGAAGATATCAGAAACTCTCAGATAAATCAGTTATCGGGGGGGCAGCTTCAAAGAGTTTTACTTGCAAGGACAATGGCGCAGAAAACACCGTTTATTATATTGGATGAGCCAACAAATCATCTTGATATTAAATATCAGGCTGAACTTATTGATTTTTTGTCAGATTGGAAAAAGGAAAGTAGCATCAATACGCTTGTTGGTGTATTTCATGATATAAGTATTGCATTTAGTGTGGCGGATAGAATTATTGTAATGAAAGATGGCCATATCCTTGGAAACGGAACCAAAGATGAGATTTTAAGTAATGATTTCCTGACATCTGCCTATGATATAGATGTTAGGAAATACATGGAACAAATGTATTCCAACTGGAGTTGATATATGGTAAAAGAATATGCTCATGGCGGTGAATATAGCAATTTAGAACAGATTCGCCTTGATTTTAGTGTGAATACAAATCCTTTAGGTTGTCCGATTAAGGCAGATGATGTTAATTTGGAAAACCTAATTTTGAACTATCCTGACAGAGAATGCAGGAAGTTAAAAGAAAAAATAGCTGAAAAAGCCGGGATAAATTCGCATAATATATTTGTAGGAAACGGAGCTTCTGAGGTTATATCTCTTTTAACCGCAGTATTAGACATCGAGCGTGCTTTGGTTATTGAACCAACTTTTTCAGGATATAAAAGAGCTTTGGAAGCTAATCACATTGAGATAGATACCATTTGTCTTAATGAAGCTGATGGATTTGAATTTGATGAGAAAAGTGTTAATGATATAGAGAATAGATTTAATGCTTATAAAACTGAAAAGTTCAAGGCGGTACTATTTATCTGTAATCCCAATAATCCAACGGGAAAATGTATCAAAATGGAAAGAATAGTTGAACTTCTTGAAATATGCAAGAAATTCGATTGTGTTCTTGTTGTTGACGAGTCTTTTATGGATTTCGTAGATGATGGGGACGCATATAGCTCAAAGGATTATTTGGATAAATATAGAAATCTTTTTATCATTAGTTCTTTTACCAAGATTTATTCTATTCCCGGAATTAGGCTTGGAGCCGGGTATGGGGATGAGAAGCTGATAGAAAAGATGAGCATGCTTCAGCCTGAATGGAGTGTTTCCGGAATTGCGCAGGAATATGGCATAAAACTTCTTGAGCAGGAAGATTTCATAGTTAAGACCAGAGAATACATAATGGCAGAGAGAGACTATTTAATTACTGAGCTGCAAAAAATGGGTTATGAAGTTTATCCATCACATGCGAATTTTCTATTATGCAAAAAAGAAGACTCAAATGTATGGGAAAAATTAGCTGAGAGAGGAATTCTTGTACGTGATTGTACCAATTTCACAGGGCTTGATAAAAGCTTTTTTAGGATTGCCGTTAAAAGACATGAAGAAAATAAGAGTCTTATCGAAGAACTTAAGCTTATATAAAGAGGAATTAAATGGAACTTGAAAATGAACTTAAATTAAAGCTGTCGAGCATAAAAAACATTGATCTTGAGGCTAAAGAATCTGCAAGGGTATATGTAGACAGCCTGATTAAGCCTCCGGGAAGCCTTGGAAAACTTGAAAGTATTGCTGTTCAGATTTCCGGTATCACGGGCCAAGTACATAATGATATCGCTCGAAAAAGAATTATTGTATTATGCGCGGATAACGGAGTTACAAGTGAGGGCGTATCTTCAGCTCCCATAACAGTTACCGCCAGCCAGGCAGTAAATATGACAAAAAGAATAACCGGCATGTCATCAATGGCTAATCACTTTGGTGTTGACGTAGAAGTTGTAGATATGGGGATTATGACAGATTACAACTGTGATGAAATCCTTGACAGGAAGATCCGAAAAGGAACCGGGAATATTGTTGTAGAACGAGCTATGACGAGAGATGAGACCATAAAGGCTATCCTAACCGGTATCGAACTAGCTCAAATGGCAAAGAGTGAGGCTTTCGATATTCTGGGTGTTGGAGAGATGGGGATTGGCAATACTACAACAAGCGCTGCAGTTCTTTCCGCAATAACAGCAGTTGAGCCTGCGATTTTAGTTGGACGTGGCGGAGGTCTTACTGATAAAGCTTTCAATGATAAAAAAGATGTGGTCAAAAAGGCTGTGCGCAGATTTATAGATGATGAAACCAGCCCTGATAAAACGGATGTCATAGAGATTTTGAGTCAGCTTGGAGGACTGGACATAGCTGCGATGTGCGGTGTGTTCCTTGGCGCTTCTATAAACAGAATACCTGTTGTTGTAGATGGCTATATATCGGTGGTGGCGGCGCTTTGCGCCTGCAAATTAGATGAGAGAGTAAAAGAATATCTTTTCCCGTCTCATTTATCCGAGGAACCGGGCTACAATATTGCTGCGTCAGAAATAGGATTTGAGCCATGGCTTTGTCTTGATATGAGACTTGGAGAAGGAAGTGGCTGTGTAATTGCATTTCAGGTTATTGAGAGTTCGCTTGCCATGATGAACAATATGGCAACTTTTGAAGGCGGCGGAATAAATGACGATTACCTTGAAGATATCAGAAAACAGGAGAGACTCAGAAAGTGTTGATACTGCTTACCGGTGGCTGCAAAAACGGAAAATCTTCAAAAGCAGAAAAAATTTCATATGAACTTTCAAAGGGAAAGAATCTCTTTTACCTGGCAACAATGATTTCTGCTGATAAGGAAGATGATAAGAGAATAGAAAATCATATCGCTGCCAGAGCATATATGCCCTTTATCACAATTGAAAAAGGCAGAGATATATCCGAGATTATTGCAGATGATTTCAAAGGCACAAAGTTAACGAAGCAATCAACAGTACTTATGGATAGTCTCACAGCTCTTTTATCTAATGAAATGTTTAAGGTAAGTGATGATGGTGAGTATATATTTTGCCAAGATGCCGCGACAAAGGTTTTTGATGATATCTGCGCTCTTAACAGAAATGTAGCAAACCTTATTATAGTAAGTGATTATATTCAAAGTGATGCCAATATTTTTGACAACTATACGGAAGAGTTTCGAGAGGGACTTGCTTTTCTTGAAAAGAGAATAAGTGAAATGGCTGACCGGGCTTTAGAGATAGTTGCAGGAAAAGAGCTTAATATTAAGGATTTTAATGAAATTATTTCAGCGGAGAATGCCGGTATGAATTTGGGCGATTTGGAAATGAATAATGATTGTTTCTTGGTTATTGGTGGAGCTTATCAGGGAAAAGGTACATTTGTCAGAAATAAATTTGAAATAGACTCCAAAGACATTTATGTATGTGACGATTCTCAAAGTAAACTTCCTGAAGGCTATAAATGCTATGAGCATCTTGAAAAGTATGTTTATGCATGCTCAAAGGAAGGAATTGAACCGGAAGATAATTTTGAAAAAGGAACGATTCTGGTGATGGATGATATATTCTGCGGTGTTGTGCCTATGGATACTGATATTAGATTAGCAAGAGAAAAGGCCGGAAGATATCTTCAGAAGCTGGCTTCTCATTCGGAAGTATACCGCGTTATATGTGGAAGAGGGATGGAGTTATGAATATATTAAAATCTATAGCTGTAGCTTTTTCCATGTACTCAAGAATACCTATGCCGGTATTTGAATGGAAAAAAGAAAACATGAAATACAGTATCTGCTTTTTCCCATTTGTTGGTCTTGTGATTACATTTTTGCTATGCGGTATCATGTGTTTATTCGAGGCGATTCCTGTTGATGTTCCAATAATTTCAAAAACAATTTTTCTTCTCATAATTCCTGTTTTGGTATCCGGCGGTATTCACCTTGATGGTTATATGGATACAAGTGATGCGCTAAGTTCTTTCAGGGACAGGGAAAAGAGACTCGAAATACTTAGTGACCCGCATATTGGAGCATTTGCTGTAATAAGACTTGCTATATTTGTTTCAGCTTTTTTTGCATCGGTCTTAACAATTTTTTCGATTAGTGATAATAAATTAGTTTTTATTACATGGGGACTTTGTTTTTTTCTTTCTAGAGTTTTGTCCGGCATTGCAGTAGTGTCTTTTAAATGCGCCAAAAAAGAAGGAACTTTATATACCTTTGCTGAAGGTTCTGAAAAGACCAGATGTAAAATAGCTCTTTATTTAGAGTTAATAATATGTTGCGTATTTTTGATTTGTTTTGGACGAATATTGGGAATAATTGAAATTGTTGTTTCCCTAATTGGCTTTTTATATTATTATCATATAGCCTACAAATCATTTGGTGGAATTACCGGAGATCTGGCAGGATATTTTGTTTGTATATGTGAGCTTTATGTTAGTCTGGCTCTAATGATTGGAACTATTGTTATGAATTTGATTTGAGGTGCTTTGTGATTTTTATTAACCGAGATTTTTTTGTAGCGTATCTAATAGGGATTACACTCGATTATATCTTTGGAGATCCAAGATGGCTTCCACATCCTGTTCAATGGATAGGCGCTTTGATTTCTTTTTTGGAAAAGAAATTATTACGTGAAGAAGACAGTAACAGAGCTAAAGGTATAAAGGGAGCGGTACTTGCAGGAATTGTAATTGGTGTAACAGCTTTTGTATCCTTATTTGTTACTATATTAGCCTTTAGAATCAATAGAATTGTTGGAATTGTTGTAATGGGAGTTACATCTGCTTTTACTATTGCAGCTAAGAGCTTAAAGAAAGCTGCACTGGATGTATATGATCCGCTTATGGAAACTCCTTCGAATGAAGAAAAAGCCAGATACGCTGTATCAATGATTGTTGGAAGAGATACAGATAAACTAGATAAAGATGGTATTATCAGAGCTACCGTGGAAACTGTTTCTGAAAATACAAATGATGGTGTTATCTGTCCGCTATTTTACCTGGCTTTAGGAGGACCTGTGCTTGCCTATGTATACAAAGCCATTAGTACTATGGATTCGATGATTGGCTATAAGAATGACAAGTACAGATATTTTGGTACTGCGGCTGCCAGACTTGATGATTTCTTTGCTTTTGTTCCGGCAAGAGTCAGCGCATTTCTCATGATTTTTGCTTCGATGCTTATCGGATATGATTGTTTTGGGGCTTATAGAATATGGAAAAGAGACAGATACAAGCATGAAAGTCCCAACTCAGCCCATTGCGAGAGCGTATGCGCAGGGGCCTTGGGCGTAAGGTTGGCAGGACCCACTTCTTATTTTGGCAAAATTAAAGACAAGCCTTACATAGGCGATGATGGCAGATGCATTGAAAAATATGATATTGTTAGAAGTATACGACTTATGTTTGGGACAGAAGGTCTTTTTTCAATGATCTGTATGATGATTTTTCTTGCTTGTAATAGTTATTGATCTGGCAATTTAATAGGAGCTTATACTACATGATTTTATTTTTTGATATAGATGGAACGCTATGGGATTATAACAACGTCATTCGTGAAAAAACAAAACTCGCGATAAAAAAAGCTAGAGAAAACGGACATAAATGTTTTATCAATACGGGGAGATCAAGAGCGTTTGTTACAAATAAAGAGCTTCTGGGGCTTGGATTTGACGGAATAGTTTCAGCTTGCGGTACACGTATTGAGTATAATGGACAAACTATTTTTAGTAAGCTGATTTCAAAAGAGGATGCCATAAGAACTGTAGAAACAGTCAGGAAATATGGATTTCTTCCGATTCTGGAAGGACCTAAATATCTTTACATGGACAGGTCTGATTTTGAAGGTGACATGTACGGCGAAAAAGTTATGTCCGAAATGGGAGATCATTTGCGCGGTATAAGTGATAATTGGGGAGAGTGGGAAATCAATAAGCTCTCATGTGCTACAGAAGTTTCCAAGGAAGACAGAAATGCCTGTTATAAAGAATTGCTGGATTTATACAGTTATATAATTCACAGTGACAAGGTTGTTGAGATGGTTCCTAAAGGTTTTGACAAAGGAACAGGAATCAAAAAGGTTTGCGAACTACTTGGAGAGGATATTAAAAACACATTTTCTTTTGGCGACAGCATTAATGATAAAGAAATGCTTATTGCCGCAGGAACCGGTATTGCTATGGGAGATACTTATCATGACCTCAGTGAATATGCGGATTATATAACGCTTTCTCTTAATGAAGATGGTATTTATCATGCAATGAAGCATTTTGAACTAATTTGAGATTTGCTTATTTTTGCGTTTCGTTTTATTATATACAAAGGTTTGTAGAAATCGTAAGATTAGTGTGATTATAGACAAGTAAAGTTTACACACGAGTTTAATTATAAAAGAGGAGAAACTATGTGCGGAATTGTTGGATTTATTGGTAAGCATCAGGCTGCTCCAATATTGCTTGAAGGACTTTCCAAGTTGGAGTACAGAGGATATGACTCTGCCGGAATTGCTGTTAGAGACGGAGATAAAAATGCAGAGGTTGTTAAGACTGTAGGAAGACTTAAGAATCTCGAAGAAAAAACTGATAACGGAATGAGCGTTCACGGATGCTGCGGTATCGGCCATACAAGATGGGCAACTCATGGTGGCCCTTCACAGATAAATGCTCATCCTCATGTGTCCGGAAATTGTACAGGTTCAGCTTCAGGTACAGTTCTTTCTGAAGTAGTAGGTGTACATAATGGTATTATTGAGAACTATCAGGAATTAAAAGAAAAGCTTTTAAAGAATGGTTATGAGTTCTATAGTGACACAGATACAGAGGTTGCTATTAAGCTTGTAGATTATTATTACAAAAAGTACAAGATGGGACCTATTGATGCTCTTGCAAAGACTATGGTGAGAGTACGTGGTTCAT
>JAEEGF010898290.1_pt1 | contig 14403 bp, 16 predicted proteins | sample 9134171 | NCBI WGS metagenome assembly JAEEGF01 (sample SAMN16246542, study PRJNA631951) | gut metagenome | biome: gut microbiome; feature: rumen; material: AP-attached | host: Bos | place: Iran: Karaj | collected 2018-10
AAAAAGGGCGGGATAAACCGCCCTTTCGTTGTTTTGTTTATCTTATTCATTCCGTGATTCTGGAGTAATCCACGAACTCGGTCTTCAACACATTCTTTATGAAGATAAAGCTTAGGGTGTAGAGAACGGATACGATCAACATCATGATTCCGCTTATGAGGTAATAGTTCCTTATTCCGGAAGCCTCTATTATGAGACCGCCTATAAGGTTACCTGCTATACCTGCTATTGCAGATACGGATGCTGCAAGAGTTTGGGCTGTTGCCTGAAGCTCGTTCGGAGCAAGGCTCATCACGAATCTGATCGAACCGGCCTGGGTGAATCCGCTTGCTATACCGGAAAGAGTGGTCACTGCGATCAGCATCCAGAAAGAGGTTATGAAACTCATCGTTAGCCCTTGGAGCGCCCAGAACAGAGCAGAGAGTATCACCATCGTCCTGTAACTTATCTTCTTTACAAGCTTATTGGACAAGAGAAGCATAGGGATCTCAAAGGCAGCTCTGTATGCCTGGATATATCCGACGTATCCCATGCTGTTACCCATCTCCTTAAGCAGATAGGGCTGGAACGTACCGATGGAGTTCTGAGGTATGTGCTGGAATATCACGAAGATTATGTATGCAATGTAATATGGGTTTTTGAACAGTTTATCAAAGGGCATCTCGGAGAATTTCAGAGGTACCACGTTCTTTCCGCCTTTATCCGATACTTCTCGTAGTGAACTTGCAAAGTACAGACATGGGATGAAGAGTATCGCAAGGAGATAGAAGGTGATGTATGCGTTCTCCTCCACTATCACTGCACCAAGGATCAGGCAGGTGATGACCCAGGATAAAGATCCCCAGGATCTTACGAACCCGAAGAACGTTCCTGTGTTGTGTGCTCCGTTTATGACCGTTGTTTCCATGAGAGTGGAAGTCGGTGCCAAAAAGAATATGGACAGAAGAAGGAACAGCACGAAAAGAGGGAATCCGAATATCTTTACATTGCTCGTCAAAGGTACAAGGGCTGAGGTAATAATGGCTCCGAGAAGAAATAGGTTATGGGCCTTTGCGGTGGATCTCAGCTTGTCTCCAAAAGCACCTCCGATAGGTGTGGAGACGATGGAGATGGCTGACCCTATGGAGTTTATCAGGCTCACCTCACTGACTGAGTAGCCGAGGTTCTCGAGGAACACGGTCCGGAACATGGCTGCGGAGTACGCTGCCCAGTAGGTGGCCTCGAAGCCTCCGAGCCTGAAGATCCATTTGTTCTGTTTGTTTCTGACTCTTTCCTTTTTCATTTTTCAAATCTCTTTTTCCAAAATCTCTTTGTGTTGATTATACCCCTGTAAGGTCGAATTTGGGAATCATCTCTTCCGTTGCGGATGAGAGATCCTGAAGGAACCCGTTCTCCAGAGAAGATCCAAGAAGATACTGCTCGCAGATCCCGTATTCCTCTTCGGAGACCGGTCTTGACAGTTCTGCAGGAACGCCTTCCATGGGGGTGTACTGGCTCATGAGGCTGAACATGATGGTAGAGGGATCAAAATTCTCTTCTATGATATCCATTACCCTTAATGTATTGAACACATTGTTCGGAAGGATCAGATGCCGTATGAGGACGCCCTTTTTCAGAATGCCTTCGTCATCTATTTCCACGGGGCCGACCTGGTCGTACATCTCCTTTATGGCTGCAAGAGCGACCTTCGGATAGTCGGGAGCGGAGGAATACTTTTCAGCAACGGAAGAGAGGGCATATTTGAAGTCGGGAAGATAAACATCCACCTTTCCTCTCAACAGCCGGAGAGATTCAGGCTTCTCATATCCGCTTGAATTGTATACCACGGGTATCCCCGGATCCTTTTCAAGAGCTTTGGTGATCGCAGTGATATAGTGGGCACCTGTCACGAGATTGATGTTGTGGGCACCCTGTTCCCTGAGCTCTGAGAAGATCTTTCTTAACCGTTCGATGCTTACCGTTTTTCCTGCATCCGATCCTTCTCTGCTGATCTCTTTGTTCTGGCAGTATACGCAGTGCAGGTTGCAGCCTGTGAAAAACACTGTTCCGCTACCTCTTGTGCCGGATATACAAGGTTCCTCTCCGAAATGAAGGGCAGCTCTTGCTATCCTTGGAAGGGTACCGGAAGAACAGACTCCGTCTCCGGTATCAGAAGATCTTAATGCCCTGCAGTTCCTGGGGCATAGAGAACATATATACTCACTCATCCTTTTTTCCGTAGAAGAAAGATATTCCGTTATGACTCCATAGCATGGTAGGAAGATCAAACGGAGCAGGTTTAACAGTACCTCTGCCCTCGAGTATGGCTTTGGCAGCCTTTATTACTTCATCAATCAATTCTTTCCCGAGTCCGTATTCATGATGGCACGGATAGATCGCTTTGATCGGAAGATCCATCTTCTTAAGGTCTTCGAGGGTGAATATAAGCGCCTCCATAGACCGTCCTTCACCGAACATGTACATAGGTCCCTTCATGAGAGAGTCTCCTGAGAGGAGAATGCCCCTTTCTTCCTCAAAGAGCATAATGTGTCCGGGAGTATGACCGGGAGTCAGGATGACTCTCCATTTCATGTTTCCCAGTTCTATCACATCTCCATCGAACAAAGGACGGACAAGGGGTTTCATCTCGGGATCATTATATCTGTACATCTCTGCTACGTGCATGAATATCCTGCTGAACAGCCTGTTTGATCCGGTATGATCGCGATCAGCATGGGTATTCACCACAAAGACAGGCTTTTCAGTTATGTTCTTTCTGATGTATGAGGCTACATCGGCATCTCCGAAGCCTGTGTCAGCAAGCATCGCCTCACTGTCTCCTACTGCGAGGAACATCCTCACTCCGCCGTCCTCTATAAGGTATATATCCTTATCTATAAGCACATGGGTAAGTTCTGCCATTATTACGCTCCGTTTCAAAAATATTTCAAGGTGATTATACCCGTATATGTGTTCTCTGAAAAGGGAAGTGCAGGCAAACCCGTTGAAGGGGTCCCTGATTATGGTTTATGATATGAATAATAAATAAGGGGAAGGACTTGTAAATATGGAAAAGGGACTTTTCAGACTGCCGATCATGATAATGAGAGGAGGTACCAGCAGAGGAGCATATATCCTCGAGAAAGACATGCCTGAAGACAGAAACGACTGGGATAAGGTGCTATTAAGGCTAATGGGCAGTCCGGACAAGAAACAGATAGACGGGCTTGGAGGAGCTCAGTCCGTCACCAGCAAGGTGGCCATTCTGAAAAGATCGGAAAGGGAAGATGCGGATGTGGATTATACCTTTGCCCAGGTCTCCATAGACAAGCCCATCGTGAGCTATAAGGGGAACTGCGGAAACATCTCTTCCGGAGTCGGACCATTTGCAATAGAGAAAGGGCTCGTGCCGATAACCGGGGAAATGACGAGCGTAAGGATCTATAACACCAATACCGACAAGATAATAGTATCTGACGTGAACACCAGGGGCGGTAAGGTGAACTATGAGGGAGATTACCATATAGCTGGTGTCCCCGGAACTGCTTCGCCTGTGAGACTGAAGTTCAGGGAGCCCGCAGGGACCCTCGGAAGGGGGCTGCTTCCTACAGGAAACGTGAAGGACGTACTTGATGTTCCTGGCTTAGGAAAGATCGAGGTCTCGATAGTCGATGCTGCTAATCCCCTCGTCTTTGCAAGGGCAAAGGATCTAGGGCTCACATGTCTTGAATCTCCGGATGATATCAACTCGGATGAAAAGGCTCTTGAGCTTTTGGAGACCGTGAGAGGCCTCGCTGCTGTTAAGATAGGACTCATAGATGACTATAAGGTGTCTGCTTGGGAGACACCGGGCATACCGAAGATGACATATGTTGCAGAGAGCAGGGATTATACCACTTTTGACGGCAAGGAGATAAAAAAAGAAGAAGTGGACCTTCTTTCACGCATGATGTCCATGCAGAAGGCACATCAGAGCTATGCGATGACAGGTGCCATGTGTACCGCTGCTGCGGCAGTGATCAAGGGTAGCATAGTGGAGGAAGTACTGAACACTGAAACCGATCTGAAGAATATAAGAATCGGGCACCCAGGGGGCATACTGGAATGCGGAGTCGATCATGTCGAGACGGATGGACTTCCCGATATAGAAGACACTTTCGGATACAGAACGGCAAACCTTCTTATGGAAGGAACGGCATATATAAGACTTTAATGAGCTAAACACATAAAAAAGCCCGGCATTTGCCGAGCTTTTGTCATTTCGGGGTAATCACTCTTCTGCAGATTCATCTTCCTCTTCGGACCTGTCTATGAGTGAGACCTTCGTCCACTCGATGTGGCGATCCTCGATATCTGTGACTTCTATATGCATGTCATATATATCTATCTCGAAGGTAGTGTTGTCTTCCGGAATGGCACTCAGTCTGTCTATTATCAGACCGCCAAGAGTATCGTAATCCGGGCTTTCGGGGATCTCGGTATTCAGTTCTTCCGCAATCTCGTCAAGAGGTGCGGCACCTGAGATCTTCCAAAGATTTTCATCCAGTTTCTCGATCTCCTTTTCCTCCACGGGATCGAATTCATCATAGATGTTTCCGACTATGCATTCAAGGAGGTCTTCCATTGTTACGAGACCGCTAGTGCCGCCGTATTCATCCACCACTATTGCTATATGAGTCTTCTTCGTCTGCATCTGGCGGAAAAGGACATCTGTATGGATAGTCTCCGGAACAAAGAATGGTTCTCTGATGAGTTCTTCGAGATCCTTCTTTTCTGTAGCATTGAGGTTAAGGAGAAAGTCTCTTGTTGCCAGTATTCCTATAACATCATCTGCATCTTCTCCGCATACGGGGAATCTTGAAAGACCGGAATCCGTGATGGTCTTAAGGATCTCATCTTCCGTATCGTCCTTCCAGACAACCTTCATGTCGGTCCTGTGTATCATAACTTCCTCTGCGGTCTGGTTGTTGAATTCGAAGATGTTCTCGATCATCTCTTTCTCTTCCGTCTCGATATTGTCTGTCTCTTCTGCGATATCCACCATCATACGGATCTCCTCCTCAGAAACTTCCTCAGTCTCCTTATTGGGATCTATGCCCAGTAAACGCAGTACGGCATTAGTGGATTTGGATAAAAGCCAGGTTATAGGGCGAAGTATCTTCTTTAACACGGTTACCGTTCCAAGGGTAAGTTTAATAACACCATTGGTCTTCTGCATGGCTATACGCTTTGGTACCAGTTCTCCTAAAACGAGCGTGAAGAATGAAAGGATGAGGGTTATGATCACGACGCTCACGGAATTTATGAAGCTGCGGGAAAAGGCGGTGACTCCGACCTTGTTCACGAGCCAGTCGGTGAGCATGCTCGCAAAGTTATCGGCTGCGAATGCAGAACCGAGGAATCCTGCGAGAGTGATCCCTACCTGTATGGTGGATAGGAAAGTCGTCGGCTCTTCCACTACCTTGAGGAGCTTCTGGGCTCTTTTGTCTCCCTCCTCGGCGGAATGCCTTACGACGTTTTCATTTACTGAAAGTATTGCGATCTCTGCTGCTGCAAAGAAAGCGTTGACAAGTATGAGGGCTGCCTGAAGCAGCAACTGTCGCCATATAGGACTACTGTCCAAGAAATACTCACCTCCAATGAGTCACATAATGAGGAAATGATATCAAACTTTAAGGTGTTTTGCAAACGATAAAAGGAGGAAAAAAGAGAAAAAAAGAGGAAAACGGAGAATAAATGAGAATATACAGTGATATACATGACTGTTTTTTGACTCTTTTTGGCAGAATTCGGCGAACTGTGGCGAAAAAGAAAAGGCCCGCTTTATGCGGGCCATAATTGATCAGTAGTTGATATCAAAGGGGTAGAGATCCGAGAGGTCATAGTACTGTGCGACTATGAGATCCTTAAGGAGCTTCTCGTCTTTATCCTCGTCCCTAAGTCCGGAGAACTCGGTAACAGCTTTCTCTATGCCGTTCTCTTTTATATAATCCCTGACCTTAATGGTGGTAGGATCATTCTCGTTGAAGAAGTGGTATGCATATGCGGCGCCTCTTGAAAGAAAGTAAGGGAGTTTTCCATGTTTCACGCATGCAAGAGCAGGTCCTATGAGCCTGTCGCCCTTGGCAATTTTTCTCGTCAGGTCTCCGCACACTCTGTCAATCGTATCCTTGTCGACGGAGTTTGCCTTATGGTTCAGGTATCCTGCCTTCTGTCTTTCGATCGGGTCATGCTCTTCCATGACTTCGTAGCTCATGCCCCATTCCTCGTGCATGGCAAATACGGATTCTTTTTTTGCAAGGAACAGGTGCTTCATAATGCCGGCATCATCCCTGCATTCTCCGATATATGTATATCCCCTGTATTTTCCGATGTATCCGCCGAGACTATGCGACATGTTGGCGACCCAGATCTTATGGATCATCCAAGCCGGGACGTTGTCCAGAGGCTTCAGACCTACGTTTTCGGGGAATCCGTTCTTCAGTATATTGTCCACGGTCATATAAGGAGTGTCTCCGGAATTGCAGGAAAGAGGATCCTCTTTCAGCATCTCTTCGGTCGGGAAAGCTCCGTTCCTGTGCACGAGGCACTCTGCAAGAGCTACATTCTTATTAAAGAAGTCTTTGCCGTTGTCAGTCTTCAGATATTTGTTGATTCCCTCACTGAAGAGCCTTGATCCGTAGAGGAAGTTCACTCCGATGAGTATATCCATGGGTTCATCCGGATCTTCAACCGCTCTTATCTCGATAGCATCGGCCAGCATATGGGATATGGAATCTACTGCTCCCGGGAATATGTTCGTGGAAATGTAGGAAGCCTCAGAGATCTCCTTCACGCACATGTCATATTCGGTCTCGGTGCAGAAAACCTTGTAGCCTTTGATGATCTGCTTCGTATATGTACCGTCAGAGTGATGCTTGAAGTTCGTGTAATATCCCTGTGTACGCAGAGCGTCTACGAGCTTATCGGAATAATCAAGGAATGTGATGGTGAACCCGCCTTCGGTGAACAGATCGGCGATATATCCGCGGCCTATCTTGCCGGCACCGATCTGAACGAGGTTCTTCTTGTTTACCATAAATGGTATCCTCCTTCATAATTTAAAAATCTCATATGTAATTATAGACCAGATGATATGAAAATACACTCACGGAGAGAAGAACAGAGGCGCCTTCTTTGTAATAACAGACTCAGATTCTCTTCTCGGACTTGGTGATCACTGCATCGATAAAGGATCGGAAGATCAGTCTTGAATTCTCATCAGTGGTATGCATCAATTCAGGATGCCATTGAACCCCTACGACATATGTGTAATCTTTGTGTTCTATTCCTTCTATGAGGCCATCTTCTGAAACAGCATCTACTGTAAGACCTGGAGCGAGATCCTTTATTGCTTGATGGTGAAGGCTATTGACACCTATCTCACCCGAATGAAGTATATCAGCTAATCTGGTCCCTTCTTCTATGATTACGGTGTGTACGAACCGGTCATAAGGTCTATCCATATCATGGTTGTTTTCAGTTTCAAACTGGCTCGGGATATCCTGATACAGAGTGCCTCCGAAATACACGTTAAGGAACTGCAAGCCTCTGCATATCCCAAGAATGGGTTTGTCCAATTTCAGAAATGCATCGGTGAGTTTTGTCTCCATTTTATCTCTTAATATGGAGAGACTTCCCAGTTTTTCATGAGGTTCTTCGCCATACAGGGCGGGATCAACGTCCTGACCTCCGGTGATCAGAAGACCATCCAGCTTTTCCGCAAGAGGAGAGAGAGCCTCTTCATCATCTGATATGCTCAGCATTACGGGAACGGCTCCAGCCTCGTAAAGAGCATCAAAATAATCATTCAGCATCCAAAGGCTGTTCAGTTTCGTATCGTCAAGGGGGACCAATCCTATAACAGGTCTCATATGTCTTCCTCCAGTATCCTTTCAAAAAAGGCCTTACTTTCGTAAGACCTTTTCAAACATTATTCAGCGATATACGGTAATAATGCCATGACTCTTGCTCTCTTGATTGCAACAGCCAGCTCTCTCTGATGCTTTGCACAGCATCCGGTAGCTCTTCTGGGAGCTATCTTGCCGCTTTCAGCGATGTATTTTCTGAGAGTGCCGATATCCTTGTAATCTATATATGTGCTGTTCTCAGCACAGAAAGCACAGAATTTCTTCTTAACACGTCTGATTCTCGGACGTCTCTGATTGTTTCTTTCTTCCATAGCTTTTCTCCTCTTATTAATTGATCAGAACGGCAGATCTTCGTCATCTATGAGCACATCACCCATCTCCTGGGAGAATATATCATCCACGTTATCCTGGGATGAGCTTCCGCCCTGGGAATTTGTCTGATATGAACCGCCGCCTCCGTACTGGGAATTGCCTGTGCCCGTCGGACGGTCGAGGAATTCCACGTCATCTGCCTGGACTTCGGTAACGTATCTCTTGATGCCGTCCTTACCTTCGTAGTTTCTGGTACGAAGTTCACCGACGACTGCGACTCTCTGTCCCTGTACGAGATACTTTCCACAGATGTCTGCCAGGCCTCTCCAAGCCACGACATTTATGAAGTCTGTCTCTTCACGGTTCTGTCTTCTGTTGACAGCGACCGAGAATGTGGTGACGCTGACTCCGGTAGGGGTCGTTCTGGCTTCAGGAGCTCTTGTTAATCTTCCTACGATAAATACCTTATTCATGGTGTTACCTCTAAAAATCAGTCTCTTTTGATGATCATGTAACGAACAGTATTCTCGTTGATCCTGAAGTTTCTGCCAAGCTCTTCAATGAAATCAGCAGGAGCTTTGAAATTAACAAGAACGTAATATCCCTCATTTTTGTAGTTGATAGGATATGCAAACTTTCTCTTACCCCACTCTTCAGCGGATTCAATCTCGCCGCCATTGGACGTTATAAGATCTGCATATCTCTGGATGAGAGCAGCTCTGGCTTCGTCTTCCATCTCAGCTTCGAGGATGTAAAGTAATTCATAGCTATTCATAGTATGGACCTCCTTATGGACTTTCCGGCACCGTATGGTGCAAGGATGCGTTTGATATTATACAACAGGCAGATTTCCAAGTGCAATCTTTTTTTACCTGTGATATCCATTACACTTTTTTTATTTTGTCTTGATAATATCCTCTATTATATCTGCACAGTGATCAAGATTGTTTTCTGCATATCCCTCGATGTTCTCTTTCTCTGTGAGCTCAGCTATGGTCTCATCAAGGGGGAGCTCTCCTAAGAGAGGAAGTCCGAACTTCTCGGATATGGAAGTGGTCTGATTACCGAAGAGGTTGATCCTTTTTCCGCAGTCAGGGCAATTGAGATAGCTCATATTCTGAACGACTCCCAGTACGGGGATGTTCATCATTTTTGCCATGTTAACGGATTTGGTGACTATAAGGTTAACCAGATCCTGAGGAATGGTGACCATCACGATGCCGTCAAGGGGTATGGACTGGAAAACGGTAAGGGAAACATCTCCGGTCCCCGGAGGCATGTCTATAAGGATGATATCCATGTCTTCCCATAATGTATTTGACCAGAACTGTGTTATGACGTTTGATATTATCGGGCCTCTCCAAACGACAGGGGCATCCTCTTCTTCCAACAGAAGGTTTATCGAGATCATCTCTATCCCGCTATCGGTCCTTACCGGGAGTATGGTCTCTCCGTCATAGCTCGTTGCAAGGGAATGAACACCGAATAGTTTAGGGATCGATGGCCCTGTCAGGTCTGCGTCTATTATTCCAGTCTTATATCCTCTGCGGTTAAGAAGCGTTGCCAGTATAGCAGTGATAGAGGATTTACCTACTCCGCCTTTTCCACTACATACTCCTACTACTGCCTTAACCTTGCTGTTTTCGTTGAGAGGTGCTTTCAGATTCGGAGCCTTTCTGCTGGGACAGTCGAGTCCGCAGCTTGAACAATCTGTTTCGTTACAATTCTGACTCATCAAATAATCTCCTTATATCAAATATGGTAGAATATAACCGAATTAATTATACCAACAGCGTCAACAATTACAAAATAGGAGACGGATATGTGTGATTTCTGCGAGATAGTGAAAGGGGAGAAAGAGATCAATCTGATTTATCAGGACGAACTGATAACAGCATTTCTTGATTACGAACCCATAAACGAAGGACATGTACTCATAGTTCCGAACACTCATGTCGGTTCTCTTATTGATGTGCCTGATAAGACTATTGTCAGGATGATGTGGCTTGCCCGGAAACTCATAAAAAGATATGAAGAAATCTATGGTACGGATGGCTATACGCTCATGAATAACGGTGGAAGCGCCGGAGATCTGGATCATTTCCATTTTCACATTTTCCCAAGGTCGGAGGATGACGGATTTGGATGGATGGATTCGGGGATCGAGCACGATCATTCTAAGAGGATAGTCGATCTGCTGCGCGAGGGGCTATAAGATATTTACTGTGTCAGTTTGGTAATTGCTGTAATTGACACTCTTTTCAAAAGGTGATACATTTACATAGCGGTTGTGTCTGTAGCTCAGTTGGATAGAGTGCTTGACTACGAATCAAGAGGTCGGGGGTTCGAGCCCCTCCAGGCACGCCATGAAAAAGGAGAGACCCTGTGGACTATTTGTCCATAGGGCCTTTTTAAAAGTTTTAGCATCCTGTCGTTCTTTGTTATCTCTCTTCTGTCTTTCTTCCTCTGCTGTCTCTTCTTCTGCCTGTTCTGCCATTGCGCCGAAGGGCATCATCATGACCATCATCATTATTGCTGTTATGATCGCTAAAACTTTTTCATTGTTCTGTCTCCTTTGCGTTGTTTTTTGTTTCTGGTTATATGATACGGTCGGAAGCGTCATAAGAACCGTAACAAATCAGACCGTCAACTCGGGAAACCGTCATAAAACCCGTTATAAATAACAGTTTCGTTGTGTTGGGTACTATATTAATAGAAAGAGAATATAAAACTGTATAGATCTGTCATCCCTGTATATAAAACGAAAAAAGATTCCTGATAAAGTGGTCATTGAAAACGTGTGATTATAGTTTATAAATCACGTTTCAGGGTCTGTTGTTATTAACAGCTGGTTCAAATGTATTATAATACTGATAATCGAAGGGATTAAAAGGTATGAAAAAACAGAGATTTCTATCTTATATTGCTATAGCACTGCAATTTTTTTCCATATATGTATATACACCCATACTGAGCACCTATTGTGAGAGTCTGGGAGCGAGCTATACCCTTATCGGAACGGTCCTTAGCTCATATGGATTCATACAGATGATAATCAGGATACCCATTGGCATATTCACGGACCTTATCAGGAAAAGGAAGCCCGTCATGATAGCCGGAATGCTGTTCTCTTTTTTCAGTTCACTTGGGTTCTTTATTGCAGAGGATCCGAGCCTCCTCATACTCTGCAGGACTCTTGCCGGCATGTGCGGAGCCGTATGGGCAATATTCCTGACAGCGTATACCAGTCTCTATTCGGATAATGAACAGAACAGAGGCATGGGGCTCGGCAATTCTGCAAACTCTATCGGACAGGTGTTTGCAACGCTTTTAGGCGGCATACTGGCTCAGTACATCGGCATCAAGATCCCATTCATAGCGGGTATGATCTCGGCCATAGCAGGAATGATCATCATCATGATGATGAAGGAACCTGTCATAAAGGACAGGAAGAAGATCACTTTAAAAAGGTTCACGGGACTTGTGAAGAACTTTGACCTCATCTTCTATTCGATCATAGCAGTATTCTTCATGATCGCTATCTATACAGGACCGAACGGCTTTGTAACGAATATCCTGAAAGATCTCCATGCGTCTGACCTGATGCTCGGATTCGCTTCAACGCTTGCCATGATCCCGTCCATCATCTCTTCAGCTCTGTCGGGCACTTTCTTCAAGGAGAAGTTCGGTATCAAAGGGTCTCTCATTTTCGGTTTCATAGTTATGGCTCTCTCGCTTCTGGGAATGGGACTTATGAGAAGCATATTCATGATAATAGTCATGCTTCTGATAAACGGTTTTGCAAAAGGGCTTCTGGCGTCTCTTCTGAACGGAATGGCTATAGCAAAGGTGGAGAGGGATCTGAAATCCTCCGGCGCATCCGTCTATCAGTCCATATATGGCATAGGAATGACGCTAGGACCGATAATAGCAGGAGTGATCTCGGACAATTTCTCAATGACTGCGGCATTCATTTTCTCGGCAGTCCTTATGCTTTTGCCCGTTGGTGCCGTCTTTATCAAGAAAGATGCCGAGGCTTGATTTTGAAGGTATCTAAGGAAATGATTTTTAAGCGATAATTGACATAGACTGAAGAACAGAATAAAGGAGGTATATCATGACAAAGGAAAGGATAAAGGAGCTTATCACGGAGATATTTTATGGATCGGAAAACAACAAGGTGCATCTGCCGGAAGAAGGAGCAGACATCACCATACTTGAGGAGCCGCTCATAGGATACGCTGCAGCGGATGATCCTCTTTTTGATGAATACAAGGATCCTGCCGTTATCGGTGAGGGATGGATGTCCCCAAGAGAATGGATGGAAGATGCAAGAACAGTTATAGTATTCTTCTTCCCCTACTCAGAAGAGGTCAGAAGCAGAGCAGCAGCCTCAGAGAAACTGATAAATGAAGCATGGAAATACGGATATCCTGCCGGAAGCACTCTTTCAAAAGAGATGACCATTGAACTGCAGAAGATGATGGAAAAAGAAGGAATGCGGACTCTGAATCCGCTGAATGATCCAAGGATGAAGACCACAAACGTTCCCGTAAAGAACGGCGAAGAGGATGATCTTCACTTTATACCCGCCTGGTCGACAAGACACGGAGGATATGTGGCCGGACTTGGGACGTTCGGTATCAACAGACACATAATCACAGAAAAAGGATGCTGCGGTTCTCTCACGACGCTGTTTACGGATTTGGTATTTGAGCCAACCGAAAGGAAATACACTGGCATCTATGAAAATTGTATAAAGTGCGGGAAATGTGCGGAGAGGTGTCCAGGAAAAGCCATCACCATAGAAAACCTGCGCAATCTCAAGAAATGCTCTGAATTCGGAGGGTTTTTAAGAGAAGCATATGGCGGGGGCGGATGTGCCAAATGCATGTTCGGAGTTCCCTGTGAACATAGTAATCCCATAAAGTAATGTTGATTTTATATAAAAAGGACTCTGTTCTATACAGAGTCGTTTTTATATCAATCATCCCATTCATCTGAAGGTATCAGTTCATTCTCTTCCAGAACTTCTTCGATTATTTCCTGTTCCTCAGACGGTTTGAGAGGCTTGTCATCAAACGCCTTCTTGAACGTGACCACCATGCTGGCAAGCTGTGCAGCTTTTGTTCTTAAATCGAGGATCTCACTCCTTGTGAATAGGACGCTCTCAAACAGGTCTCCGATGAGCAGCCAAAACAGTATCACTATAGTCTCATTTATGAGAAGAGGAAACAGTTCACGATTGGCGGATGATATATAAAGCAATCCGGCCATGATTACCGACATTATTATCTGAAAGAAAGACCTTTTCTTTTCCTTGTTGTATTTTGCCTGTATATCAGCCATCTTGAGAGCATAATAGTCGGCAACAGTGCCTTCTATAATATCCTTTTCTTCCTCAGTAAAACTGTAGCCGCATATCTCCAGGACTATCGGATACGTAACGGGTATAGTTACCGCATTCTCCTCGATAAATCTCGTAAAGCTCTGATTCAGCCACTCATAACCACTGACCGAATACCTGTCTATCACGTCATAATAGCCTTCCACATTGCATGAGATATAGGCTAGGCCATTCTCAACATAGATTTCCTTTATGAACTTGTTTGGGTCTATGCTTTTCCTGGAGAATAATGATGCCCTGTTTATGTTGCTCTTATCGAATAAACGCAGTTTCTTCATGATTCCATACGATCCTTGCTTTAGATTTCTACATAAAAAGACCCAAACCATCAGGTTCGGGTCATTCAAAATGGTTGCGGGGGTGGGATTTGAACCTCACGACCTCCGGGTTATGAGCCCGACGAGCTACCGAACTGCTCCACCCCGCGTCGAAGCACTATTATTATATTTACCATATACATATTTGTCAACACCTCATAAGTTCATTCATACTCTCTGAAAATAAACCTTTGTTTTACTGATTCTGTCCTTTAAAACCGAACATATTAAAAGATATAATATATATGTAATTTTATGCTCAAAAGAAAGGATCCATGAAATGAAATACGATTTTACGACAATCATCGATCGTCACGGAAAAGATGCGATCGCAGTCGAAGGCCTCGGAAACGGACATGCTCCGGGAGCTCCGAAGGACGGTTTTGATGCCATCCCGATGTGGGTCGCAGACATGAACTTTGCCTGTCCCCCTACCATACAGGAAGAGATAATCAAGAGGACCGAGCATCCCTGTTTC
>JAEEGF010394243.1_pt1 | contig 14402 bp, 12 predicted proteins | sample 9134171 | NCBI WGS metagenome assembly JAEEGF01 (sample SAMN16246542, study PRJNA631951) | gut metagenome | biome: gut microbiome; feature: rumen; material: AP-attached | host: Bos | place: Iran: Karaj | collected 2018-10
GCTTTTCTGGACCGGCTATGTGGACAAGGTTGGTACGGGTACGGAAGATATTGTGAATCTTTGCAAAGAAAAGGGGCTAAAAACACCTGAATATCATCAGGAAGAGGATTTTAGGGTGGTGATTTGGAGGAATGATCCAGAAGTGATCCAGAACGATCCAGAAGTGATCCAGACAGACCCGGAAGTGATCCAGACAAATCTGGAATTGGTTCAGGCTGTTTTCGACCTGATAAATGAGAATCATTCCATTTCAAGGGCTGTATTGGCCAAGAAACTTGGAACCAGCGAGCGTCAGGTTAGAAAGGCAATAGATGCTTTGCGCAACAATAGAATTAGGCGAAAAGGTGGAGATTCCGGCGAATGGGAAATTATAGGATAATACTTTAGCTATTCTGCCGTGGCGGGTGCCTACAGCACCAGCTGAAGCTCCTCCTCGGAGACGCCAATCGCTTTCAGCCTGCCGGCAATCGCCTGCCGCTCGAAGCAATCGTGTGAAAAAAGTATTTGCTGTGATGTCCTTTGCCTTCTACTGGTTCTATGGTCGTTTTTTTCGTCCTTAGAAAGGAGGTCTCCTCAAAAGATAGCGTAAACACATATCCTTCACGAAACTTTAGTGGATTATTTCGGACCGCTTCGTTAACACGTTTCGTTTCCACTCCATATATTTCAGCTACATCGCGGTCGAGCAAAACCTTTTGATTTCGAATAACAATGATTTTTTCTTCAACCATTTTCATTAATGCAGGCATCAATCTTCTTTCATCTGTGTCTAATTTATTCATTTTATTTACATTTTTATTTAAAAGATGTGTTTTCTCCGCAGGAACGGACTTGCAAAGATACAACATTTTGGAATACCAGTGGGCAATTTGGCAGGAATTATTTACACGGCATCCGGGGCGGATGCCTCCATCACCTTGCGAAGCTCCTCCTCGGAGACGCCAATCGCCTTCAGCCTGTCGGCAATCGCCTGCCGCTCCTCGGCACGGCCCTGCTCAATGCCTTGCTGTAAGCCCTGCTCAAGACCCTGCTCAAGACCCTCAGCAAGACCTTTTGCGCGGCCTTGCTCAATACCTTGCTCAATACCTTGTTCCAGGCCTTTAGCAAAACTTCTTTTTTCTGCGTTTACGGTAAAGGCCTTCTCCAACCTTACCATATCCCAGAAATAGTCGTATTCCGCCAGCTCCTTGTCATCGAAAGCCGACTCGCGCAGTTGGCTCACCGCCTCGCGCACATCGGCGTTTGAGGTCAGCTCATCCGGGACACGCTGCGTGGACTCGTCAATCTCCGTCAGGTAGCGGAGCCACAGCTCCTGCATCATCTTCACGTTGCCGTTGCCCGACCTGAACTTCGGCAGTTCTACGAACACCAACTGCAGACCCTCTATCACCTTGTCCGTATCCTTGATGTTCACCACCTTGTAATGGTGGTAGTACTCCGGCGTGTCAGGCTCGAAGACTTCGTTGACAAGGTTGAGTGACCACACTGGCTGGAACAGGGTGTAGTCGTCTCCCCTTTCGGCTTGCTTGACATAGGCCTTTGCCGCATTGAAGAAGACACGGGTTTTGAACTCTGGGCTCCAGTGTATCTGCATCTCCACAAGAAATTGCCGCCCAAGCGTATCCTTGCAGCGCACATCCACTATGCTGTACTTGCGCAACGGTGTCTGAGGAATCAGCTCCGGTGTGAGATATTCCACGCTGGTGATCCGTTCCTCCTCCGAAAGTGGAAGCAGCGCATTCAGCAGGCTAATCATCAAATGCTTGTGCTCTCCGAACACCTTCTTGAACGTCAGGTCGGTTTTGGGGTTCAAATACATTTTTTTGCTTTTTCTTTTCTCATTTTCAGATTCTGTTTTTTTTCCGTATGTTTCCATTTTTTGTTATTTTAGGGTTGTGAAATAAAGAACGTCTGATATCCTCGGAAAGGATATGCAAAGGTAGCTCTTTTTGCAATACGAACCGCATTTTTCCGAAAAAAAAAACAGTGTGCCGCATACGAAATGCTGCGTTTGCGCGGCTGTAAAAAAAAATGTAAAAAAAATCATCCATGCCGCATTTCGCATTGTTTTTTTGTTTTAATTTGCGGTTGAAACGGAAGCGGATTTCCCCGGTGCGTTGTTTTTAACACAAGGCAGTTAAAAACAGCGGATTGGAGCGTATCAAACCTGTTTTTTTTTACCCGTGATATGGGGAATTTTGGGAAAAAATGGGGATTTTTATGCAAATCCGGCCTTCCTTTTAAAAAAAAGATAAAAACAGGGACAAAAACATGTTGATAACAGAAGGCACCTTTAACAGCTCCATTGACAGCGGCGGACGATTCCAGCTGCCTGTGGCCTTGCGCCCGGTCAGTGCGCAGGTGGAGGGGCGTTTTGTGATGAACATGGGTGTGGAAAAATGTATCACCCTCTACCCGATGGACGAATGGCAGGTATACCGGCAGCAGCTTGGTGAACTGAACGTGTTCCGTCCCGACCAGCGCGCACTGGTGCGCTTTTTCCTGAGCAGTGCCACGGAGGTGAAGGCGGATGCCAAAAACCGTCTTCTCATCCCCAAGCATCTTGTGCAATATGCCGGCTTGGAGAAGGATTTGCTGGTGGTGGGGATGCTGCATTTTCTTGAAATCTGGAATCCTGACCGCTATTTGGAGAACATGATGCAGATTCCGGCGCAGGAGCAGGCGGCGGTCTATGAACTGGCCGAGCGTCTGCATCAGAGCCGGCAGAAGGGAGGGGCCGAATGACCGGATACCATCGTCCCGTGCTGTTGGCAGAGAGTGTGGAAGGGCTGGCTGTAAAGCCCGACGGCATCTATGTGGACGTGACTTTCGGTTCGGGACAGAGCTCCCGCGCCATCCTGGAGCGGCTTGGTCCGGAGGGTCGGCTCTTCTCCTTTGATCAGGATCAGGATGCCGAAGCCAACCGTATTGATGACCCGCGCTGCACTTTCATCGCCGCCAATTTCAAACATATCCGCAATTACCTTCAATTCCATGGGGTGAGCCAGGTGGATGGCATCCTGGCCGACCTGGGTGTCTCATCCCACCAGTTTGATGTGGCCGAACGGGGCTTCAGCACCCGCTTTGACGGCCCGTTGGACATGCGGATGGACCGCAGCAGGGGGCTGACAGCTGCAGATGTGCTGGCCTCTTATGGCGAAGATGAGCTGGCTGACCTTTTTTACCGTTATGGTGAGGTGCATAACAGCCGGCGTCTGGCGCGGCTGATTGTACAAAGCCGGACACAAACGCCCATTACGCGCACGGAACAGCTGCGGGAGCTGGCGACATTATGTAGTGACACTGCAAACCGCAACCGCTTTCTGGCACAGGTGTTCCAGGCATTGCGCATGGAGGTGAACGGCGAGATGGAGGCTTTGTCCGCATTGCTTACCCAAAGTGTCGGGCTGCTCAAACCGGGCGGACGGCTTGTGGTGATTGCCTACCATTCGTTGGAGGACCGTATGGTCAAGCGTTTTCTGCGAAGCGGCAATCTGGAGGGGAAGGAGGAGAAGGATTTTTATGGGAATCCGCTCTCCCCGTTCCGGTTGGTTACCCGCAAGGCGGTAATCCCCTCCGAAGCCGAGTTGGCGGAAAACAGCCGCAGCCGCAGTGCACGCCTGCGCATAGGAGAGAAAACAAACATTGTGAAAACCAGTTAGGAGATGGCCAACCATTTTGACCCGGAATACATACGCCAGCAGCAGCTGCAGCAGGAGGAGGAGCGGAGGCAGCAGCAACAGCAGCAGCAGCCGAAGAAACCGGCACCTGAAAAGCCGAAGGTGAGCCGTTCGGTCTCGGAGGCGGGGATGGCGCTGCGTCGCTTTTTGGGCGGTGAGTTCCTCCACAAACTGCATTTCTGGAAAAACATGCCATACTTCATAATGGTGTTCGTAATGCTGATTGTGTTGATTTACATTAATTTGAAAACCCTTTCATACCAGACGCGGCTTGAGATGCTTGACAAGACAAGAATAGAACTGAACGACAAATATATACGGATTATGGACAGGCGTGAGCAGCTGAATGTGGACGAAAGCCGTAGGGAGGCGCTGCTGGAGGTTTACCGGAACAAGGGTTTTGTGGATGACAGCAGCCTGGTTTACATGCTCCACGTGGACGGGAAGGAGGGAAGGCCATGAAAAGGAAACTCTCCGCCAAGGCGTTGTTCGTCTATTTCATCCTGTTGGCTTGGGGTGTGATCATCATCGTCAGGATGTTCACACTGGTGCTGACCAAAGGGGACGCCTACCGTGGGGAGTTCAAGGACACACTGACGGTGGATGACCGTTTTTTCCGGTTGGACAGCAGCAGGATACGCGGATTCAGGGGAAATGTCTATTCCTCCCGTGGCGAATTGCTCTCCACCACCATTCCGATTTACGACCTCTATTGGGAAATCGCCAAGGTCGGGGTGCGGGAGGAGGATTCTGCCTTTTTCATGCAGCGGGTCGACTCGCTGGTGTCCCTTTTCTGCAAACTGACCCCAAAACGCAGCCGCGAATTCTATGAGGAGCGGGTCAAACAGGCTTATGTCTCCTATTATCAGCAGTGCAGTGCGCAACAGCGGATAATTGGGGGCGATGTTGACAAGGAATCGCGCCGGGCGGCGAAAAGGCGTTTGGCGGCCATTAAGGATTCTTTGAAAGACAAATATTTGATTGTGAAGATTTCCGTGGATGAAATGCCCTCCACATGGGTGCGCCGTTCCGATTGGGACGCCATCCGTTTTCTTTTCACTGCCCAGGAGGACGGACGCAAGCGGACCTATTACGGCGGTTGCCGGGTGGATGAACGGTATGTGCATCACAATGTATATGATGACTATGCGGCATCGGTGATTGGCAGCATGAACGAATCCCGCCATTACAGCGGGCTGGAGGGCTACTATGACAGCCTGCTCGCCGGTGAGAACCGCATCTACCGCCAGCTGTTTGTGAACAAGGTGCTGGTCCCCCTGCGGGAGAACCAGATGTTGCAGGCGCAGAACGGCTGCGACATTGTCACCACCATCGATGTGGATATTCAGCGTGTGGTCGAACAGGCGCTGCGTTCACAGCTGGAACAGCTGCAGACACGTTGGGGCTGTGCACTGCTGATGGAGACGGCGACCGGTGAGATCAAGGCCATCTCCAGCCTGACCAAAACCCCGGAAGGATATAAGGATTATGTGGAACATGCCATTTCGGAAAGCTATGAGCCGGGTTCCACATTCAAGCTGATTTCACTGATAGCGGCGTTGGATTCCAAAAAGATAGATACCGGTGACATGGTGCATTGCGAAAAGGGGATCCGCACGTTGAAATGGGCCTTTGAGTTTTCCGACAACGACGGACTTTATGAGGCGGCACAGGCGGGATACCGCACGTTGGACCAGTTCTTCTACAAGATACATCAGATGGGTCTGGACAGCAACCTGATGCTGGAGGTGAGCGGTGCGGAACAGCCACGGGTGACCACGCTGACACGCAGCAATGTGGATTACCACAGCATCACCCATGGCTACGCCGTCAAGATGCCTCCGGTGTATATGGCCGCCTATTACAATGCCATAGCCAACAACGGCAGGTTCATGCGGCCCTATCTGGTTAAGGAGGTGATTTATCCCAACGGTCGTCGGGATGTCCGCCATCCGGTTGTGGTGCGGGAGCGGATATGCTCCCCGCTGACGCTGGCAAAGGTCAGGGCATGTCTGGAGGGTGTGGTCACCACCGGCACCGGCCGGCGGGCGCAGGACAAGTATTACCGCCTCCATAAGAACGACACCACACTTTCCGTCCGTCCGCTGCTGGCCGGAAAGACGGGCACCGCGCAGCTTTACAGTCAGGGTTATCTGAACGAGTTCAACGCCTCATTTGTCTGCTATTTTCCGAGCGAACGGCCCAAGTACACCTGTATGGTGCTTATTTCCGGAACTATAGCCGACGGCGGTGTTGTGGCGGCTCCTGTCTGTCGTGAAATAGCTGAAAAGATTGCCCAACGGGATTTCAGTATGCGGAACTATGTCTACCGTGACGCGTTATGGAACCGCTATCCTACGGTGGCATTGGGCTATACGCCCGAGCTTATGATGATATACCGCAAGCTGGGCTATAGGATCCGTCCGGTCATGTCGGCATGGTCTTCAGTCAGTCCCTCTACAGGCAGGGACAGCCTGATGGTCATGCATCCGCGTGGCGTGGGGGATTTGGCAAATGCACTCAAAGGTTCATCAGCAAAGGATGCCGTCTATCTTCTGGAACGGAAGGGCTACCGTGTCCGGCTGAAGGGTGCGGGCAGGGTGAGGGATGTCTCATACTCCGGCGGCTGGGCTTTTGTGACATTAGGTAACGAATAAATGTGTATGTGAAAATGAAGACGGTAAGTGAACTGATACAATCCTTGGAGGTGCTCTCGCTGCGCGGCGATGCCGGTGCGGAGGTGGTGGGAATATGCTTTGATTCCCGTGAGGCCGTGCAGGGATATATGTTTGTCGCCCAACAGGGGGAGCAGGCGGACGGGCATCGTTTTGTGCCGCAGGCGGTGGCACAGGGTGCCTGCTGCGTTGTGGTGGAGCGGATGCCGGAATCCTGTCCGGAAAATGTTTGCGTGGTGCAGGTCGCCGATTCGCACCTTGCCTTGGCGCAACTGGCCGCCGCCTTTTACAACCATCCTTCCCGCGAGCTGAAACTGGTGGGAATCACCGGCACCAACGGCAAAACCACGACGGTCACGCTGCTGTACCGGCTTTTCACAGCCTTGGGACACAAGGTGGGATTGCTCAGCACCATTGAAAACCGTATTGGGGATGAGGTGCTTCCCGCACATCATACCACCCCGGATGCACTTGAATTACAGAGGCTCCTGCGTCAGATGGCGGATGCCGGATGCAGCCACTGCTTCATGGAGGTGAGTTCGCACTCAATTGTTCAGCAGCGTGTTGCGGCATTGCATTTTGCGGGTGGCATTTTCAGCAACATCACCCACGACCATCTTGACTACCACAAGACATTTGCCGCCTATATCGCGGCGAAAAAGGCCTTTTTCGACAATTTGCCCGCGACAGCTTTCGCCCTGACCAACGCAGATGATGCGAACGGACGCGTCATGCTGCAGAATACGGCGGCACATCCGTACACTTACAGTCTGAAAAGCAGCAATGCCGATTTCAAGGTCCGTGTGGTGGAGTGCCAGATGCAGGGGATGCAGTTGGAATTGGACCGCAAGGAGGTCTGGACACGTCTGACGGGTGAGTTTAACGCCTATAACCTTGTCGCCATTTATGCAACCGCCTGCCTGTTGGGGGAGGACAAGGAGGGGCTTCTGCTGCACCTGAGTGCGCTTGAGCCTGCTGAGGGACGTTTTTTCTGCATTCATGGAGGTTGCGATGTGACCGCCATTGTGGATTACGCCCACACGCCGGACGCGCTGGAGAATGTGCTGCGGACTATCCTGAAAATCCGCCGTTCCGGGCAGCGCATACTGACGGTGGTCGGATGCGGCGGCAACCGTGACAAGAGCAAACGGCCTGAAATGGCACAGATTGCCTTCAAGTACAGCGACCAGCTGATACTGACCTCTGACAATCCCCGTTACGAGGAGCCCATGGATATTTTGGAAGATATGCGTAAGGGGCTGGAGGGGAAGGATGAGGCTGCCTATCTGGTCAATGCGGACCGGCGCGAAGCCATAAAATGTGCGGTGCGGCTGGCCCGCCCCGGCGACATTGTGCTGGTGGCCGGCAAGGGGCATGAAAAGTACCAGGAAATCAAAGGGGTCAGGTATCCGTTTGACGACGTGGAGGTGGTAAGAGAATATTTATGCAGTGAATCATTGGTAAAGTAAAGGAAATATGCTCTATTCTTTTTTCAAGTGGTTGGATGTGAAATTCGATTTTCCGGGTGCCGGCGCGTTCCAGTACATCTCGTTCCGTATGGCGCTGGCGGCTGTGGTTTCACTGTTCCTTTCCATGATTATCGGGAAATATGTCATCAGGCTGCTGAGGAAAAAGCAGGTGAAGGATGACAACCGCGAGGAGCTGAAGCTGGCCGGTGTGGAAAGCAAGCGGACCACACCTACCATGGGCGGCATCATCATCCTGGCCAGCCTGCTGGTCTCCGTCCTGCTGTTTAACCGTCTGGACAATATCTACATTTTGCTGATGTGCGTCACTACTGTGTGGTTGGGCACCCTCGGTTTCATCGATGATTACATCAAGGTGTTCAAAAAGAACAAAAGGGGATTGCCTGCAAAGGGCAAATTGCTTGGACAGATTATTTTGGGTCTGTTTGTCGGGGCGGTGCTCTTTTTCCATCCCGATGTGGTGATCAAGGAGAAATGCAACGCCAGCAGCTATGTGCAGACCGAGGAGGTGTTCGGTGTGGAGAATGCGGAGGCGAAGGGAAGCCACGCCTACCAGTGTGTGGAGTCCGAAAAATCGTTGAAGACCACCATCCCTTTTGTCAAGAACCATGAGTTTAACTATGCAGTGTTGCTTAAATGGCTGGGCGACGGCTACGAACGATGGGCCTGGCTGGTGTATATCCCCATCATCATTTTAATAATCATGGCGGTCAGCAATGGCGCGAACCTGACGGACGGTCTGGACGGACTGGCCATTTCAACTGCGGCGGTCATTGTTGTGGCATTAGGTGTGCTGGCCTATGTGTCAGGTAACACCATTTTCGCCGACTACCTGAACATCATGTATATCCCCAATTCCGGCGAGCTGATGATTTTTGCCGGTGCCATGTTGGGGGCATGTCTGGGCTTCTATTGGTGGAACTGCCATCCTGCCCAGGTCTTCATGGGAGACACCGGTTCGCTGGCCATCGGCGGCATCATTGCGGTCTTCGCCATCATTATCAGGAAGGAGCTGCTGCTGCCGATACTGTGCGGCATCTATCTGGTGGAGAGCCTGTCGGTCATAATCCAGACCATGTACTGCAAGATTTACCGCAAAAAACACAAACTTCCCAAAAACCAGTTGGTCCCAGTTGAAAAACGGCCCTTCTGGATGACCCCTCTGCACCACCATTTCCAGAAAAAGGTGGAGCATGTCGAGGAGGAGGTCAGCCGTCAGCAGCTGCCGGAACATCTTAAGGCGGTGGAGATTGCTGAGAGCAGAAAAAACTATCATGAAGCGAAAATAGTCCAGCGCTTTTTCATCATCGGCATTTTATTGGCGGTGCTGACAGTGCTTACATTAAAAATCAGATAAACCGGAAAGAAGATGAAGAAAAGAGTTGTATTGAAGGAACAGGAGAAAATTACGGCATTCCGTCCGAACAATTTCTTTGCCGACCAGTTGGTGTATGCGCGAAACCAGACCCTTCGCCGGCTGATGGATGTGCCTGCCTCGCAGCAGGTCCGGCTACGGGAGGTGGGACGCATCGGAGGGGTGCAGTTTCTGGAGGATACGGACTGCCGTGACGAGCATGCCTTGGGCTTTGCATTGGAGAGTGTCGGCCATCCGATTTATTGGATTACCGGCGGGAAGGATGCCTTGCTTAACTATTCCTCCCTGCTGCCTGTGGTGGCCGAAAAGGTCAGGGCGGTAATTGGCATTGGTTCGGACAACAGCCGGTTGCTACGCATATTTTCCCCGTATGTTGAGGTGTTTGACTGCCGTTCCATGGAACAGGCGGTGAAGACAGCCTATTATTCCGCAGACAATGGGGATGTTGTGATGTTGTCCTCACCTTGTGCCTGTGACAGTTGCTTTGCAGATGCGCAGGAGCGTTCGCTCCGGTTCCGGGAGGCGGTGAAAGAATTGTAGGAAAGATGGAAAGGGAGACGGGCAGACATTTCAGCATTCGGCGTTGGTTTGATGGTGACGGTGTGATCTGGGGCATCATGATATTTCTGTGCGTCAGTTCCATGGTGCTGATTTACAGTGCTGCCTCCAACCAACTTTTCAGTCCGACGGAAAGGCACAACCTCATGCCCTACATACGTTCACACGGCTTTTTCCTGCTGTTGGGCATCGTGGTGGCGGCTCTTGTGCAGCATGTCGATTACCGCCGTATCGCCCCCTATTCGCGGCTTGGTTATATGGTCGCGCTGGCTTTGCTGCTTACAACCATCCTTATGGGTCATGGAAGCGGCGGGGTGCAGCGTTCCCTCTCCGTGTTTGGTGTGGAGGTGCAGACCTTCTACATTGTAGTGATGCTGGTGATTGTATATGCCGCCCATGCCATCGCCCGGTTCGGGAAGCGCATCAATGATATACGGAAGGTTTATCTCCCGTTCCTGCTGATGATTGGCATTGCCTGTGGCGGTCTGATGTCCCAGAATGTATCCACGGGTGTGATTCTGTTGTGCACCTGTTTGTTCATGCTGTTTGTGTCCGAATTGAAATTCAAGTACCTGCTCTGTACAATCGGTGTGTTGGCCGCAGTGTTCGTGCTGCTGGTGGCCACCAGCGGTTTTGGTATCCGCGCTTTGGACCGTTTCCAGACGGTGCATGCGAGGGTGGAGCGTTTCTTTGACAAGAGCGCTGACAAGGATGTCCGTTCGCGGGTGGCCGAAATGCGTGACAGCGATGTGGACAATATCCGGCAGGAGGTGCAGGTGGAGGGCGCGGTTTCGACCGGCGGTATCCTGCCGCTCAACGGGCCGGGCAATTCAATATACAGCAAAACTCCGCAAATCTATTCGGACTGTATTTTCGCCATTGCGGTGGAGGAATATGGTGTGCTGATCAGCTGTCTGCTGATTTTCGCCTACCTGCTGCTGTTCTACAGGATATTCCTGATGCTGCGGAATGTGCCGACGCCTTTTGGCGCCTATTTGGCCGGCGGGCTCGGATTTTGGATAGTGTTCCAGGCGTTGGTGCATATCAGCGTCTGTGTGGGGGTCTCCCCAAACACAGGGCAGACACTGCCGATGGTGAGCTGGGGGAACGCCTCCATTATGGTGACTTCGGTTTGTTTCGGTTTGTTGCTGAACATCAGCAAAAGCAAGCGAAAAAGTGAAAAACAACCTATGAAAGGGGAAGAGAATGAGTAAACGTGTGATTGTTTCCGGCGGAGGGACTGGCGGACACATTTTTCCCGCCATCGCCATTGCCAATGCGGTGAAGGGCCGGTGGCCTGATGCGGAGATTCTGTTTGTCGGCGCCAACGGGCGTATGGAGATGAAGCGGGTGCCTGAGGCGGGCTATCCGATTCGCGGCATTGACTGTTACAGCCTTCGGAGGGATTTGACTTTCGGTGGCTTGTGGGAAAATATGAAGCTGCCGGTCCGGCTGTTGGGTGAAAAGCGTGCGGCACGGCAGATTGTCAAGGAGTTCAAACCTGACATAGCCATCGGTGTCGGCGGTTATGTCAGCTGGCCTGTGCTGGATGCGGCGGCCTCCATGGGAGTGCCCACGCTGATCCAGGAACAGAACTCCTTTCCGGGAAAAACAAACAAGATGCTGGCTTCCAAAGCGGTCAGGATTTGTACCGCCTATGACCATCTGGAACGTTTTTTTCCAAAGGAGAAGACCGTAAAAACCGGCAATCCTGTGCGTCAGGACATTATTCACCAGCCAGAGGATTTGTCGGCGGCATACGCCTATTTCGACCTGAATCCGCAAAAGTTCACGGTGTCTGTGGTTGGTGGCAGCCTCGGTGCGCGGACCATCAACGACAGCGTGCGCGGCTTCATCGACGATTTGCGGGAATTGGATGTGCAGTTTGTCTGGCAGACCGGCGAATATTATTATAACGCCTACAAGGAGATGATCAGCGGTCTTCCGAACATGCGGATGATGCCATTTGTCAAGCGGATGGATTATCTGTACCAGGTTTCCAACCTGATTGTGTCACGTGCCGGTGCGCTTTCCATTTCGGAACTCTGCATTGTGGGGAAGCCCTGCATCCTGATACCCTCCCCAAATGTGGCGGAGGACCATCAGACCAAGAATGCGCGGGTGCTGTCAGATGCGGGCGCGGCTGTGCTGCTGCCCGATGCGGAGGCCCGCAGCCAGTTGAAATACCAGATATGGGAGTTGGTGGAAAACCGCCAGCAGTGTGAGTCCATGAGCCGGAATATCCGGCAGTTCGCCCTGCCGGATGCCACGGAAAACATTTTAAAGGAGATTGTCAATATCATAGGAGCTTGATATGTGCAGGTTGCCCTCAGAATGGAAAAATATATACATGATTGGAATCGGCGGCATCGGGATGAGTGCCCTGGCACGCTATTTCCGGCAGTGCGGATGTGATGTCGCCGGTTATGACCGGACGCCATCCCCACTGACACGTCAGCTGGAGCAGGAGGGGATATCCGTGTGTTATGATGAGGATCCCGCCCTTCTGCCGGAAAGGACCGACCTGCTGGTCTACACTCCTGCTGTTCCGTCCGACCATGCGCAATTGGTCAGGTTGAGGGAAATTGGTGTCCCATGCATGAAGCGTGCGGAGGTGTTGGGGCTGATAAGCCGGAACCTGTGTACGGTGGCACTGTCCGGCACGCATGGAAAAACCTCCATGACCGCCCTGACCACCCTGTTGCTGCAAGGTGATGAGCCGTTGACCGCCTTTATCGGCGGCATCGCCTCAAATTTCCAGTCAAACCTTGTGCATGAACCCGGTGCGGTGCGGATGGTGGTGGAGGCCGATGAGTTCGACCGCTCCTTTCTGCAGCTGCATCCGGATGTGGCGGTTGTCAGCTCGATGGATGCGGACCATTTGGATGTATATCACAACATTGAATCGCTCAGGGAGGCGTTCGACACCTTCACACGCCAGATCAGGCCGGGCGGCTGCCTCATCACCAAACCGGAGCTGGCGGGGCTGTTGCATCCTTCCGTGCCGGTGCTGACCTATAGCCTTCACGATGATTCCGCCAGTTTCGTGGTGGAGGGGCTGCAGATTGCGGACGGTTGCAGCCGCTTTGATGTCCGTACTCCGGAGGGGGTGTTGCACGACCTGCTGCTGCCGACTGCGGGGCTTTATAATGTGGAGAATGCCCTGGCGGCTGTGGCGGTTGCCTGCCACTTCCGGCTTGCTGAAGAAAAAATCAGGGGGCGATTGGCACAATATAAAGGGGTGAAACGACGTTTTGAATATGTCATCCGGAGGCCGGATCGGGTTTATGTGGACGATTATGCCCACCATCCCAGGGAGTTGGAGGCCTGCATCGCCTCTGCACGCAGATGGTATCCGCAGCGTAAAATCTGTGGGGTGTTCCAACCGCATCTATATTCGCGGACCCGTGATTTCGCTGATGCCTTCGCCGCCGCGCTATCTTTGCTGGATACGGTGGTGCTGTTGGATATCTATCCGGCGCGTGAGGAGCCTATACCGGGTGTCAGTTCACGGCTGATTTTTGATAAGATGCCGTTGAAGGATAAATATATCTGCACCAAGGAGGAACTGATTCCCCTGTTGAAGCGGTTGGATCCGGAGGTGCTTCTGACAATGGGTGCCGGTGATATTGACCGGTTGGTGGATAAAATAGGAAATGCGTTGTAACAAAGGTACATGAACAGGAAAAGAATTATCGGGATTGCGGTTGTGTCAGGGCTGTTGCTCTGCTGCCTGCTGGCCTGTCTGCTGCTTTCAAGGGGGAAGGTGTACCGTGGCGTTCGGGTGAAGATGCTGTATCATTCCGACACCCTGGTGACAACGGAAGACCTGAAAACCTATGTGAAGGAGCATTGTACCCCGGTCTCCGGCAAGTTGAGGCGTTCTGTCAACCTTTCGCAGTTCGGAAGCCGCATCCGCCGCTGGCCTTATGCGGATACGGTGCGTGTCTCCGCAGACATGGGCGGCATAATCCATGTGGAGGTGGTGCAGGCCAAGGTGCTGCTGCATGTCATCAACAGCAGCGGTGCCTCCTTTTATCTGGCTAAGGTTGGCAATTCAGGCCGGATGCTTCCCCATTTTCCGGGTCATGCGGTCCGGGTGCCGGTTGCGTCCGGGGCTATTCCAGACACCTGCCAGCCCAATTTGGTGATGGAATGGCAGGATTCCTCCGTGTGCCATGATCTGATGGCTGTGGCGGACTGTCTGGACCGTAATCCGTTCTGGAAGGCGCAGACCAGCCAGATTTATGTGCGTAAAAAGGGGGATTATTGCCTGGTCCCCACGGTGGGGAACCATCTGGTGGAATTGGGTGGTGCCGATGGGTTGCAGAGGAAACTTGACAATTTATGGAATATATACACACAGGGCTTCAATGTGGCGGGGTGGCAACGTTATGCCAAAGTCAGCCTGCAGTTCGGAGACCGCATTCCGTGTGAAAAACGTACAATTCAATAGAGGGAGGAAATTATGCGTAAAAAACAGAAGGAAATCAAATCCAATGTGCCGTCGAATGAAGGCTATATTTCTGTAGGTTTGGACATTGGAACCACCAAAGTGGTGGTTTTTGTGGGACGGCGCATACCGCATTCCGACAAGGTGGAGATTCTCGGACAGGGAGAAACCATC
>JAEEGF010118666.1_pt1 | contig 14399 bp, 1 predicted proteins | sample 9134171 | NCBI WGS metagenome assembly JAEEGF01 (sample SAMN16246542, study PRJNA631951) | gut metagenome | biome: gut microbiome; feature: rumen; material: AP-attached | host: Bos | place: Iran: Karaj | collected 2018-10
TGGGCCGATCGTCTTTTAGCCCTTCTTCATAGAACCAACCCGTGTCGCCTTCTATGAATCCTAACTTTTCAGTGAATTCCCTGCGCATAAGGGCTAAATTCTCTGCTGTAGTATAGATCATCAGGTCATGAACGCCATAGAAAGTGCCGGAGCCCCCGCCATATCCGAGTTTACCGACGTTAAACGTATCGCCCAAGGTCAGCTTCTTCAGGCTGGAACAACTGGAGAACATATTTCCAACAGTTTCCAAATTGGCCGCCTTGAAACAGCTCAAATCCACCTCAGGCAATGCCCGGCAATTAGCAAACATAGAGCTCATGTTAGTAATTTTCTCCGAGGTGGTCTTCGGCATCTTTATGCTCTTCAGTTTGGACTCTCCATAGAAATCCACAGAGAACATAGAGCCCACGTCCGTGACGTTGCTGATATCCAACGAACTCAGATCCACAGATGTCAATGATTGACAATTGGAAAACATACCAGCCAATGACGTGACATTCGAGGTATTGAGCCCACTCAAGTCAACTTCGGTAAGGCTGATACAGCGTGAGAAAAGCCAGCTCATGTTCTCAACATTCGATGTATTCAGTTTACTCAACTGAGGAACCTCCTTCAGAGATTTACAACCAGAGAACATGCCGCTCATGGTTTTTACGTTAGAGAGATTCAGATACTCCAGCCCCTCAATGGACGGGAGAGCAGAAAAGCCATAGAGCCAGCAGGAGGTTGACAACGGGGAGATGTGAGCAAACGAAGGATCAAAGATGACTTTCGTGATGGTGCCATCACCTGCAATACCAACCCATTTTGGACGATAATCTGTTGTTGATGATGACATTAAATAGGCATCCTCCTCATACGACCTGATGACATCCATACCCGACCATACTTTAGTTATCGTATAGCCATTCCATTTGCCACCTACACCATAGACGTTGTTAGAGCTCAGGAACACCAGGGTATAACCCGAGTCATCCTGAACCTTCAGCACCTGTGCGGGATAAATGAGAATGAGATTGGGATGTGTGGCCTTCTTCACCTGTGTGGGATGAATCGAGCTTTTAACATCTGAGCGCAGATAAATGGTGCAGTTGGTGGGTACACTCTTAAACATATCTGTGCATGCAGTCACCTTCGGGGTTGTCATGTTGCACAGGTTAAGCTCCTTCAGGCTGATGCATCCTGAGAACAGTTCCGAAAAATTGGTGACATTGAGCGTTTCGAAACTCGTAAGATCCAGCTTCTCCACCGCCGCACAATTCTTGAACATGGCCTTGATATTTTCCACTCTTAACGCAGTAAGACGCTTGACTGCCTCCGACAACTTTCCATTCAACTTCTTACATCCCGAGAACATATATGCCATATCCCCTACATGAGCAGCCTCCGACAAATTCATGGCAAACACTTCAAGCTGCTCACAGCCCTCAAACATCTGCCTGAGGGTGGTGGCATTGGACACATCTATCCACCTGTCGATTTTCTTAAGCTTCTTACAATCCTTGAACATGGCCGTCATGTTCTTTACGCTGATGGTATTGAAAGGATCCACGTATGTGAGGTTGCTCATAGATGCGAACATGTAGGAGGCGTCCTCCACCTTCTTGCTATTAGGACTGAATATTTGCAGCTCTGTTACTCCAGCACAACCGTCGAACATGTGGGTCGTAGTGGTCACGTTCTCCCAGTTGAAGTGGCTGACATCCAGCGAGGTGAGCTGACCACATTTGCAGAACATGTAGCTCATGTCAGTGGTCTTCTTGGTGTTCAGGTTCTCAAGTCCTTCTATCGACTTCAGGTTTGAGAAGTTCTTGAACCAGTCCTTCAGGCTCTTTGGCGAGTCCTTGAACGACGCGTCGAAAATCACCTTGGTCACCTTTTCCGCATAGGAGCTCCAAGGCACGCTGGTTGCTGTATTCAATACGGTATTAGCCGTCCATACCTGATTGACCTTCATGCCGGAATAGATGGTGTTCTTTCCTGTGATTGTATCGGTGGTCCCCGTCTTGATATTTTTCAGCGTATTGATGAAGAGCAGGATGTTTTGCCCCAGTGAGTCGGTGGCATAGATGGCTTTCACCGGATTGCCTTGCTCATATTTTATTCCCGGTATCTGGCTCTTGATGCGCTCGTCCAAGTCGTATGAATAATACACCTTTACAGTACTTGGCACCTCCCTGAACATCAACCCGCATTCGGAGACTTCTTCAGGCGAGAAGTCGTTCATGTACAGGGTGCTCAGGTTCTTACATCCCTCAAACATTCCTGAAGAGTTCTTCGCTTTGCTTGCTTTGAAGGTCTTCATGTTTAAAGTCGTCAAAGCTTTGCAGTTTCCGAACATGCTTCTGGTATCCTCCAACTGATTGGTCTTGAATTCGCTGACGTCCAAGTTTTTCAGGTTGGAACAACCATAGAACATTAATGCCATCCTTGTCACATTTTGCGTATCGAAACTACTGAGGTCAATGTTTTCAAGCTGATTACAATTGCCAAACATGGCTGCCATATCCGTCACCTTCGAAGTGTTCAGATACTGTAAGCCAGTAATAGTTTTCAACCCAGTGAAATCATAGAACCATTGGCCCGTTGAGCGAATATCGGCTTTGGCAAAAGACTCATCAATCTTAACGGTCCGGACATTCGATGGTACGTAAACATCTTCAAAGTACTGGGCCATCTGCAATTGTGAAATAGGAACACGCTGCCAGCGCAAAGGAGTGAAGTCTTCGCCACTCCATACTTCCCATATAGTATTGCCATTCAGCTTATCGTTGACATTATACTTGAGGTCAGAATAGAGGAAGGTCATCGCATGGTCCTCCTTGGTATAGATAGCCTGAGGCTGAGGAGTGTCGTGGTGTGTATCTAAGAACTCCCTGTAATCGTTCACCTGCGAGAACATTTCATCCATGTTCTTAGCGATGGAGCTCGAAGCATTGATGCTGACGTTTTCAGTCCAAGGTCCTCCGCCACGTCTACCGTCGACCACATACATTCCCTTGTCGATGTCGTAGGCATCAACACGATAAATGGAGGCGGTGAAATCGGTGACGGCCTTCAAGGCTGTACTCACATCGAACTGATCCCACGCCACCAGATTGGCATCGTCCGAACTGGCAGGATTGAGATAGCAGTTATCGTGCTCTCCTGCCTTATAGCGCAGGAAGGCCTGTGCGGTGTAGTTTGCGAACTGTTCTGGCCCCAACAGTCGGAAGAACAGCAGGTTAGAACAAGCCGAATTATAGCGGCTTGGGTCGGTCATATCTTTACTGCCTATTGTTGTGCCGAAATCACGGTTTTTCTTGTCCAGCTTTATGCCATCGAAATAAGACGCCCCCGAAGAATTACCTGCAAAGCAGTCGCCAAAGAGAAGTGGCAGCTGATAGTAAGGTACACGGGCCTTGGTTCCCCTATGCTCCACTTCCAGATATTGTCCGCGATGCAGTTTGTTCCATTTCAGGATTTCTGAGTCAAGCAAGTTGTAATTAACGTCGGTATCACCAATGTCATAAGTAAACTCATCAAACAACTGGTAGGCGCATGACTTCAATCTTCTGCACATCATGTCGGCTACGACGTAAGCCGCCGAGAAATCTTCCACGAGGTCGGCTATGTTGTAGGACTGGTTGTCGTAATGGTTCACGTTGAGCGGAGTGATGGTAGAGGCACGGTTGTCCTGGTTGGCAACGGTGGGTCCGCCCACGGTGCCGAGGGTAATGGGCAGCGGGTACTCAGGCATGTTCGGATTGTTGTAGTACCAGTCGTTCCATGTGTTGTACATCCTCGTCCGGTAGTCGTAGACCGACGGATTGTTTTGATTCTTGAAGAACTCCGTATTGACAACGGTACCATTGCGCTCGAAGATCAGCGACTCGGAGCCGAACGGTATTTGGGCATCGTCCCACGCATAACTGTTGATGGTGCGGTCGCCGATGAATGCCCACTTCGAGAGGTAGGCCAAGTAGAGGTACGGGTCGATGAGGCGGAATGGTTTTCCGTCGTATTTCTTGCTGTTGTCAAATACGACTTGCTGGTCGGTGAGTTTCTTTTCGTCATCGACATAGGCAATGGTAGGATTACTCCAGGGACGTGCTCCCACGAACGGCTCAACATAGGGCAGCAGCTTGCCCGTGACTCCCGACGAGGTGGTCTTGAGCCAGTTGTCGTTATATCGGACACCCTTGACCGTGACACCATGGGGTGCTCCCGTCAGCCAAAGGTCGACGACTGCCACGGTGCTGTCCTTCTTCGCCTTGACATTGTAGTAGGTGTGGAGCAGCTGCAAGTGGTACAGCTCATTACCGAAGTCGTAGCTCTTGCCTGAGTTCCTGGCATTAATGGCATCCGTTGCGAAGACTCCCGTGCCGGTGAAAGCTTTCTCCGGCTCCAGATTGATGCAGTTGCCTTTATTCGAGGTATAATACCTGGCAGAGATGGTTTCCTGACTGAGGTACTTCTCAGGATGTTCCTCACTGTATTCGTTTTCGTGATAGGTGGTGAGACGCCATTTCAGCTTTTCGCCTTCGGGCAGCTGTGTGCTGAGATCACGCTTGAGGGCGATGGTGGGCTTCATGATGTCGTCGAAGTAGGCGGTGGTGTAGCCTTCGCTGCCGCTCTTCACCTTCGTACCATCAACTGACGGATAGGCCAATGCCACGTAGGGTGTCAGGTCATTGATGGAATCACCGACCACAACGTCCTCAGCATCGGTCTTGATTCGGAAGAACCAAAGCTTCGACTGTTTCCATTGGATGCGTACATCTTTACCAGAAGCCTCATCGAAGTACTCGCACCATACACGTTTGCCGTTGTCAATCTCATAAGCATTGCCCATGAGGATGAGGGCATAGCTGTGGCCTGGCTTCAGGTCGTTCATCCCCGTTAGGTGGAAGACGGTACCCTTATCCTCGCGGACGCTGACGTTTACTTCTGTAGGCTTCGAGTTTAATAATGCACCCTGGTCCATGACCTGTTCAATGTAGTTGTTTATTTCAGCACCGTCAAGCAACTCGTCACGTCCCTTGTCCAGTTCCTTGCCTTTCATCTTGTAACTGGTCTCAATCACGGTGTTTTCCTTCTTCTGGAAACCTGACACCAGGAACTGTGTAAAGTCGTTATATTTCTGACCTTTACGGATTCGGTCTAACAACGCCCAGATGGAATTGTCAGTAGCCCCCATCTCCGAATGGAATTCCGCAGGCGAAAGTTTCTTGTTGCCGTTAGCCAGCTCTGTGGGTTTCTCGCCTAAATCAAACAGGCGCACGCCCATCTTCATGCCAAACATGTTCAAGTTATGGTCGATGTCGAACACATAAGTACGTGAGGCATGGAGGTTGAGTTTTGATGCATCCTCCCCAGTGTCTTCAGCAATCTGCTCAGAATAGGACGGATCGACCAGACGGTAGTGACTGCCAAGTGAGGAGTTGGTGGTGAAGGTCATCTGCTGCGCTTCCTGCTTGGTGATGGCAAACTCCGGCTGATAGAGGGCTTCGTAGATGCTGTCGCTACCGAGGCTGACACCCTGGAAGAGTTCGAAGCCGTCGAGGGCGTTGCCGCGGAAGGGCACGCAGTGGTCGCCGGCAGCAAAGTCAAATTTCTTGTTGAGCTTGAACAAACCGCCCAGGAAACTCATCTTGACACGTATCTGGCCTTCCAGCCACGAGGGATTGGGCAGTCCCAGTTCGAGGACACCGCCGACACCGGCATTGATCAGCGCCACATGTTTGTTGATGAGCTTGCCTATCTTGATATGAACGCCCAGCTTAGCTGCCAAGTAGGCATAGAGTTGTCCGAGGGCATACCAGCCGTTTTTACCCATTGAAGAGTGCGAATTGACACAGAAGGCATTGCTTCCATAGTTGATGAGAGAAGCATCGAATCCAGCCATGCTTTCCAAAGAGCCATAGATGAGTCCGAGGTCAATGTTGATGTCGCCCCAGCAAGAGGCGCCCACCATAACGCCGCCCTTCATGCTCGTCGGATCGAGCATGGCCTTGGCAGCCTTGGCTCGTGAGCGCTCCACTTTCTGCATGTCGGCTCCAAAATCCCTGCCCTCCTGTTGATGTCCCTGAAGGAATTCAACAATCTTGGCGGGTATTTCAGGCAATGCGCCATTGCCGGGCAGCTCATTGCCGAGACAGAGGTAGCCGTCGGCACCGATGTCAACGGTGCAGATGCTGCTCTTGAACTTCAGATAGGTATATGTGCAACGCTTGTCCTTGGCAGGCTCACCTACATAGAGATGCCACTTGGGAGTGGGAAGCACGCCGTCCTTGGCCCAGGTAATCATGAACTCCATAGCAATCTTGGCCTGTCCGGCACTGAAGCTCTCAAAGTCGTCGCCCTTCTTCTTTGTTCCGCTGGTGTCCTCGTCGCCTTCCTCAGCCACGCCATCGGCATTCTTTTCATAGTCGCCAGATAGTTGGTTCAGGCCCTGCATCGGTGCTTCCTTGCCGAGACTGTTGAGGTCGACCTTATCAAGGTTGGCCTGGAACTCATTCATCTTATTCTTCACATCCAGCAAGTCGGCATTGGCTCCTGCTATCTGCTCCTTCAGCTTGTCGCTGTCGAGTCCGTACTCCACGGTGACATTCAGGCAGAGATAGCGGTCCTTGGTCTCCACCTTTGGAGCATCCTGGGTGGCGACGGGGCCTTCCTCAACCTTGCTCTGCTCCTTAGTAGTATGCTCATAGATGAGGCTCACATCGGCTTTGACGATGCCGCCGACGGCCTCCAGCTTACCGTTGAACAAGAAGGTGGACAATCGTTTGGTGTCCCTGTTATAGACAACCAAAAGATCGACGTCGGATTTCAGCGCATCCTCGCCAGCACTGGTCGACAAGGTCATGCCCAAGGCAATGCCGATGGCGCCATGGAGGCGTTCGGGTGCCCCGCCGAACTTATCGTTGGGGTTTGTATCGTCCTTCGTAGGCCTACAATTGAAGTAGAAGCCACCAGCTATGCGGTTGATGACCAACGGGTCGGCGTGGATTCCAGCCTTGCTGTCCATCATTGCCTTGAAGTAGCCCCATGAGTAGTCCTTGTCAGAGCCGCTGCTCATAGCCTTATGCTCATAGTAGCCACCTGCTGCGCTGACCGTGAACAAATCGCCAGGCATGGTGAATTCCAGTTCACCATTGTAGCCGTTGTCGTGGTCGTCGCTGCCCTCTGCGCCATAGCCACCTAAGTCGAGCTTACCGTAGATGCGCATGCCTGCCGTCTTGATATCGAGCGAGCAGCCCAGGAACTTGATGCCGGCATACTTCAGTTTCTTCTGTTTGATATTCACCTCGGCGTTGAGCCGTAGCGAGGTTCCTGCGGTCACGATGGGCTCTGATGAACCGTTGGAGATGAAACCGATCTCGCCTGTGGCCTGCACGTAGACGGAGTCGCATCCTTCAATCTTTCCATAGTCAAAGTCCGTTATACTGAAGGAGAACGGCCCTATCTTCTTGGGACCGGATGCTACCGACCAGTTACCACAGTCGAAGTAGCAGGGTGAGTCGGGCGAACCCAGCTTGATAGTTTTGTTCTTGCCTAAGACTTTCAGCGTACTCTCATTACTGGCTTTGTAGGCATCCTCTGCCGCCTTGCGGACGGCCTCTCCGTAAACCCATTGCTCTGACCGTTCCCGGTTAGAAAGTCGCATCTGCGTGAAATGGATGCCAGGCATCTCAACCTTCAGTGGCAGTTTATTTAGCTGTTCTTGTATCCAGCCGTTCACCGTCTCGCCGCCTATGCTGAGCTCACCGGCCATGCACAGCTCGACCTTGGTGTCGTAGCCTAGGCCCTTACCCTGATCGATGGCTTCGAGCAGGAAGTAGGTCTGCTTGTTGGCCAGCTTCAGCGTGGCGAGCCAGAAGTCGAACTTCAGTTTGCCGTCGAGAGGGTTCGTGCCGTCCTTTGTGGGCTGGACCTTCAGGAGGAAGTCAAAAGTGGTTGTCTTTTCTTCAATGGGGTTCGGGTTGTCTGCAGTATATTTCTTGTGGCTATGCCTCACCGGTATCATGTCGCAGCTGAAAGCAATGTAGTCATCATCCTCGGTCAGGGGCACATGGATGTCACCGCTCATGCCGCATCCGTTGAAGTCATTTTGCAGGATGTTTATGGAGATGTCTTTGATTCGCAACGCCCAGTCGTCGATGGAGGCGTTGACGACCTTATTGAACCCGACGTTGCAGGTCACGCCACTCTTATCGATGAGCATGTTTGTGGCTTCGATCTTCAGTCGGTCATCGCCGTTCTTAATGAATCCCTCTGGGAACATTACTGAGATGTCTTTTATGTAGAGTCCTTTCCAGTCGTTGTCGCTCTTGGCACCTTCCACCATGAAGAAATCCTTCTTATATAGCCCGGGGAACGTCATGCCAGACTGGTTTTTCCCACGCGAAAGGTCCAAGGTAACGTTTGTCGCTACAAATGTCCATCCCAATATGTCTTCATGTGTGAAAGGGTCAATTGAGACATCTACGAGCAGGTCCTCCCAGTCGGTGACCTCCGTCTCAAGGTGTATAGTGGGCACCTCCCCAGTAGGGCTGGCCTTACCCTGGTCATCGCATTTCACGAGGTCGGGTATGTCAATGTCGGCCTTCAGCGCGAACACAGTGTTTTTTCCGCCGTTCTCCCAGTGCACTCGGCATCCGTCCTTAGGATCTTTTTTGTCGGTGGGTGACACAAACTTTATCTTGAAGTCGCTGTTGGGGTCGTTGACGGTTAGATCCTCCATGAGGATGACATTACCATAGCCCGGCAGGAACTTTTGGGGATCCATGCAGAGGCGTGGCGCGCCGAAGACGAGCACATTCTCATCGGTGTACTCCGAGTCGGGCAGCTTTGTCATTCCCATGAGATTCATGAAGGCACGCGTGGGTTCCCATTCCATGGAGATCACCGCAATGTCCACAGGGGTGGGATTGATGCTCTCGGGCACCTTCAACGGTAGGTATATCTTTGTGAGGTCGACATTCAATTTGTCGTTTTCGATGGCACTGATGAAGTCGCACCCCTTCTGTATGTAGTCGTAGTATTTTGTTGCCTTGATGCGCTGTGCCACTCCATTCACTTTCTCGCCGGCCTTATCCTTTGTCGATGCGATGATATCGGGCATCGATGTCCATAAGTTGTCGAGTCCCCAGTCAGAGAACACATCGTCGGGAATCAAGTCTTCAGTATGCGCGTCATCCATGCCTTTCTTGACATCGTCCGTCAAACCTTTCCACATTTCAGCTTCCTGACTCCTGACCTTTCCGTCATACATGATGTAATCGCTGTTGATGGAGATTCCCTCGAACTCGACGCCTATTTTCAGCTCCTGGGTGGTGATGTCATTATGCCATGTCATCCATGCCGTTCCACTCCACGTGTGATCAGACTTATTCTGCTTTACATCCTCATTCATCACCATGGTGTACTCACCCACAAAGATGGTCTTGCCTTGCATCTGTGTGTCGGTGCAGTCTATAGGCACCCGGTTGTTCATGATTATTCCTCCCTCACAGTTGTCGCCGAAGGCATCGCTGAGCTTGTCGCTGTACATGAAGAGCACACTGTTGATGTCGTCGTTGGCGAAGCGGACACTCTTCTCGTTGACACACTCCGCAGTAATACGAAGCATGAGAACCTCGTTCATGCTGACATACTTTTCCACCTCGGGCCATAGTATGTAGTCCTGCAGCACGTCGACGGCAGTTTCTACGTCGCCCTCAGGCAGCTCACCGGGCTTTGGCAGTGGTTTCTCTGCACCGGTGGTTTCCGGTTGCTTGCCTTTGACATACTGGTCATAGATGGGCTCTTGCTGCAAGGCCTCCTCGACTGAGGGATAGCCTGTGATAGTCCATATCTTTGCCCTGTAGCGTATCTTCAGCGTGTCGGGTTCCTGACCTTCACCTCCGATGTATACTGGCCGTTCCCATTCCGAATCGATGTTGTTGCCTCCAAGGACCACATTGTTGGTGCCCGTGAAGTCGGGCTTTACGAGTTTGGGGTTCTGCATGACGTACTTAGCGTCGTCGTCGCCGATGATATACTCCACGCCAAGCAGTTCCAGGTCGAGGTCATCCTCTTCCTCGTCCTCCTCATCACCGTCGTCATCATCGTCGCTGTCATCATCGTCGTCGTCCTCATCATCTTCATCGTCATCGCTGCCGGATTTATCTTTGCCGTCGATAGTGGGCAGCCCGTTGCTCGTATCGGGAGTGAACACGATGTAGTCGCTCTTACCGCCGTTATCCACAATGCTGTAGTTGGGGTCGTAGGCAGCATAGTTGCCACGCGGCGTAGCGGTGACCTGAGCCACATAGAGATGGCCCTCCTTCAGTCTCTTCACCTGGTCGTAGCGCAGGATAGCCTGCGGTGCCGACAGCGGGCTGACAGCCAGGAAGACGGGGTTTTCGACAAGTGCTCTTTCAGGGGTCTGCAAGGCAACGCTTTTCTCGTTGCGTATAATCTCCTTTATCTCCAGACGATAGGAATACTGCGGCGTGCCATAGGACGCACAGTTGAGCATGGGTTCCGTCCATGCGAAAACGGGATTATCGGTAGACACTTTGACTGCATCCAGGTCGAACAGCGACATGGTGGTGCCTCCAAAGCTGGTGGGTGTGGTAAACTGGGGAGCCTGTGCGCGGTAGCACACATCGAACTCTACTGTTCCAATCATAGGATCGGACACCGGTATGGGGTTCTGCACCTTTCCACTGGGCAGGATGAGGTTTGTGTCCCATTTGTATGCTGTAAGCCGTGCCCGATAGGTACCCTCGGGGAGCAGGCCGAAGCCGTGGAGGCCTAGCTTTCCAAGAAAATCCTCATTGAGGTGCAACTCCGACGTAGGGATGTGGTTGAACAGCCGTCGCAGGTCTTCCTTAGTAAGTGTATTCACGCCTGGTTGGATGATATAGGGCACCCTTGTTGGCCGCTCTGTCGGCGTGCTGAAAGCAAGGGCATTGGTAGCCATGCCATGCTCGTCATACAAGTATTCCAACTGCAGCCCAAAATATACATTCTGAATCTCGGTGCTGGTGTTAGTGACGGAGACGGTGAAGAAACGTCCCGGGTCTGACTTGTAGGTTCCCATGTCGGGTGGCAGCACACGATAATTAGTACTCAGATTTATGATGATGCTACCCTCGGTTGCGTCTGCACGGGAGGCAGTGGCCGTCATGGTCAGGATGAGTGTGAGGAGCAGGGTGTGTAGGTGTCGCATATCAGTGGATGTTTAAAGGTTGACCCCTATGGTTTCCATCGTGAACGGTGGCAGTATATGGGGGTTATTGTTCGTTTCTATTTGTTTTGCGCTTTATCTGGAAGAGTGAGAAGGTGTAGGTGTAGCTCAGGCCAATGTTGACCTCAGTCGTATTGTATAGTGACTCATTGTCGGTGATGTTCACGTCGTTGGAGCGTGCGATGCCACCCGTGAGGCTGAACGTGTGATACTTGGCAAGAGTGTAGCCCATCTGCAGGTCACCTCCGAGCGACATGTTCTCGCGCATCTTCTCCAGTCGGTTGTAGCAGAGGTTAATTGTTGCAGTGACGTTGAGCTGCTTCTCACTGAGGAAAGTCTTTATCGTGGAAAGCGAGAGGATGTCGCTGGTGTACTTGCGGTCATAGCCGATAGACTGCTGGTGATTGATTGTGCCGCTGAAGTCGGTGCTCCAGGGCTCCACATCCAGCGTGTATGTTGCTGCTGCCGAGATGGTCTTCACATCGCTCACCCCGGTGGCATATTTGTTGAGGTCTTTGTTGATGTTGTATCCTCCTGAGACGGTGAACGTGTGTGTGAGGATGTCGCGCTGCAGCGAGTATGACGCTGAGCCTCCGATACTGTGTAGTATGCGGTGCACGCGCGTGGAGTCGTTGACGTGCATGGATCCGTCGTACTGTTTCTGCTGGTATCCGCTATAGCGTGCCGACAGGTTTACTTGGCCGATGCGTGTTGCGGCATTAGCAGAGTAGACGAAGCCACGGTTGGTATATAGCTGCTCGCCTGAGAGGTTGTCGCTCTGAAGCGAGAAATTGCCTCCGAGCGACACTTTCCGCAAGAGGTGCCCGGTAGCAGTGATTCCCAGTGACTGGTAATTGTTCGACATGTATGTGGCACCCATCGACTTGTAGTTGGGCTGCACCATGCGATAGTATAGTGATGTGTTGAATGATTTCAGAGATATGGTCGCTGCGACATCTCCAGCGAAACGCATGTTCGACGTGTACTTTGCGTCGAACACCTTGTCCCATCGCTCCAGCTTCCGGCTGTCGACGCTTTGTGCCCTGTTGTCGGATGTGAATAGTGATGTGGCGGCATTGGCCGACAGTCCGAGCCACTTCAACGGACGGCTGTGCCCCTTTATTCCAACAAGCAAGTTTGCCTCCGGCGAGATCATGTCCTGCCAATAGCTGCTTACTGATGACTCGGTGTCCCAGGCGCGCATGACATAGAGGTCCAGACCGTGCATGGCCGTTCCATATCCCAGTTTGAAGCCCCATGCCGTGCGGCGGTATTGCGGCAGGCGTGCGTCAAGGTCCTCAGGATCGTCATTGATGGCGTTGCGCAGCCGGCCATAGAAGGTGCCGAAGTTCAGGTTCTTGCCTTTGTACTCCACACCGAAGCCATTGAACGACATGTTCATGATGTAGCTTGAGAATTGCATGGAACTCTGGCCTATGTACCCCTGCCAGTTCTTGTAGGCGGGGTTGATGTTGAATGCGATATGGGGATAGGTGAAGCTGAACTCGGAATTGGTGTAATAGAGTGCCACGGGCATGGAGATACCATAGAGCGAGCTGTTGAGGCTAGCCCAGATGTTGCTAGAGAACGGTGACGAATACTGGTAACCCGTGGAATGGTAATAGTGGTTACTGGTACCAATGGCACCAGTCATGATGAGCGGGTCGCTCTTCGCGATATTGGAAATGGTCTGCTGCGAGATTGTCTGCGCGTAGACAATGCCTGTCGGCAATGTCAATGTCAACAATAATATAATGTACGCGCGAGAGTATCGATGTCTGCTCATCATAATGTCGTTTGTTTAAAACTTACTTTCTTCTCAAAAAAGGTTAAGAATGCCGCCGCTGAGCAGCGGCATTCTTCGATCACAATACAGGATTACTTCCTGACGACTTTCTTCACGGTGCCGTCCTGCATCTTGCGGATAATGATGCCCTTGGCGTTGCCGTCTACAGCACGGCCGTTGAGGTCGTAGCTCTCCACGTTGGTTGCTGAACAGCCAACTGTTGCAATACCAGTGACGACGCTGTTGCTGGTCAGCTGCATAGGAGCCTTGACCGAGCCGATGCGCATGCGCGAGACAACCGTCTGGTCGATATCGAAGTACTCATCGGTCAGCTCATTGTGCAGGCGGAACGACACTTCCTCGCCGCCATCAGTATGGACAGTGATGAAGGCCAGGCCACAGTCGAACGAGCCTTCGCCGCGGCATTCGCCGTCGACGAATGCTCCGATGGTGTACTCCTCAGGATTATCCAAATCGGAGAAACTAGCCACCATGGTCATGTTACCTGCAAACTGCGAGTGGTCGTAATGCCAGACGCTGCGGCTCTTGGCACGTGCTCCGGCAGAGGTCTCGTCGCCCTGCTCCATTTGGCCGACTTCTTTGGGGAAATTACACCAGATGCCATCGCTACTGGGATTGTAGAAGTAATAGCCCTGTCCCTTCTTTATCAGCTTCAGGTTGCCATTCCATTCTCCATCGGCCATCTCGAGTTGACCGTCGGACTTAGAGACAATGACCATGCCATCAATATTGTCCATATCTTCAAAGGCATGCTCGATGGTGCGGTCGTAGAAGTAGGGCGAGCCTACCCATGTCCATCCGGGATAGAGGTATACACCGGGACTCTGAAGGATATAACCCATGTATACATAGCTATCCTTGGCGGCATTCATCTTTACCTTGTACATCTCGTTCTGCTCGATAGCATATGGAAAGTCAGGATCATTGTTCAACATCGAGCCCCAGAAGCCCCATTCGGGGTCGTTGTAAAGCAGGTCGTCGTAGGTGCGGGCCTCTATGAGGTCGGAGCCAAAGAACTCAGGCAGTTCTTCGCCATTCAGATTTCCCCAGGTGTTGCTCTTCCACTGCCAACCGCTTTGTAACGATACTTTGGCGGGTACAACGAGAGTTGAATAAGATGAGTTCGGGGTGAAGTTACCGCCAACAACATAGATACGCCACTCGCCTGGCAACGATGAGCTGTAGGTGTAGGTGCCGTTGCCGGTGGTCGTGATAGTGAGCACATCCCAATCCCCATAGTCGTTACTGGTGGCACCGACCGTATAGTCTGCCCAGTCGAAGACGGCTGTATCAGGATAGGGGTTCAGCGTGATGGTGCCTTGGGTAGGATCATTTGTGTCAGGCGTGATAGTGATACCTAAGCTCATAAGGGCA
>JAEEGF010247625.1_pt1 | contig 14399 bp, 9 predicted proteins | sample 9134171 | NCBI WGS metagenome assembly JAEEGF01 (sample SAMN16246542, study PRJNA631951) | gut metagenome | biome: gut microbiome; feature: rumen; material: AP-attached | host: Bos | place: Iran: Karaj | collected 2018-10
CCTTAAACCGGCTGGCCAGCAGTTTTTTCTCCCTTTCCTTCAGCTCGGAAAGGGCATAATCCCTCTTTCGGATCCCTATCTCCTTCGGATCAAAATCCACGAGTCGTAAAACCTGCTCCTGATCCGTTTCGTTAAGGGTCTTTTGATCCAGCCCCGTTTCTCTGTATTTTTCCAGATATGCCTTTTTATAGTTCGAAAATGCAGTGCTCTTACGAAGCAGCTCTTCTTCAAAGAGAAGCTTTTTCGATACGGACTGGATCCTGTCGTCCACATCCAGTCCTTCTGCTTTCGCGTCCGTCAGGACCGCAAGGCCGGACCGAAGCTCCCGGATGGAGGCGGCGGAGATAAAGAATTTCTCTTTCTCACGGTCTTCTGCGGTCGCCATGCAGAAAAACTGTTGAGACTGGCAATCCAGTTTCAGCAGTGCAAGACGTGTTTCCATGACCTCCAGTTTGTCCTGGACGGTTTTGGCGGTATTAATCTTTTCTTTAAGTGTGTTGGCTTTCTCCCAGAGTTCTTCCCGCTTTCCGGCTGTTTGCTTTAAAAAATCCCGTCGTTCTTCCTCGGTATAAAGACTGCTCTTATCCGCCAGAAGCTTCGAAGCATACAGGTCTTTCTCATTTGCGTTTATGAGCTTTCTGGCGCAAAAGACCGGTTCCTTCTCTTGAAGCAGGGGAAAGACCGTAATCTCATTCATCAGCCGGATGTCCTTGTCCACCATGCTGCTGTGCAGATCCGTACGATGTGGGAAGCGGTATCTTATCTCCGGTTTTTGCTGTAAGGGCGCATCCTGCAGCGGTTTATGATCCTTGTCTTTCGAAATGTTTTCGTAACTGTCCATCATCAATCCTCCATGTCAAGCAGTTCTTCAAGATTTCCGATCTCGTCAGATTCTTCCTCCAGTCGAAGCTCCTCCAGGAGCATCATCTCCTTTTCGTCATGAAAAACCAGATCTTCATAATAGCTTTCTTCTTTTTCGATCCCGTCTTCCAGCAACAGCTCCTTTTCGGCAATGGTCATCCCATCCCAAATTGCCTCCATGAATTCGCCGTCCGTTTGTTCACGAACTGCAAAATTCGGCTGCTTCAGAAACAGGGCATGAACCGGTTCGCTGTTCATCCCTTTTAAGTAAAGGGCTATGAGCAGGCGCCTCCCTCCAACCGCCGCCATTTCTGTCAGCAGATACTGGATCAGGGCAGACGCTATGCCCATGCGCCGGAAATCCGGCAGAACGTAAATATATCGGATCAGGTATTCCAGGTCTTCCCCTTCACTGACTGCCATCATTCCCACCAGACCCTGATCCTCTGCGCCGGCACAGAGGAGAAAAACCTTTTCCTCCTTCAGATGATCGAGAATTTCCGCCGGAAGGATCTTTTCCAGCTCTTCATAGATCCAGTCGCCGGCAGCTTCCGTATGTATGATCTTTAGTCCCTCCATTTTGTATCCTTTCCTCTCAATGAATGGTCATTATTCGCTCGAACGGGAGTGTCCCCGGTCTTCATCCTAATGCCTCAGCCCGATATTATTGATATTATTGTCTATATTGTCTATATTGTCTATATTCTCCGGCAATGGATGGGCTTCATTATACTGCTTCATATTGTCCAGGATGTTGTCGAAGCTGGCTCCGTCAATGGCCTTAAAAAAACGCAGCAGCTGTCCATCTTTTTTGGCCTGCTTATAATGCAAGCTCAATAGCTTAAGCAGCTGGTCGATGTTGTTCATCTCCACTGCTGCCCCGTTCAGATCGTTGTGGCAGCTGACGCGGGTCAGATAATACATCAGGTTCCGGCCTTCTTCATGGTTCTTATAGATCACCTGGAGCTTTTTGCTGTCTTCCCGGTCCAATGCACTCAGTTTATGAATATCCGCCAGCTGGTTTTCCTTATCCCGGCTCATCCGTTCAAAGATCTGATCCTTATACAGCGCAAGCAGATACAGACTGTGGGTCAAAAGTATATGCTTCTCATACTCTGACATTTCCTTTTCCGTACCGTATTGTGCTTTCAGATATTTCCCATAGAAAAACTTAACTTCCCCTTTCGGGTAACTGGGCATTCCTCCCATCTGTTCCTTGAACTGTCTGAAATCCTCCATCATCTGCGCGATCTCGGCGGAAGCGGTGTTCCCGAGTTCCTGCTGCATCTCTGCCAGGTAATCCCGGCTTTCATACAGAGCGGTATCTTTTTCCCCGAAAAGCTCACGGGTTTTTGTTTCTACCCCCTGAAGCGTTACGGGAAGCTTTTCCTTCTTAAGCTTTTCGATGGCGGCCCTGACCCGGGTTTTTCGCTGGTTCAGCCAGGAGGAATCCTTCTGCAGATGGGCTTTGTCCACAGGTTCCGTGCCGATACCGTTTTCCTCAATTTCCTCATCATCACTTTCGGGATCAACGATTTTTTCGCCATTCTCCTGCGCTTCCATGTCCCTCCAGATATCTCTTATTTCCTGGTCCGCCCGGTCCGCGATGCCGTAGTCCTTGATCCCGATGCTCCCCGCAACACGGACCACGTCGTTGATGATGGCTTTCGACCACTTTACCGTCCTCTTATAAACACCGGATTTGAAATGATGACCGAAAAGCGCCGGTACGCCCCGGGTCAGGGTTTCTATAACCGCTGCGGGGAGGATACAGGCTCCTTTTAAGTAGCGGCGGAAGATCCTGCGGCCTTCGTCCAGCCCCTTCCAGCCTTTTTTCAGGCTGTACTCCACCTTCCAGCGTTTTTTGCTGCCGAAGATGTGCTTTGAAATGCCGTTAAAGCAGGCAGACAGCAGCTTGATCGGCGCCTTGACCACCTTGCCGGCAAGCTCCAGGGAATTAGCAGCGATCATCGTACCCAGTCCGAGTCCCCTGTCCACAAGGCCTCCCACCGCGTGATACGCCTGTTCAGTTCGATGCATAGCATTCTTAAGTCCTCTTCCGCTCCACTGAAGCATCCGGACAAACACATTGGGAAGGGTGCCTTCCTTTTTTTGTCTGCGCCGTTCTTCCCGGTACGCCTGATTCCGGTCGGAAATGTACGCGTCAATATCAACCGCCTTGAGCCAGGTGGGCATCAAAAACATCCGGACTCCTTCCTTTTTGCTGTATTTATAATCCAGATGAGAAGAATCCGAAAGCGCGCGTTTCGTTGAAGACAGATAGAAGCGGTTGTTATCGATATGGATCCTCTCTTCAATGAGACGAACCTGTCTGAGTCTCGCCGCTCCCCTGCCGAATTTAAAGGGCATGGAATTCTGATCCTTATACTCCCGGATCGCTTTCTGCAGGCGGTCATAGGCCTCTCCCAGCCTCTCCCGTTCATTCTCGGTGAACTCTTCAAACCGCAGGTCATCCTCGGAATGCAGGATATCCACCATTTTCCCACGGTTTCTGTGGGTCGAATCCTCTCCCTCGTCTTCCCTTTTCAGGATCTCACGCATCTCCAGGTCAGCGATACTATGCGTCTTAAAGAGATCTTCTCTGATCTCGAGATACGCACGAAGGGAAAGCTTTACGCGCTTCATGTATTCACTGTCTGCCGCCGTGACCAGGGCCTGATCCAGAGAAAAGCCGACCCCAAAGGCCTCATAGTCTTTACTCCCCTGTTCATACTCACGGATCCACTCCTTCTGTGTTTTCTCCCTGACTTCTCTGTAGCGTCCGGGAAGAACGGAGATTTTTTCAGCCGGCACCTCCCTGCGGTTGCTGAATAAGGGTCTTTTCTCCGTATGGATCAGATGATCCGGCTGCAGGGGCGCTCCGGTCCGTCTCTCGTCAGAAATGGTTCCTTCTTTTATCTCCATCACTTTGGCTTTATTTTTCTGAATCTCTTTGGTTCCACACATTAACGTTTTCCCCCTTTCGCCTACTCCATCAAACCGTCATCCGGGATCTTTTCATCCGAAAAGCCTGCATCCCGGCGCATCTCATCCCAAAGCTCCGTTGAGATCGCTTCCTCCGGTGAACGAAGAAAGCCGGAGAAAAACACCGGCATATTCAATTCCGGGAGGAGAGCCGTCACAGCTTCTCTTCCTTCCTCGCTTTCAAAGGCTCCGAAGATCATGCCGTTCCCATCCTGTTCCCGCCAGCTTCTGTATGCGCATCTTAAAAGCTCCTTCATTTCCGGTCCGTCGTACCCGCCGGGGCACCGCAAAGCCTCATAGCGATAATTTCCATTTGCAAAGCGGTGTACCAGAAAGAGAGCTGTTATCCTGTCCTTTTTCAGGATGCAGGTACTGACCTGCGGGTCAAAAAAGGAAAAGGGCAGATTCTTTAATTCCCTGTCGTATTCGAGGTCCTGCTCCCTGAAGAATTCCCTGACTTTTTCTTCGCCCTGGTCCCCGAGCTTCCACAGCGGCACGGCTTCCTTAAATAGCCCCTTGATCTCTTTATTCCCGTTCAGATCCTGACCCTCCAAAGTAAAGCGTCTCCCCGATGTGACCGAAAATTCGATCCTCCACGAATCCAGGAAGTTTTCAAGGGTATCCGATTCTTCTCCGTTTTCTTCATCAAGCCGGATCGCAGGGAGTTCCGCAATGAGCGTGACATCCCCCTTCTTCACAAAGGGCTCCAGGATCTCCGCCATCAGCATATTGCCTGCCCCCTGCCGGCGCAGATCCTTATGCACCTCGATCCATTCCAGACGAAGGACGGGTGTATCATCGGCAGGATCCGTCTCCACGGAAAACACTGCTGCCCCGGCAGCAACTGTTTTTTCGCCAAGCCTTCGCAGCGCCCCGATCGCCTGCTTCCTCCGGCATAAGACATCATCAAAATGCTCTTCCGGAATGAACTGCCGGAAGCGATCTAAATTTCCTGCCGTGATCGCTGTGGAAACCGGCCACCTGTTTTCTTCAAAGTAATCGAGGAGGGACAGTCCGGCAAGGAGTCTGTCTCTGCCAAAGCCTGCGATCGGGTTGACCGCCTTGGAAAGTTCAAACAGCGTATCGATGAGAGACAGATACGCGCTTTCCACTTTCTCCTCGGAAACCATACCGGAGTCCGCTCCTCCCCAAAGGATATTCAAGGCCGCTGTCTTGTCCGTAAGCTCTTCCAGGAGATAATCATCATCCATGAGGATGTTATCCAGATCATTTTCGTTTATCACGCCGTCTTCATAGGCAAATTTCAGAGTCTCCTGTAAAAAGGATCTGACCTCCTCTGCCGCCTCCCGGGCGGTTTCATCGATCCCGTTTTCTTCTGTTTCCTTTTCCCACTCTGCCAGGATTTTTTCAGTTTCCATAGTCTTCCCCCTTTCATGTACAAAAAAACTGTCTCACTTATCCTGAATAATTCATAGCTTGCAGCCATTATCGCCGAAGAGCCGGCTTTTAATGCATTTACATAACTGATCTCTATATGCTTTTGTATTTCTGCTTTAGATCGAGACCCCTGCACCTTTTCAATCTTGTACAAATCATACCATGAAATCCCGTTCAGATACAAATGGAGAATATTTTCGGAACGATCAGAGGCTGGCTCACATAAAAAGGAGCTGCCGCATCGTTATGCGACAGCCCCGCTTGTGACAGTTTACTTTATTCTTATCCTAAGCTCGACCTTTATGGATTTTGCCTTGTAATCGGCATTGCCGGAATCCGTCACTTCTACTACCATGAAATAATTTTTGTCCTCTTTCAATCCTTTCTTGATCGTAATGTCGCCAGTCGTGCTGTCTATTGAGAATTTCTTGTGCCCGGAGATCTTTTTGAAGGTAAGGGTACCTTTTGCCTTATTGATCGTAAAGGCGCGGTCTCTTTTTACCACAACAGGCTTGTTGTCCTTGCCATATATCCTTCTGGCCTTAACTGTCATGGGGTTTTTCTTCTTCTCGCTTTCAGGCTTGTCTACCCTGATCTCTACCTTGTCCGTCACCCCGTTGTTCTCTGCCGTAATGGTAACTGTACCGGGATTGATCCCCTTAACATCACCCGCCTCAGATACGGTGGCTATTGATTCATCGCTTGATGAAAATGTGGTTTCTCCAACGCCGTTTTCGACTGCTGCAGTCACCTTTGTAGATTCTCCAACATGTATAGCCGTCTTTTCCGCACTGATGCTGACTTTGGTCTCTTCAGGGATTTCTGCACCTTCAAGAATTACGTTAAGATCGATCCCACCGCCTCTTTCTACATCTATATAGTAATTGCCACTCTCATCCAAAAGAAGCTCTGTCTTTTCTTCGCCGTTTATCTGATAAGCCTTTAATACAGGGACATCCGCTTTTACGATTATCCTCTCGCCTTCATGGGCAATCCGGAATACTTCATCCTCATCACCATGTTTATAGGTTTTTGTGTCCAGCGGAGTCGTGCCGTCTGATTTAACCAGGTTCAGGTTGCCGTTTCCGGATGTCGTTGACTTAATGATGTAATTTACCGACTTTGCGAAGGTGCCATCCTCATCATCGTTTTCAAAAGCAACTGCATCGGGGAAAGCAGCGGCGTTTGTTCCCCAGACAAGCTTCCAGATCGTGAACGTATCATTGATATTTTCATCACCTTTTCGCGCATCTATAGCAAATGAGGCCGTTGATAAAGTTCCTGTGATCAACACATCGGTATCATTCCATCTGCTGCGGCTATGAAGGCCACCCAGGACTCCGTTTGCAGTCACATCACCGAACACCTTATATACACCACCGTCGGAAAGATTGATCCCGCTGTTTTCTGAAGTGATATTGCCGTTTACAGTGACGTCGATATCAGAGTCGCTGCCGCCGCTTGTATAGATGCCGTTACTCTTTGCAACAAGATCGCCTGCGGTGATATTGATCTTTCCATTTTCAAATGATGAGATGTAAAGAGCGTCATCGCCGGTAAGCTTTCCTGCATTTACTGTGATCGTGCCGGATCTTCTGCTGGTTAAGGAAAGGGCTGCAGCATCAGAGGTTACATCACCAAGATCTGCCAGAATATTGCCGGCCACACTCGAATAATACACGCAGTTGCTCATAATGTTGGAGTCTTTTGATTCAATGTCCCCTGTAGTAAGATTAATTGTGCCGTTACCGTTGGCGCTAAGGTTAAAGCCCTGTTTTGCCTTAATTTTTCCTGTTGTAATACTAACTATTGTATTGTCATCATTTGCGCCTGATCTAAGTCCGCGTCCCATCTCGGCTGTAATGTCGCGGGTTTTAAGGTCGATTTGGCTGCCGCCGCTGGCTTCCGGGTGTGCAGCAGAGTAATAGCTGCCATATCCCAGATCCTCTTTTGCTGCATCAATGTTTGCATTCAGGGTATAACTTACACTTGAATTCTTGCTCGCCTCAATGATCAGTCCATCCTTATTCTTTATGATATCAGTATCATTGGTTTCGTTCACGGTGTTGCCATCACTTACCTCGATCTTTATCGCTTCATCGGGGTTCTCCTCTGCATAAACAGTTAAGGGTGAAAAAATACCGATCGGCAATGTCAATGCCATTGAAATGGCAACGGCTGCTATTCTTTTTCCGCTTTTTGCTTTGATCATGTTTGTTCCTCCTTTTAATTCATTACTTGGGGATTTCTCGATTTACAGTTCGTTCACTCGAGATTGCATACCCGTTATTTGTTTGATGATTATTGTTTATCATATAGCATTATGGATTTCAGCATTTCCTGCGTATTCGGTCATTTTTGACGATTAACTGGCGTTTGTTCGGTACGATCAAAGGCCGCTGGGTGGGAATTTTCATCGGATTCGAACCAGCGTTCTCGCGGCGCGAGGAGCGCCGCTCGGTCCGTCGCAAGAAGGCGCCACCGGCGCCTGCGACCCTCTACGTCCCGAACGTATAGAGGTATGGTTCCGTTGAGAATAAGTCCTGCGAATGCTGCTCCTGTCCCGACAGTCTCCGGTGCGTCCGTATCTCTCCCGATAGCAATCGGGCCCTCCGGCTGAGCCGTTGACCTCCAGGTATAAGGAAATCACCCCGCATTCTGAGCATTCTTTTCCTGCTGATACTTCTCGTATGCCGGTCTGTAGGTAGATTCTATTAACCCCTCAAACATTTCCGGGGGGTAATTTGACATATCCGCGACTTCGCTCGTAGACCCGCCGACCTGAATCTTAACCCCGTATTTCTTCTGTGTATAAAAGTCCATGATACTTCCCATGTTAGTAAACGCGTACGAATACGCATCTTCAAGCGGCATCGACTTCAGCATTTTATCTCCGGGAATCCCCGCATTGCTGATCGGCTGGGCACCCAGCATGCGCAGCTGCAGATCCATAAAGCGATCCATGTTTTCCCATAAGCCATCTAAATAGGGGCAGTCCTTTCCCTCCACAAGTCCCTCTTTCAGCTGTTCCGGCGTGGGGAGCTTCAAGTAGTCATCGCTGAAACACGTTCTGAATTCCTGGGTAAGCATATCCGTCAGCAGCTGTTTGGATTCCTCTTTTGCATTCTGCATATCATTCAATACAGCCTGTTTTTGTGCTTCCGCCCCTGTTTCAAGCGTTTCCATAGCAGCAACAGTCGATGGCGGTCCAGCAACAAGCCGCTGTATATGACGCATGACCTTCAGATTCCAGAGATGCGCCTCCTGATCCTCCTTGCTGATGGGATTCCAGTCCTTGTCAAAATGCGCCGGATGAAGCAGCATGGAGCAGATCCGGGTTATATCGAAGGCGGGGCCAAGCTTCTTATAGGCCGCGTCATAGATATAACGGTATTCCGGGTGCTCTGCGACCTGACCCGACTGCTGGAGGATCTTATATTTCTCATAGGCGTTCTCATCAAATACCGTGATCCCCCTCCCCGCTGCCTCCTTTTTCATGGCCTGGTAATCCTTGGGCACACGCTTCCTGTTTTGTGTTTCATAGATCTTATCGCGGATCTTCTTTTGCTCGATGTATTTGTTGTAAGAATACTCATACGAATTGACGTGTTCCTCAAGTAATTCTTTCGTTTCTTCCTGTTCATCCTTGTCCAGATCCTTCAGCTTTGGAACATGATCTTGTAATACCATATACGAGGAGCCATCTAAGGCATGATCCCCTGTCACACATTTAGTGAAATGAAAGTTGAGGTACGTGGACATCTGGTTTCTCCAGTGGAACACCAGATCCGCATCGGTATAGTTGTGGATCGTTTCCTTATATTTCGGCGATTTGTCAAGATTACCTATCGCAACATTATTCATCCGAAATTCCATAAATGCAGCCGGATTTTCCTTGAAAACACCGATGCTTCCTTTTTCCTTCAATTCCTGCGGCGTGGGAACCGGAAGATTTTCGTTTCTCCGATAGGCTTCCAGCACCATCATCTTGCTTTCCGTCTCTCTTTCGGGATCCCGCAAAGCATCAAACCACTTTTGATTCCATTCCTGTTTTTGCTGTTCCGCTTTGTTAATGGGTTTCCCCTGCTGATCCTTGTACACCACGTTGGTAACAGAAAGCAGCATATCCGCCCTATCACTATCATGTGTTCCAAAGCAGTTTTTTTCATTTACCTCTTTGTTCAGTTTTTGTATCTTCGGATCAGCATTCCCGCCCGCCATCGCCCTGCACTGCAGGTGGAGTCGGACATCCTCTTCGGTCAGATCCTTCCGGCCGCTCTCTTTCGAAAGCTCTTCCTTCTTCTTCGCCAGGAATGCCGGATCATTAAGCCCCTGCTTCTCCTCCCATTTGGCCACCGCTCCGTACTTTCTCAGATCCTTCTCCGCTGCGGCCATCTCCTTCAAAAGGCCCATTTCGATCTTGTCAAAGTCCTTGGATTTCCCCTGATGAAGATGCTTTGCCTGGTCATAAAGCACAGTGAGGCAAGAAAGCTTTGCCTTGGCGATGCGGTAGTTCTCGTTCTTTTCCGAAGTGGCCTTTACCTTTGCGGCCGCGATCATGCCCTCCATGCGGATCCGCATGACCTCATTCCGGTACTTATACTCCTGAAGCGGGCTCGGAGGCTTATAGCCCTTTTTTGTCTTATCCTTTTCATGCTTTTCTTCCAGTTTTTTCGCCTTTTCAAAGCTCTCTGCCGCCTTCAGCGCCGCTTTTTTTCGCTTCTTCGCATCAACCTTCCCATACTTATGCTTGGCGGCAAACGCCTTCAGTTTTCCGTTTTTGTCGTCCGCCAGGGCGCGGTAACGCTGTGCCTTTGCCTCCATATATTTGGAGTCCGCAAAATAATAGTCCGTGCGCTCTTTAAAGCTGGTCTGCTGCATCCTAAGCTGAAGGTTCATCCTGATATTCTCTGTCGCCAGCTCCGGTGCTTCCGGATTGTCACCAAGTCCCCGTTCCCGCTGCTCCTTATAGGCATAGCCATCGATATGCTCCTGCAGGAAGCCTTCTTCCATGTTGCCGTACTGGTAGAATTCTTCCTGCGTATATCTCTGCCCGTTCTGTACAATGGAATCATCCATTTTTTTGTTTCTCTGATACTGTTCAAACTGTCCCATAAGGTACCTCCTCTTACATTACGGTTTCATAGATCGGTTTACGGTCTGCTTCCGGAAAGAGCTTCTTCGCGATCGCTTCCGCCTCCGGCGTCATCAGATCAAATGAGATCGATTTCTGTTTGTAGTTCTTTTTCAGGCCGCTGGCCGCCGCCTTCAGGATCGTCATCAGCGCCACGGGGTCTTTGGAATGCAGATAAGACAGCAGAAGATCACCGTTTGGCGCTTTCTCCACCAGCATAAAGGCCAGGGGTTTTCCTTCCGACTCCACCGCCTTGCATAGGCTCTGCACGCAGGAGTTCCGGAAACTCTCTTCATCCAGGATCTGCAGATGATCCGCGGACAGATCCAGCATGGCTTTCCTTAAATCATCATCTGCGTCCCAGAAATTGAAGGCCGCATAGGAAAGCTTCGCCTCTCCTTTGATCATTTCGTCATTGTAGAAATCGCCGGCTTTGATCTCCACCCTGTCGTGGGAATAATCCGTCTCCGCGAAGAACTCCGTGTCATCCAGAGAAAGAAAGAACTCATAGAGCCCGCTGTCTTCCGCGCCGTCATACTGTGCCACAACGGGGCAGAAGCCAATCTCGGTCACCATGTTTCTGAGCTCCCGCATCAGGGCCCGTCCCACGCCCTGCTTTCTTGCCGACTCCGCCACATAAAGCCATGTGATCTCTGCCTGATCGATCTCATGGATCAGAGATATGGCCCCGAGAACCGCACCTGTATCATCCGCGGCTCCGATGGTCACTGCCGGGCCTGCTGCGTCATAGTCCTCCGGCAGGACCGGGGCGAACGCCTCTGCATTTTCACTGTCAATCTTCACAAAGATCATCGTTTTCACCTCACTGTTTTTCTGTTCTGTTTCCGAAAAAAAGATCCTCGCCCTTTAAACCGGGCAGCAATTTCTTTACCAGTGCAGCCGTCTCTTTCCGTGACCTGGAGATCCGGATCACGGTCTCCGGCGGATATTTTTCCGCACCCTTTTTGATGGCGTAAGCGATCATCATTGCAAGATGCTTTTGAAAATCCGGACCCGATGCGGTCAGAAGCACCGGCTCCAGAATTCCGGATGCTCTCGCCCGGATCAAAAACAGGCCGCTGGCTTCGTCATCCGTGATGGTACAGGCAGAAACGGTTGTATCAAAAAAGTCTTTTTGCAGATATCCGAGATCCTCCAGCAGACCCTTTTTCTCATTGAACAGGCAGTTTTTGACCGCAAGCCGGTATTGGATAGGCGTAAGAGTCTCCAGGCTGCAGATAAAATCCGGAAGCTTCTTAAGCTTCGCAAAAAACGGGATCTTCGAAGCATCCGAAAGACTTAGAGTGATGCATTCACTCTCCTTCCGTTCTTTGGAAAAACCGGCTTTTTCACAGGAAGAAGCGCTTTTCTCGTCCTCCAGCCAGTAGAAGGACTCTTTGATCTCCTCTTCCGATACTCCTTCCTCCTGATACCGTTCCTGCATAAAGTCCAGAGAATCCCCGCTTTCCGCCTGAAGATACCGGATCCGGCTTTTGACCTCTTCATCGTCTTTTTCCGAATTGAGAAGCTCCCACACCATCACGCCGGTCGGGGTGCCATCCTCTCCCTGCATACCGTATCCCCGGAAAAACTCCCTTCGCATATCCTCCGCAAGGTCTTTTCCAAGATAGGGATCAAAGGTTTCTAAATTATCTTCACAAAGTTCCTGAATATCCGGCATTTGTTCTCCTCAGCTCCTTTTCACCCTTTGAAACAGTTTATCATAAAATGCGGCCGGCGTGCCTTCCCTTTTCATGATCATATCAATGGCCACCTGAATATCCGGGTCATCGTTTTTAGAGTTATGCTCCTGAATTGCGTCTCTGGCATCTTCTTTCATCATATGAAGCGCAACCCGTTCGTTGATCTCAGCCAGCATAACAAACGTTTTTCGGTCGAACCGGATCATGATACATTTCTTCGGAAGGATCGGATTCAGAAGCTTTGAGAACGCTTCCGTATCTTCTTCCCTTCCCAGACGGAAGATCATGCCGCTTTTCAGACGGTAGCTTCCCTCAGTGATCTCCTTCTTCAGGCTGGGCAGATAAAACCGGTTATAGTATCCGGTTTCCTGATCCTGAAAGCTTGTTTCATTGATGATACCGGCATAGATACAGGTCAATCCCACGGCAAAGCCGAGCGGTACCATAGAATACGGCCATATTCCCGTAAGGAGGTAAGCAGCGATCACCGGCAGGATAAATTCCGCGATGGCAAAAAACTTCAGATCCCTCCGGGCTTTCTTCTCTTTCACGACCCTGACGGAACTGCTGATGATATAGACCAGTCTGACCACCTCACACAGGCCCTGTACGATGGTGCCATAGACTACAAGACTCATGTTCACGGTAAACAGGATCCCGGTAAACGGATTGATCAGTTCCAGTCCTACGACAATAAACATCGGGATCAGGCGTTTTACCACTCTTCGTTTCAGATCGTCCCTGCTCCGATACAGGCGGTATTCCACATAGACCAGCCACATGATCAAAGCGGCACTCAGCATCAGTTCATTGACGGTCTGAAGCAGCATACTCAAAGCGGCAGGGATATCCGCAAACAATCCTGCATAATTCAGCGCTTCGGAAACCGCCAGAACAAAGACCGCAAGCAGGAGCAGGCGGAAGAGCTTTGCTTCCACAGCATCCCGGATGATCCCTCTGCTGCAGAGAACCAGTACGCCGAGAACCAGAATGGCTGCTGCAACATCCAGATAAAATGTAACATGTATCATATCGCCGAATATCATGAGCGGCATTTCCAGATTCATTACTTCGTCATCTCCTCGATACTGATCTCGGCCACCTCATTCATGGTCCCGAGATGTGTGAACGCGATGGTGACCGCAGCGCCGAAAGCAGCCATGGAGATCTCCCCAAACACAAAGGTGATCAGAATACAGACCGCAAGCGGCATTATATACAGCCAGAGCGGGATCAGCTTCCTTTTTCCGGCAGTCCTGTATTTCCCGATCATCACGATTCCTGCAATAATGTAGGCCGCCAGGATCACATACAGGGGAATGAACAGAAATCCCCGATGATAGGCACCCTGCTCGTCCACATGGAAAATACATCCGGCAAACACATTTACAACAATCACGGCAAGCGCCAGCACCCCCGGCAGGAACAGCGGATGAAACCCTTTTTTTCTGTTTTTCTGCGCATTTTTGAATTTAAAAAGGCAGTAGTCGAGCCAGAACATGGAAAGAAGTGTAAAAGCCACATAGAAAAGAGTCATGGAAAGGATCTGAACCCATACAGCCACCGGGTTTGCATAACCGATCGTAAGATATCCTCCGATATCGGCGGCCGCCATGACCACAGTCGTGATCAGAAGCCTTAAAAACAGACGATCCGATTCACGTCCGGCCCGGCGCATGAACCTGGTCTGTCTCAGAATCCCGAATACCAGAAAAACCGCGCATACATCGATGATGATGGTTGCGTAATGCAAATGTGTGAGTTGAAACATATCATTTCATTCCTCTTTTAATGCAAATGTGTAATTTGAAACACAGCATAAATAATGCTCAGTTATCAAGTGTTATCATTTTGTTATCAAATCGCTTTTCCAAATCCCTGAAAGCCGCTTAAATACGGCATTCTTTGGACTTCGTTAATTATTCCATCTCAATATTGCCATCTATATCCATTGTCATCTGACGATTTCTGTTCTGTATATGGTATTTCTAATCTTCTTATTCTCAAAATCCTACTCTGTTTTTCGGATTTTTGCAAGCACAGGCCGACTTTTCTATTTCTTCCTGTCCTGAACCCGATCCGCAAAAAGCATAAGCCAATCTCTTTCTTTACAATAATCGTATAGATGCCTGTATACATCCGCTGAGCCAACCATACTGTTTTGCATCATGGATATCAGTTTCTGCTGATGTATCTCCCGATTAAAATAGTCGTACGTAATCTCATTCCTAAGCAGTAGCTCATTCAAAACTGTTTTTCTTCCGTCCGCTCTGTCCGCGATTATCGAAATATGCTTTTTGCAATGTTCGAACATGCGG
>JAEEGF011257622.1_pt1 | contig 14399 bp, 15 predicted proteins | sample 9134171 | NCBI WGS metagenome assembly JAEEGF01 (sample SAMN16246542, study PRJNA631951) | gut metagenome | biome: gut microbiome; feature: rumen; material: AP-attached | host: Bos | place: Iran: Karaj | collected 2018-10
AACCACCTTGCGGGGAACTATTGAATTTATTGTCAGGAATCTGCTGCGGCCCTTCTTTACTGTTGCACCGGCCTTTGGTTGCTGGCGGTACACAACTCCGCCGCCAAGGCGCCTCACGAACACGGAATCAACAACCTTTACTGCCACACCGGCCTCCTGAGCTGCCTTTTCCGCCTCCGGGACTGTCAGATTGGTGAGGTCCGGGGCACTGACGGTTTTTCCGTGCCTTGTGATTACGTTAAGGCCAATCCCGGCCGCAAGAAATACCACCAGGAAGAACACCGCCGCCCCGATGACATTGCCCCATATCCATTTATGCTTGGTTGCCATAGACTTTTCCGTTTAATGGCGTAAAGTTACGAATTATTTTCATAACTTTGTCTCATATGAAAAACACCTCCGCCACATATCTTGTCCTTGCTATCCTTTTCTGTATCTTAATGAGCCTGCCGTGGCTGGTGCCGCACTGCGGCGTGCTTTCGCTCATCGGCCTGGTACCGCTGCTGGTCATGGAGCGGCTTGCAAGCCGGAAGGGGACCAGACACTTCTGGTGGTGGCATTACGGCACATTCGTGGTTTGGAACGCCATAACCACCTGGTGGGTTGCAAACGCAACCGTTGGCGGCGCCATCTTCGCCATCCTTGCAAACGCCTTGCAGATGTCACTTGTGTTCGGGGCGTTCCGCTGGGTCAAAAGGCGCCTTGGAGGCGTTCTGCCCTATGTTTTCCTTGCCGCAGCATGGATTGCCTGGGAGAAGTACTACCTCACTGTGGCGGAGATATCCTGGCCCTGGCTGGTGCTTGGAAATGCCTTCGCGGAGACAACATCCCTCATCCAGTGGTACAGCGTCACGGGTCACCTTGGCGGTTCGCTTTGGGTGTGGCTGGCCAACCTTTCCGTCTTCGGGCTCATGGTATCCCTCTCCGACGGCCGCATGGCAAGGTGGACCTCAAAGGCACGCATTGCAGCCTTCGCAGGTGCCGCGGTGGCTCTTTTCGGCCCCATGGTATGGTCTGCCTTCTGCAGGCCAAAGGCCCCGGAGGCAATGGCGGAGGTAGTCATCGGCCAGCCCAATTTCGATCCCTACCATAAATTCCAGTCCCTTACCCAGGAGCAGCAGGACCGGCGTTTCCTGTCCCTTGTGGCCCCGCATGTCCCTGCCGGCACTCCCTCGCTGGTCATTGCCCCTGAGACGTTCACCTCCCGTTTCTGTATAGATGACTTTACGTCCAACGCCAGTTTCCGCAGGTATCAGGATTTCCTGGAGGAACACCCGGACGCTACGCTGCTTTTCGGGGCATCGGCCTACAACCAGACCGTCTCTTACGCAGCGCCTTCTCCGCTGTGTTACGACCTTGGCGCCAATGCCGACGGCCGGCACCTCTGGTATACCAGCCGCAACAGCGCCATAATGACGGACACTACCGGCAGGGCAGAGGTCTTCCATAAGTCAAAGCTGGTTGTAGGAACGGAGCTTACCCCTTATCCCAAGGTATTTGTCCCCCTTGAGAATCTCCTTGGCGGGAACCTCATGGGAAAGTGTGTCGGCCAGAAGGAACCCACCTGTCTGCACTGGGGGGACATCCCCGTCGGAGTTGCCGTCTGCTACGAGTCCGTCTACGGTGAGTACTGTGCAGAATACGTCCGCAAAGGCGCCAGGATGCTGTCTGTCATTACCAACGACGCATGGTGGGGGAACACCCCGGGATACCGCCAGCATTTCAGCTACAGCCGCCTCAGGGCAATCGAGACACGCCGGTATGTAGCCCGCTGCGCCAATACCGGTATCAGCGCCATCATAGACCCTTCCGGCAATTATCTCAGCCAGACTCCCTGGTGGCAGGAAGCCGTCACATATGGCCATGTGGGCCTGTCCTCGGTGATTACTCCTTTTGTCCGATGGGGAGATATCACCGGCCGCGTCGCGGTGCTGCTTTTCGCACTTCTTTCGGCGGCCGCGGTTTTCAGACGCAGAAAGAGTTAAGCTATTTGATATTAACCTGATAATAATTATATTTGCACAAATAACCATTAGCTTTTACAATGAAAAAACTCGGTATAGTTCTAGCATGCATGCTGGCAGTGGCCCAGATGGCCTTTGCGGCTCCCAAGGATGGCAAGGTCAAATACGGCAAGAACATCTATTTCTCCGGAGAAGTAGAAAAGAATGTTCCCGCCGGAGCCGGCGCCCTGTATCTCAAGGTAGATAAGGATTCCAGTCCGGAAGTAGTCAACGGCATCTTCCGTGACAATATAATTGACGACGGCACCGTCCGCATGACAATCGCCAACGGCGACGTCGCCGTGATGGAGGGCCGCTTCATATTCGTCGCCCCCGTGGAAAAGGATGCCGTGGCATTCGAACTCATCCTTGAAAGGGGCACCATCAAAGTGGGCGGAGAGACATACACAGTCCCCACCAACATCAGTTTCGTAGTTGCTCCCGACGAGTTCCTGGGCGTCTCCTACCGCACCAACGACACCTTCTATACCACCATGCGCAAGAAAGGCTCCAACGCCATTTCCTACGGTCCTGTCCGTTCCGCCGGCTCCGACTTCGGCGCCCAGATGGCCAAGGTGGACAGCCTCCGCATCGGGGCAGACATGTACTATCCTCTTTCCGGCGGCCTCTGGCGCAACCGCCTCAACAAGACGGACTATATCGACTATAAACTTGGTCCCGACAACGGCTTCATTCCTGTCGCCATCCACCGCGTGAACCCCTTCGACGGCGGCGTAGTGGACTCCGACACCCCCGGCTCCATCTATGAAGACCAGGTCTACACCGGCGTCATCAGCTATCCCGACGGCTCCAAGTATGAGGGCACCTTCCACTACAACATCATCGTGGATGTCCGCTATGCTGACGGCACTTTCACCGGCAACAACGTCGTAGACACCTGGAAGGAAGGCCTCAACCTCACTGAGATAGAGCGTGAGCGCGTCCGCAAGATAGAGCGTATCAAGAATGAAATCGCCGCCATGGTCGCCCAGGCCGATACCACCACCGGCACCTTCACCGGCCGCCGCTACATCTCCATCAAGGATGCAGACCAGATTTCCTATCAGGGCACACCTGCATGGATCTTCCACCTTGATTACATAGACTTCACCAGCAAGGCAAAGGGCGGCATCATCACGGACAAGACCCTCATCTATGCCGTCAACCAGGAAACCGGCGGCCTTGGCAGCATCCTCTATACCCAGGATGCCCCCGTCAGTGCCGGAGAGCCCGTATCCTACATTGAGAGCGGCGCAAAGGTCTATGTCTGGAAGGGAGACGTTCCCCAGAATTACGAGAGCTTCTACGAGATTCTTTCCGGTTACGATATAGCCCTCCGTTCAGAAAAGAACACCGGCGTCCGCTACTTCCTCAATGACGACGCCGCGGACACCCTCACCAAGGAAATCTGCAAGAAGATAGGCGTCCCCTACGTCTCCAAAGGCGAAGAGAATCTGGCCATCGCAGAATCCATGAATATGTAATTGATTGCAAACATCTACCAAAAATGGCGGCCGGATTCGGTCGCCATTTTTGTTGAGATGTAGAGATTCGAACTCTAACTGAGGGAACCAAAATCCCTAGTGCTACCATTACACCACATCTCAATACCGGGCTGCAAAGATAGTAAAAAAAAACTAAAACAACGTCGGATGATTCTCGTCCAGTTCTGAAAGCACTTTTTCCATTATGGCCTCGCGCATGAGGGAGGCCTTGGCGCGGACGCCGAAGCGGGTGCAGTACTCGTCGATGGCGGAAATCTCGCTGTCGTTGAAATACAGCACATAGCGGTTCTTCCTCAGGAGCATCAGCTTCTGCTTGGCCAGGTATTCGGGGTCTACCCCAGGTATTTTATTGCGGCGTGCCATGGGTCAGAGCTGGACGTAACGGTGCTGCACGACGCCCTTTTTGTCCAGCTGGATAACAAAGGGCAGCTGGGTAAGGTCAAACGTGTCCAGAAGCTGGTCTTTCTGCGGAACCTTGTCCATGTCTACAAGGAGCACCTTGACCTTGCGGGAGCCGGAAACAAGTTCCTCCACCTTGCCAAGAAGTTCCTGGCATGAAGAGCAGTTTGCAGAGTAGAACACTATGTAGGAGGGTTTTCCCTTAAGCTTTCCAAGCTGGTAAACGCCTTCCTTGCTGCCTTTCACGAAGATGGGGAATGGCTTTCGGCGGAGCGTGCCGCTGGCGGCAATATCCGGAACCTGGGAGCCCACCGGAGTACGTGAGGTCATATCACTCAGGAACTCTCCCAGGGAAACTACCTGTGCCTTGTCTTCCGGGGTGTTCCAGACATCTTCCATCTTGATATATCGCTTTACAAAAGGTATTATGGCGTCCTTGTAGACTTCCCCCTTTTCCTGTGAGAGATAGTAAAGAAGGTCACCTTCCACCTGTTTGAAAGAGTCTATGTTGCCCTCCCCGAAGGTGCGGGCGGCAAGGTAATCGGCAATCTCCAGGATGTGTGAGACTTTGAGGGTGTCTCCGTATGTAGCGAACATCTGGCGGTAGCGGGCGGTCTGGGATTCTTCCCCATAGGTGTATTTGCCGTCAGAGAACTCCCGCGAAAGGAGAACCTTCAGGGCCGGGGTGTCCAGGTTTCTGCCGATGATTATCCCCTGAGGGTCCACAAGGAACATCCTGGGGGTGCCCAGAACCCCGTACAGGCGCTGCCAGTCGCTTTCCATCTTCGGATCCCAGAGATGGATGGCTTCCGGGAAATCGTTACGGTAGGAAATCCAAGAGTCGGCATCGTCCCCGACGTAAATGGCAAAGAGCTTTACATCATACTTGTCCGCCCTGAGCATGTGCCTCAGATTCACGGTTTCGGCCTTGCATGCGGGGCAGGAGGTGTCGTAGAAAAACAGTACGTTGTAGCGGCCGGAGAGCGGGATGCGCGAGGCCTTCCCGTCGGGTGTTTTCAGGGAAAGCTTTGGGGCATTCTTGCCGATGAGGGAGCTTCTGTTGAACTCTGCGTACATCTTTGCTGCCAGGAGGTCTTCCTCCGTCTTCATCTTCACCTTCCCGGGGGCCAGCCACTTGTCTACGATGTGCACCGCCACGGCCTCGTCGCCCATGATTTTGGACGATGAGTAGTGCTCATATATCTTCAGAGCTACGTACTGCCTCACAAGGGAGTCCTTGGCAGACTCTATGAGGAAGTCGCACTCTTTGTTCTGAACTGCGGGGCTTTCCCCGGCCAGGGAAACGAAGTACTCTTCCAGTTTGGCGCCAAGCTCCTTGAAGTCCTGGGCAAGGGCGCCAAATACCGTAAGGGCCAGCAGGGCCGCTGTCAAAAACAATTTTTTCATAGCTTTACTCCTTCTGGGATGAATGCGGAATAGTCTCCGCCGTGCTTCAGGATATCCCTCACTGCCGATGAACTTATGTGGGCGTATTCCTGTGCGGTAGGGATTATGATGGTCTCGATGTCCGGGGCCAGGCGGCGGTTTGCATCGGCGATGGAGCGCTCCGTCTCGAAGTCTATCATGTTTCGGACACCTCTCACTATGTGCTTTATGCCCATTGCACGGCAGGTGTCGATGGTGAGGTTGTCGTACTGGATTACGCTCACCCCTTCCATGCCCCGGGTGGCCTGGCGGATAATGTCAAGGCGCTTTTCCATTTGGAAGAAGCCCTTCTTGTCCTGGTTTATACCGACGGCTATGACCACGTTGTCAAACATGGTGAGCGCCCTTTTAAGTATGTTCAGGTGCCCGGCCGTAAACGGATCGAAGGAGCCGGGAAACAGTGCCGTAGTCTTCATAACTGCCAGTCTATAGGTTCCTTGCCCTCGGAGACAAGGATGCTGTTTGTCTTTGAAAAATGCCTGCACCCGAAAAATGCCCCGCGAGCAAGGGGGGAGGGGTGCGCTGCTATGAGTACATGATGCCTCGAGGAATCTATAATGGCCGCTTTTTCCGCCGCATACCTGCCCCAGAGAAGGAAGACTATGCCACTGCAGTTGGCGGAAAGATACTTTATCACGGCGTCCGTGAATTCCTGCCAGCCTATGTTGCCGTGTGATGTTGGAATGCCGGCCTGCACCGTGAGTACGCTGTTCAGGAGGAGCACACCCTCCCTGGCCCATTTTTCCAGGTTGGTGCTGCCGCTCATGCGGATGCCAAGGTCGTCCTCGATTTCCTTGAAGATATTCTTGAGAGACGGGGGAGCGGGGATGCCGTCCCTAACGGAGAAGGAAAGCCCCATGGCCTGTCCCGGCCCGTGATAGGGGTCCTGGCCAAGGATTACCACTTTCACCTTGTCCACGGGAGTAAGGTCGAAGGCGCGGAAAATCTCTCCTCCTGGGGGATAAATGACTTTGCCCGCGGCCTTTTCCTGATGCAGAAAGCGCACCAGCGCGGCGAAATACGGTTTCTCGAATTCGCCCGCGAGTGCGTTTTTCCAGCTTTGTTCTATCCTTACGTCCATGCTAAAAGATGAAGTCCATAACATCCGTTATGGTTTTCACATAGACAAAGATAAGACCTTTTACGTAAATTTCCTTGATATCTTCAACATCTTTTCGGTTTTCTTCCGAAATCACGATGGTTTTTACTCCTGCACGCTTGGCTGCCAGTATCTTTTCCTTTATGCCGCCAACCGGCAGTACACGGCCCCTGAGGGTCATTTCACCCGTCATTGCAAGGCCTTTTTTGAGTGCCTGCCCGCGAAGGGCGGAAACCATGGAACTTACCATGGTAATGCCCGCTGAAGGGCCGTCCTTGGGAACTGCACCTTCCGGAACATGGACGTGGATGTCCTTTTCCATGAACTGCTCCGTGGTGAGTCCTGCAATCTCCGGGTGGGCCTTTATGTACTGCCAGCCAATCTGGGCGCTTTCCTTCATCACGTCGCCAAGGTTGCCGGTCATGGAGAGGTTGCCCTTTCCCTTTGAGACGGAACTTTCCACGAAGAGTATCTCTCCGCCGGTTTCCGTCCAGGCAAGGCCGGTGACGACGCCTACGCCCTCGTTGCCTTCTATGTCGTCGTGATATGCCGTGGGAAGACCAAGGTATTCGCGGAGGTGCTCCGGTTTAATTTCGCGGGGGAACTCTTTCCCGGTTGCCATCTTCCTGGCGGTTACGCGGGCAATCTTTGCTATCTGCTTTTCAAGGCCGCGGACTCCGGACTCGTGGGTGTACTTGTCTATTATGGCCGTGAGGGCATCGTCGCTGACGGTGAGCTCGTCCTCACGCAGGCCGTGATCTTTCAGCTGCTTGGGAACAAGGTAGTTATGGGCAATCTGGAGCTTCTCCTCTGCGAGGTAGCCGGAGACGTTGATCATCTCCATGCGGTCCTTGAGGGCGGGCTGGATGGTGCCTGTGCCGTTGGCGGTGGTTATGAAAAGGACATTGGACAGGTCGTAGTCCACGTCCAGGTAATTGTCATGGAAGGCGCTGTTCTGCTCCGGGTCCAGGGCCTCAAGGAGGGCGCTGGAAGGGTCGCCTTTGAAATCGGCCCCAAGTTTGTCCACCTCGTCAAGGACGATGACGGGGTTGGAGGTGCCGGCTCTCTGGATGCCGCTGAGGATGCGGCCCGGGAGTGCTCCAACGTAGGTCTTGCGGTGACCGCGGATCTCCGCCTCGTCGTGCATTCCGCCAAGGGAGATCCGGACGTACTTGCGGCCCAGTGCCCTGGCGACGGACTTGCCCAGGGAGGTCTTGCCCACTCCGGGAGGGCCCCAGAGGCACAGGATGGGGGAGCGCATGTTGCCCTTGAGCTTCAGTACGGCAAGGTATTCGATGATGCGGTCTTTCACGTTTTCAAGGCCGTAATGGTCCTCGTCAAGGACTTTCTGGGCGTTCTCCAGGTCAAGGTTGTCCTCGCTCATCTCTCCCCATGGGAGGTCCAGCATGAACTGGAGGTAGGTGAGCTGGATGCTGTAGTCCGGGGAGGTGGGGTTGAACTTCTGCAGGCGGCTGAGTTCCTTGTCGAATACCGCCCTGACTTCCTTGGACCATTTCTTCTCATCGGCCTGGCGGCGCATTTTCTCCATTTCCTCGCCCTCGTCCATGCCCAGTTCTTCCTGGATGGTGCGGAGCTGGTTGTTCAGGTAGTACTCCCTCTGCTGCTGGTCTATGTCGCTCTTGACTTTCTGGTTTATCTCCTGCTTGATTTCCAGAAGCTGAATCTGGGAATCAAGCACCTTCAGAAGGGACATGCCCCTTTCCTGCATGTCCGTGATGGACAGGAGGGCGGTCCTCTCCTGGAAGTTCTCAACCTCTATGGTGGTGGCGATGAAATTGACCAGGAAGTGGAAGTTCTCTATGGACTGGAGTGCCCCTATTGCCTCCTTTGGGGCGAAGGACGATGATTTCACTATGGCCGATGCCTTTTCCTTGAGGGCGCCGGCAAGGACGGAGAGTTCGCGCTCGTCGGCGGCAGGGACAACTTCTTCAAGGTAGGTTACGCCGGCCTGGATGTAGGGCTCCGTAGTGAGTACCTTTTCCAGGCGCAGGAGCTTCATACCCTGCAGGATTGCGGTCATGGAGCCGTCGGGCATCTCCAGTGTCTTTATCACCTTGCAGGCTGTGCCGTGGCTGCAGAGGTCCTTTCCGGAGGGCTCTTCCACCATGACATCCTTCTGGGGGACGGCGCCCAGCCATCCTCCCGCCTTCTCAACGTCGTTCACCAGGTGCACGGACTTTTCCCTGCCGATGGTGACGGGGAAAATGGTGCCGGGGAAAATGACGGCGTTGCGGAGGGCCAGGATGGGGAGGCTCTCCGGGAGCTCGCTGGCGTCCACTTTCATGGATGTGGCTTCTCCCACCACAGGCATTATGTTCACTTCAGGTCCTGCGGGCGAGAAGTAGTCTTTGTATGTATCATATTTCATATTCTGACTGTCTCTACTGACAAAATGTCATATTATCTGGACACAATTATCCGGTCACGTATATGGTCAATCTCCGTGCCAATGGTGCCAAAACGCCTTGAGTGGCAGTTTTTTTTATGCTAACATTTTGAATTCTCAAAAATTAGGGCTAATTTTGTGCCCGCTTTTCCCCGAGCGCAAGTGTAATTATTAACTAAATCTAACATCATGACTAAGGCAGACATCGTTAATGAAGTAGCAAAAGCTACCGGATTTGAAAAGACTCAGATTCTCGCAGTTGTTGAGGAGTTTACAAGTGTAGTAAAGGGGTCCCTCATCGCAGGCGAACCGGTTTATCTCCGTGGTTTCGGCAGCTTCATTATCAAGCATCGTGCACAGAAGGCCGCCCGTAATATTACCCGCAAGACCACTATGACAATTCCCGCACACGACATTCCGGCTTTCAAGCCCGCAAAGTCCTTCGTGGAAGCTGTCAAGGAGAAATAAACTATTTTTTAATTATTCTTAATCATGCCGAACGGTAAGAAGCATAAAAGACACAAGATGGCAACGCACAAGCGTAAAAAGCGCCTGCGCAAGAACCGTCACAAGAAGAAGTAATTCTTCCTCACTAAAATTTCCACATGGAGTCTGAGAAACCGGACAAGGATCTGATTGTTGACGTAACGTCAACGGATGTACACATCGCCCTGATGGAGAATCACCGGCTGATTGAGTACAACACTGAGTCCAGCACTGGGAACAAATACACCGTGGGAGACGTCCACCTGGGAAAGGTGAAAAAGATTCTCCCCAATCTCAATGCTGCCTTCGTGGACATCGGAGACAAGAAAGAAGCCTTCATCCATTATCTGGACCTGGGACTCTACTTCCATGCTTTTGACCAGTTCGTCCGGGAGTCCAACAGGAATACCAACCTGAAGGACCTCTATTCAAGGATTCGTATAGGTGAGCCCCTCCCCAAGGAGGGGCGCATCGAAGAATACCTGAAGCCCGGGCAGATGGTCATTGCACAGATAGTCAAGGAACCGATTTCCACCAAGGGATCACGACTGACTGCGGAAATTTCACTTGCAGGGCGCAATATCGTGCTCCTGCCCTTTGCGGAGAAGGTCTCCATTTCACAGAAGATTGGCTCCAAGGAGGAGAAGAGAAGACTTGAGACACTGGTAAGGAGCATCCTCCCCAAGAATTACGGTGCAATCATCCGCACGGCGGCTGAAGGCAAGAATGCCGCAACGCTGGTAGCAGAGACCGAATCCCTGATTCAGAAGTGGGAAGACTCCTGGAAGAAGATTGCCACGGACAAGGGCGTCCAGCTCCTTTTCAGCGAGTACAGCAAAACTACCACGGTCCTTAGGGACCTCCTTTCGGATCAGTTCTCCAACATCTGGATCAATGACGAAAGGGTGGCCGATGAGGCCAGGAAGTACGTTTCGCTGATTTCGCCGGAGCAGGAGAAGATAGTCCACCTCTACGAAGGCAAACAGCCCATCTACGACCATTTCGAGGTCACACGACAGATAAAGGGCTCCTTCGGAAAGGTGGTTCCCATGAGGCAGGGCGCGTACCTGGTAATCGAGACTACTGAAGCGCTGAACGTCATCGACGTCAACAGCGGCATCCGAACAAAGACTTCGGACCAGGAGGAGAACTCCTTCGAGGTAAACAAGATGGCCGCAGAGGAAATAGCGCGTCAGCTCCGGCTCCGGGACATGGGAGGCATAGTGATAGTGGACTTCATAGATATGGATAGCCAGGATCACAGGAATGCACTCCACAAGTACATGCAGGAGCTCATGGAAAACGACAGGGCCAAGCACAATGTGCTTCCGCTCACCAAGTTCGGGTTAATGCAGATTACCCGTCAGCGGATAAGGCCCGTAACGGAAATCAACACCTCGGAGACTTGCCCTCTGTGCCACGGCACCGGCAAAATCCACTCCACGGTAGTGATTGACGAGGAAATAGAACGCAAGATTTCGTTCTATGTCATTGAAAAAGGTCTCAGGTCTCTCGTACTCCGGACCAGCCCCATACTGGGAGCCTATCTCAAGCGGGGGATGTTCAATTCTTTCCTTTCAAAGTGGCGCAAGCGCTATAGGGTAAAGATAGAACTCCAGGAAGTGACAGATTTCACAATCCTGCAAGTTGAAATGCTGAATGAAAAAGGCGACAAGCTAGATTAGCGCTTGCCGCCTTTTTTGTTGTCATTGCCGGCACCGACCGGCAATCTTACCACCTGTCCACGGAAATGCCGGGTTTTGGTGGACAAGTTGCCATTTTTGCCAGTTTGTCCACGGATTTGGCGTTTTTGGTGGATAAGTGAGTTATTACTATATTTGCCATATGGAACAGGACGAAAGAATGATGAGGGAAGCGCTCAAGGAGGCGCAGTTGGCTGCGGCAGATGGGGAGATACCCATCGGCGCTGTTGTCACGTGGAAGGGCCGTATCATAGGCAGGGGGCATAACATGACCGAGAAACTGCACGATACAACCGCCCATGCAGAGATGCTCGCAATAACCGCCGCTACGGAGGCTATGGGCGGCAAGTACCTCACTGACTGCACATTATATGTAACCGTTGAGCCCTGTCCAATGTGTGCCGGCGCCCTGGCCTGGAGCCAGATAAGCCGAATTGTGTACGGTGCCCCGGACCCCCGCCGCGGATATTCGCTCTTTTCTCCGTCCCTTCTCCACCCCAGGACTGTCGCAATTGGCGGAGTGCTCCAGGAGGACTGTTCCGCTCTCATGCTGGAGTTCTTCAAATCCAAGCGCTAAGTCACGGTATTCAGCGCCAGGTGTGGCCTATATCCCAGTGGATTGCATACTGGAAAACGGTTTTCTCCCTGGGAAGGTCAAATTCTTCCAGGATAAGTTCCTTTGCCTGAGGGTATTCCTCCAACCAATGGCCCGCTGTCACTATGTAACTGTCCGTATCCATGCTGTAGAAAACACGTCCTCTTGGCTTATTCTCGTAGGGACCGATGAAAGGGCCGCTGCCATCTCCGTGAAATTTCTGCCTGTTGTATTCTTTGCGCCAGACATCTTCATGAAGCTCAGAGCAGGTGATACGGCCATCCGAAGCATTTGCCCTTGTGTAATCCCTCACCGGGTGGGAGACAATGCCAAAGAGCTCGTTCCACGAAGGGTTATACCAGAAAATGCCAACTTTGGAATCATCTCCGTGGCCTCGGTTGGCCTCCATCTGCTTGATTATAGCAGCATACTCCTCATCTGAGTATTTCCTGATTCTCGATGGCAACTCCTCAAAAGAAGGCAGGAGTTCGTTCCCTATACTGACAACCGCTACGTAATCCTCGTCCTCCTCATAGTAATACACTATTATGCCGCTTCCGTTAAAGCGGCGCTCCCAATACTCGGGCACTGAATCATTGAAGAGAACCGGGGTGCCGATTCCCTCCAGCGGATGCTCCTTGATATCCAGGAGGATTGCCTTTACCTGGGCAGCATACCCCGTGTTTTTCCCCTTCAGCGCCTGATACTGGTACTGGGCTTTGGGGCTGAAATACAGTTTCATAGGGCATCGATGTCTGTTATCTCTATAAGCTGTCCTGCACGCATCTGGTTTATGGATTCCGTAAGATCCCTTACAGCCTTGGTGTTATTCAGAAACTCCAGACGACGTTGCATGGCGTTGTAGTCCTTTAGTGGGATCAGCACCGCTCCGTTGTCCCCTTTGGTTATGATCAAGGGCTCCTCCGTGAGGAGGACGTTGTCATAAAACTGTTTGATACCGGCCCTGAAGGCGGAAATGGTTGTCACCTGCATAATACAATATTTTGTACAAATATACGTACAAATACTGTAACTTCAAACATCCCGGACCTATTTCTTAAAAAATGATTATTTTTGTGTAATGAAACATTCGGATATGAGAAGACTATGTTTAATTGCAGCGGCGGCCCTACTTGCCGCATGCCAGGCGCAGAAACCACGCACCGGAGACCTTGTGTTCATAGGTATTCCTGCAGAGTATAACGCAGAAACCGGCTCCATGGACGAGGCTATCGTCGCAGCCACAGGCCGCGGCAGCCTGAACATCATCCACGCCGCCATTCTGGAAATGGCCCCGGAAGGCCCTATGATTATCGACGCCACACTCAAGTACGGCGTTGACAGGCACCCGCTGGATTCAACAATCGCCCAGTTTACCCTTGGCGACGGCTCGCAGCCAGTATACATTGTAAAACGCCTCAAGAAGGGCTTCAAACCGGAGTTCATAGACAATGCCAAAGCCTTCTGCGGCCGCGGTTATGACCTGTACTTCCTCCCTGACAATGAGGAACTGTACTGCACTGAACTCATCCAGCGCTGCTACACCGCCCCGGACGGCCTTTCCTACTTCCCCAGCCAGCCCATGAACTTCAAGAACAAGGACGGCGAATTCCCCCACTACTGGCACTGGCTCTTCGGCCTCCTTGGCATGGACATCCCCCAGGGCCTCCCCGGCACCAATCCCCAAGACATGATGGATTCACCGGTATTGAAAACCGTTAATTGCGACCTGTGAAAACACTTCTCAAAATACTGACCCTTTTCATCGCAGTGGGCGCAATAGGCGGTGCGGTTATGATGTGGACGGACCCCACCGGAGTGAGCTGGGGAGGTGAACCGATGTTGGACCTCCTGAGGGCCAAGATGCCCTGGCCGGACCTCCTCTTCCGTGATTTCAAGCCATCAGGCTATGTCCTTCTGGCAGTGAACGGCCTTCCACAGTTACTGGCTGCCCTGATGCTCTTCAAGAAGCACCCCTTGGCATACTGGGTGGTCCTCGCCTGCGGCATCATCCTTATGCTGTGGATAGTCCTGGAATGGTATGTCTGGGGCTTCGTTGCCTTGAGCAACATCTTCTTCATCTTCGGCCTGCTGGAGACCGCTGCGGCTATTTATTGTATCAAGATATAAATCCTTGGATAAGCCCGGGATTAAATTGTCAGATAACCCTTTTCAAATGCTCCTGGATACAGGAATTTTGCTTCCCGGTCAGGGAATCTGACGATTAAATACTTATCGTCCAAAGCCATTATTTCACCTGGGCCAAGGCTCTTGTGGATAACGGTATCGCCAACCTGCAGGCGCTCCCACGGCTCAAATACTGGTTCTGGAATACTATGTTCAGGCTCAATCTGTTCAGGCATCTCTGTCTTTGCCGTGTCAATTGCCGTATCCCATAGTCCTATTACCGTACCGGTATGTTTGTCTATACCGGTGTACTCCAGGGAGGAGTCCTCGTAGCGCTTGAATTTGTACACAGCATCGTTCATCAGTTCGCTGTTGAATACGCCAAGGCTCACAAGCAAACTGAAATCCTTGAGGGTGAGACCTGTAACCTTGCGGAATAGTTCGGGCTCCAGTTGCTCGATAACGTCTTTCAGGCAGTATTCGCGGTAGTCCGTGAGATACATAAATACCGGAATACGGGTGGCGAACTTGATGAGTTTCTCCTGAATCTCTTTGCGTTTACTCTTGTATTCTTTCTCCTCCTCGGTGAGTTCCTTCTTTTGTTTCGGGGTAAGAGTGTCGCCTTTCTC
>JAEEGF011481371.1_pt1 | contig 14399 bp, 9 predicted proteins | sample 9134171 | NCBI WGS metagenome assembly JAEEGF01 (sample SAMN16246542, study PRJNA631951) | gut metagenome | biome: gut microbiome; feature: rumen; material: AP-attached | host: Bos | place: Iran: Karaj | collected 2018-10
TGATGCTCATGACCGGCAACAGCTATATCCAGGACGTGCTCCTGTTCCCACAGATGCGTCCCGAAAAGGTGCCCGCCCGTGACAAGGTCGAGGCCTTCACCGCACTGGGTATCCCCGAGGAATGGGTGGCTCCTATCCAAAAAGCTGGCTTCCTGACCGTTGCAGCATTGGGTGCGCTGGAGAAACCCGGCAAACTGTTCCAGGATTTGCTCGACATTAACAAGAAGTACAAACTGGGCTACAAGGTGCCTGTCGTTGACGAAGTCAAGAAATGGGTCGAGGCTGCCGCAGCGGCCAGTGCCCAGGCATAGTTGGTGCCCGATAAAAAGGTATTGAATGCCCACGGGAGCAGGATTCGATGATGTCGAGTCGGCTCCCGTGGGTTTTGCTTTTGCAATTTTTAAGACACCTGGTCGCGCGATTTTGCGGTAAAAAGTCCTTTGTTTCCATTTTTATTTTATACTTTTATCGTTTCATTCGTTCGGCTGGTCGGGTTTTATAATCTATCCGTCTGGTACTGAGTACATTGAATTGTAAGATAATAGATTTGGAGATATGACTAACAGGAAGTGTATGGTTCTCCTGATGTTGTTGCTGGCTGTGGTTATGTTCACCGCCAGTGGCAGCACGTGGAAACTCCACAACTACTACATGGCAGGTAAGATCGAGAACGTGGTTGACGCGGGCAAGGTGGTGTATTACCTGAACGGCGGTCGGCTGTATCGATTTGACAAGAGCACGCTTGAGACCGTTTCGCTGACGCGTGAGAATGTGCTTTCTGACCACCAGATTTCCCAGCTCTACTACGACTGGGAGCGCGAGCTGCTGTTTGTGGCCTATGCCAATAGCAATATCGACGTGATCGACGCCAACGGCAAGGTGGTGAACGTGAGCGGCATCAAGGACGTGCTGGTGACGGTGCACGACTATACCGTCCAGGCGGCCGAACTGGTCGATTATGTGGGCAAGGATATCCGTGACATCACCTTCGGCGGTGGCAAGGCCTATGTGGCGATGGGCTACGGCTATGCCGTGATCGACGAGTCGACGTTCACGATTGTCAAGGAAGTGAAGGTGCGCAATACCGTGTGTATCAATTCGGTGGCCCTTGTTGGCTCGCGCCTGGTAATCATATCTAACAACAATACCTATTGGGGCAATCCAGCGAGCGATGACCCTGTGGGCACTTACGAGAGAAAAAGTACTTCCTATGGCAAGGGCGCACGCATGATGCCTGTCAACGACCATGCCGTCCTGGTGACGTCGTCCTCCAAGTTCTATAACTGCGATTTTGCTTCGGGCTCCCCCGTTGTGACCATCCTGTTGAACGCTTCTGCAACCTGTGTGCAGAAGTCTCCGTCGGGCTTCATCGCCAACTTTGCCGGTCAGCCCTATTACTACACCGTCGACGCGACGGGCCGCACCGTCACCAAGCACGGCACGGCGGCAGGCTTTGCCTCGTCCGACCCTCATGGCGACGGCACGGTGTGGATCAACGATGCCAGCGGCCTGCACATTGAGGGTTCAAGCACCAGCTATAAGGTGAACTCGCTGACTACCGACCAGCCCTATTGGCTCAAGTACAATGCTGCGATGAATGTGCTGTATGTCGCCAACACCGGCGCGATTTTCGGCATCAGCCCCGCAACCAGCGTGACTAACGTGATCAATACCTTTGACGGCCTGAACTGGTCCGACGCGACAGCCTATCCTGCTGCCGGCGGTGCCTACGGCTTCGAATTCAGTCCGCTGGATCCTACTACCTACGTCCGCGCCAGTTGGACCAAGGGCATCCACAAGGTGACGAATAATGTACTGGTCACGAACTACACCAAGAATAATGCCAAAATCGCCGGTACCAAGCCCACGCCCACGTTTGACAACTATGGCAACCTGTGGGTGGTAAGTTCCTATTTCTCATCGTCGGAGCAGGGCAGCGGCATCCCGTCGGTGGCCGTGTTACCGGCCGCCAAGTTTGCTAAGGCTACCGCCAACAAGAACGACTGGATTGCTCCTGCGGGTCTGCAGACTATCTACACGGGCAGCATTCAACGTTCGCGCTTCTTGGTGAGCAAGAAGAACAACTACAAGATTTTTATCGACGGCGATTTCCCCGAGAATCAGACCAAGGGCGCCTTCCTGTGCTGGGACAACGGCTCGGAGGACCCCTCAATCGACAATTACCGCATCTCGGCCATCGCACACATGATTGACCAGAACGACCGCCAGGTGCAATGGAAATACATCAACCACATGGAGCAGGACCGCGACGGCAACATCTGGGTGGGACACTCGCAGGGAGTGTTCATGTTTGACCCCGACGTGGTGTTTGACGAGCAGCCTCGTGCCGTGCGTCCCTTCGTGACCCGCTCGGTCGAGGGTCGCGGCACGCTGTGCGAGGGTTACAGCGTTTATGACATCGGTGTGGACAGCGACAACAACAAGTGGTTGGCCACCGACGACGGCGTCTACTTCATCTCGCCAGACGGCAGCGAGGTCTATCAGCACTTCACGACCGAGGGCAGTGACCTGCCCAGCAACCTGGTCTATTCGGTGGAGTGTGACACGGTTAACGGTCGCGTGTATGTCTATACCGACAACGGCTTTGCCGAGTATATCGCTAACGGTGAAGCAGCTGCCCTGGATTTTAGCGGCGCGTATGCCTTCCCCAATCCTGTTGAGCCCGACTTCACTGGCCTGGTCAAGATTGCCGGCCTGATGGAGAATACCTATATTACCATCGCCGACAGCGACGGTCGCATCGTGGCGCAAATGGGCCCCGTGATGGGTACCACACTGTGGGACACTTGCGGTCCTGACCGTCTGCCTGTACCCGAGGGACTGTACCGCATCTATGCGGCCCAAGGTTCCAGCCCTGCCGCGTCGGGCACCCCGCTGATGACGCTCCTGGTTATCAGGTGAGCCCTGTGGCGCAAGATTAATTGGATGAAAAAATGAGAAATTTACACGATATGAGAAAGTATTTAGCCCTCCTGATGCTCATGGTGCTGACAGCAGTAGCTGCCGGTGCGAGCACCTGGAAGATCCACAACTACTATGTGCCGGCCAGCATCCAGAATGTCTTTGACACGGGTGACAAGGTCTATTACCTGAACAGCGGACATTTGTTCCAGTTTGACAAGGCAACGCGGGCCACCGCGTCGCTCAACCGCCAGAACAAGCTGTCGGATAATCAGATTTCGCAGATTTATTACGACTGGGAAAACGGGTTGCTGTTTGTGGCCTATGCCAGCAGTAACATCGATGTGATTGACGCCAACGGCAAGGTCATGAACGTGAGCAGCGTCAAGGATGTATTCACTACCGTACACAACTACTCTTTCGATGACAACGGATTGAGTGGATATGTGGGCAAGAGCATCCGCGATATCACCTTTGCCGATGGCAAGGCCTACGTGGCCATGGGCTTCGGCTATGCCGTAATCGACGAGACCACCTTTGCTGTCGTCAAGGACGTCGTGGTGCGCAGTAACTACTGTATCAACTCGGTGGCCAAAGTCGGCTCTCGCCTCGTGGTGCTGACCAGTGACTATACTTACTGGGGTGACCCCGCAAGCGATGACCCCATTGGTACCTACTCCAAAAAGTATGGCACGTTTGCTGGGGGCAAATTGTTCCCCATCAGTACCAACGCCACTTTCCTGATGTGCAATTCCAAGTTGTACTATTATGACTTCTCGAGCACTTCACCCTCGATGACCACCCTGGTGAATGCTCTGCCCACCGGTGTGCAGAAAAGCCCCACGGGCTACATTGCCAACTTTGCCGGCCAGGCCTATTACTACACCATCAACGAAGCGGGCCGCACGGCTACTCAGCATGGCTCGGCTATCGGCTTTGCCAGTTCCGACCCCAATGGTGACGGCACGGTGTGGATTAACGATGCCAGCGGTCTGCACATCGAGGGATCCAGCACCAGTTATAAGGTCAACGCCATGACCACCGATTTGCCCTATTGGCTCAAGTTCAATGGGACAACCGGTTTGCTCTATGCTGGCGTGTCGGGTCCTGTCGCCATGCTCAACAACAATTCGATGTCCATCGCTAACGTCATCAACACCTATGACGGCTTGAACTGGTCTGATGCTACTGCTTATACCGCTGCCGGTGCCGGCTATGCCTTTGAGTTCAGCCCTGTTGACCCCACGACATACGTCCGTTCTAGCTGGTCCAAGGGCCTCTTCAAGGTCACTAACAACGAGATGAAGACCAACTATACCAGCTCCAACGCCAAGATAGGCAACTACAAGCCCACGCCCGCCTTTGACAACTACGGCAATCTGTGGGTCGTTTGCTCCTATGGCAACTCTTCGATGCCTGTGGTGGTGCTTCCCGCCGATAAATTTGCCAAGACCACTGCTACCAAGTCAGACTGGTACCAGCCCTCAGGGTTGCTCTCCGTTGCCTCGCCTAACTCGATGCAGCGCACCTGTTTCCTGGTGGCACGCAAGAATAACATGAAAATTTACTCTGACGGCGACATCCCGCCCAATGGCAAGGGACATATCTTCTGCTGGGATAACGGGCAGGTAAATCCCACGTCGGGCTCCTATCAACTGCACGAAATCAGCAACTTTGTCGATCAGAATGACCGTCAAGTCGAATGGACCTATATCAACAAGATGAAGCAGGACCGCGGGGGCAATGTCTGGGTATGCCACACTCAGGGCGTCTTCATGTTTGACCCTGAGGGTGTTACTGTTGAACAGCCGCGCGCCGTGCGCCCCTTTGTTGTTCGCTCGACCGAGGGCAAGGGGACGTTGTGCGAGGGTGTCAATGTGTATGACATCGGCATTGACAGCGAGGACAACAAGTGGCTGGCTACCGATGGCGGCGTCTATTTCGTTTCGCCCGACGGCAGCGAGGTCTATAACCACTTTACCGCCGAGAGCAGCGACTTGCCCAGCAATACGGTTTATTCGGTGGAGTGCGACACCGTGAGTGATCGCGTCTATATTTACACCGATAACGGCTTTGCCGAGTATGTCGCTTGGGGCGATGCCGCGGCAATCGACTTTGATGGCGCTTATGCCTTCCCCAATCCCGTTGAGCCCGACTTTACCGGCCTCGTCAAGATCGTTGGACTGATGGAGGATACCTATGTCACCATCACTAACGGCCAGGGACAGGTTGTGGCAGAGATGGGCCCCGTCATGGGATCTGCTCTCTGGGACTGCTGTGGCCCTGACGGTCAACGAGTGGCAACGGGCACCTACCGCATCTATGCCGCCCAGGGCGCATCTCCTGCTACCAGCGGCAAGCCTCAGGCAACGGTAATGGTTATCAAATAGCGACAGTTGTTTTTGCAATTTTTAAGAATAGTTTTGGCCATCTTTTGCTGCAAAGGGTGGCCATTTACATGATTATTTTATAACTTTGCCGTTTGGTACGGTGTGCACTAGCATGCCCATTATTCGCAGTGCGCTGTGTGTCAGTTCATTGTAGTGTATGACTATCAAATAAGAAAGATCGCGATATGACTAAAAAACAATCCCTTCTGCTGCTGTTGCTCATGTTGCTGACGGTCGTTTCCGCCAGTGCAAGCACGTGGAAAATCCACAACTATTACATGACCAAGAAGATCCAGAACGTCTTTGACACTGGTGACAAGATCTATTACTTGAACAGTGACCGTCTGTTTGAGTTTGACAAGGCTACGCTGGAGACTGTGTCGCTGAACCGCCAGAACAAGCTGTCGGACAATCAGATTTCACAGATCTATTACGATTGGGAGCGCGGGCTGCTGTTTGTGGCTTATGCCAGCAGTAACATCGATGTCATTGATGCTGAAGGCCGTGTGACCAATATCAACGGCATTAAGGACATCTTGGTGACTGTTCATGACTACGAGTTGTCGTCGGGCGAGTTGAGCGACTATGTGGGCAAGACTATCCGCGACATCACGTTTGTCGATGGTCAGGCCTATGTGGCGCTGGGCTTCGGCTACATCGTTATCGATGAGGCAACGCTCACAGTGACCAAGAGCGTAGTGGTGCGCAATACCGTCTGCGTCAACACGGTAACCAAGGTGGGTGCCAATTTGGTCATTATCTCTAACGGCTACACCTACTGGGGTGACCCCTCGAGCGACGATCCCATCAACACCTACAAGAAGCGTAGCGGTTCGTTTACAGGCTCCAAGTCATTCCCGATTGATGACCAGTCGGCCTTCGTGATGACCAATAACAGGTTCTATCACTATGACTTCTCGGTTGATCCCCCTGTGCTGACCAGCCTAGTAAGCGCGTTGCCCAGCAACGTTCAGAAGACACCGACGGGTTATATTGCCAACTTCCCGAGCCAGAGCTATTACTACACCATTGACGAGACGGGACGCACGGCCACCAAGCATGGCACCGCCGTAGGCTTCGCCACCTCTTATCCCAATGGCGATGGCACGGTATGGATTAACGATGCCAGCGGCTTGCACATCGAGGGTTCGGGCCAATCCTACAAGGTGAACTCATTGACCACCGATCAGCCCTACTGGCTGAAGTACAATGCGGCGATGAATCTGCTGTATGCAGCTGTTTCGGGTCCTATCGCGCTGATTAACAACAACTCGACCACAATTGCCAATGTCATCAACACCTATGATGGTGAGAAGTGGTCCAATGCCACCGTCTATACCGCTTCGGGTGGTGCCTATGCCTTTGAATTCAGTCCGCTGGATCCCACGACCTATGTCCGTGGCAGTTGGCAAAAGGGTATCCATAAGGTGACCAACAATGTCCTGGTTACCACCTATACCAAAAATGCTGCGCAGATCGGCACCTACAAGCCCGCTCCTGCGTTTGACAAATATGGCAATATGTGGGCTGTCTGCTCATTTTACAATGCTGCCGCTCCAGTTGCAGTTCTTCCTGTTGACAAGTTTAACAAGGTGACGCCTAACAAGAACGACTGGTTTGTACCCACCGGCCTGTTGGCCTTGAACACCGGCAAAATGCAGCGTTCACGCTTCCTCATCAGTAAAAAGAACAACTACAAGTTCTACATCGACGGTGACTATCCCAACAACGCTGGCCAAGGCGAACTTTTCTGCTGGGACAACGGTGAAGTGGATCCCACCATTGACACTTACCGCTTGGTGAACCTGACTCGCTTCATTGATCAGAATGACCGTCAAGTGGAATGGACCTACGTCAATCATTTGGAGGAGGACAAGGATGGAAACATCTGGATGGGTCATTCCAAGGGTGTGTTCATGTTCGACCCCGATGTGGCCTTTGACGAGCAGCCGCGTGCCATCCGTCCCTTCGTGACCAAGTCGATTGAAGGCAAGGGAACGTTGTGTGAGGGCTATAACGTGTATGACGTGGGCGTGGACCGCGACAACAACAAGTGGCTGGCAACCGACGACGGCGTCTATTTCGTCTCTCCCGATGGCAGTGAGATTTATAACCACTTCACTACTGACAATAGCGACGTGCCCAGCAACCTGGTTTACACTGTAGAATGTGACACCGTTAACGAGCGTGTTTACATCTTCACCGACAACGGCTTTGCTGAGTATATCCCCAATGGCGATGCTGCAGCGCTGGACTTCAACGGTGCCTATGCCTTCCCCAATCCCGTTGAGCCCGACTACACGGGCATGGTCAAGATTGCTGGCCTGATGGAGAACTCCTATGTGACTATCACCGACCGCGAGGGCAATATCGTGACTCAGCTGGGTCCCGTGATGGGTTCGGCATTCTGGGATGGCAGTGGTGAGGACGGAGAACGTGTGGCCACGGGCATTTACAACATCTATGCCGCTCAAGGCGCCCATCCCGCTACGACGGGTGAACCCCAGGCGACAATCATGGTTATCAAGTAAGGACGCCCGTTGCTGTTCAACTCGTTCACATTCATGATATTCTTACCAGTAGTGTTTTTACTCTACTGGTTTGTTTTCAAGAAGCTGAGGTGGCAAAACTTGCTCATCCTCGTGGCGAGTTATGTCTTCTACGGTTGGTGGGATTGGCGTTTTCTCATCCTCATCGTCATTACCTCCCTCAGCAGTTTTGCCAGTGGCCTGCTCATTCGGCATTTTGAGGGGCGCCGCAGTGCGCAGCGTGCAGTGAGCGCCGCCAATATTGTGCTCAATCTGGGCATCCTGGCGACATTCAAGTATTTCAACTTTTTTGTGGGTAGCCTGCAGTCTGTGCTATTGGCAGCAGGTGTGGCTGTGGACTGGCCGACGCTCCACATTATCCTGCCTGTGGGCATCAGTTTCTATACTTTCCAGGCATTGAGTTACTCGATTGACGTCTATGCCCGCCGTATAGAGCCCACGCGCGATGTGATAGCCTTTTTCTCGTTCATCAGTTTCTTCCCGCAGCTGGTAGCCGGTCCCATCGAGCGAGCAACCAATTTGTTGCCGCAGATGCTCAATGCCCGTCGCTTCGATTACTGCCAGGCAGTGGACGGCTTGCGCCAGATGCTGTGGGGATTTTTCAAGAAACTGATCATCGCCGATGGTTGTGCCGAGGTGGTCAACCAGACGTGGAGCGGGATGGAATCGGCCACAGGACTGATGCTGCTGGTGTGTTCGCTGCTGTTCACATTCCAGATCTATGCCGACTTCTCGGGTTACAGCGACATTGCCATCGGTTGTGCCAAATTGTTCGGTATCAAACTGACCACCAACTTCCGTGTTCCTTATTTCTCGCGCAATGTGCGTGAATTTTGGCGCCGTTGGCACATCACCTTGATGGGATGGTTCACCCAGTATGTCTATTTCCCGTTGGGTGGTAGCCGTTGCAGTCGCCGTCGCACTGTACTGAACACGATCATCGTGTTTGCCTTGAGTGGTCTGTGGCATGGAGCCGACTGGACATTTGTCTTGTGGGGCTTGTACCATGCTCTATTGTTCATCCCCCTTATTCTGTTGGGCTCACAGCGTTACCGCGACACCGTGGCTCACGGACGCCTATTGCCGTCGTTGCGTGAACTGGTAAGCATGGTAGTGACGTTCCTGCTAATCAATTTCGGTTGGATTCTGTTTCGTGCTCCAGATTTCGCTGCGTTCAGCGAATTTGTCTCGCGTTTGTTCTCGCCCTCGTTTTTCAACTATCACGGTTTGACAATGAAAATGGCGACGATGTTGCTGTGGTGTGCCGCGTTGATGCTTGTCGAATGGATACAGCGCGAGCGCCAGCATGTGCTACAGATTGATAGTTACTACTTGCTCAAGGCCCGTCCCGTGCGCTTGGCGCTGTATGCCCTCATTGTGTTCCTGATTTTCTATTTCGCCGGGCAGGTGCAAACGTTCATTTATTTCCAGTTCTGAGCCCTAAATACGTCATGCGCAAGTTCCTCATCAACATATCCTACACCGTGTTGCCCGTCTGGCTGTTTTTCGTCGGGCTAGCGGTTTACTTGTGGCTGACCAATGACAACTCAGGTGACTTGATGCGATTGGGACTCATCAATAGCGGTCCCGAGTACACCGATTCTATCCGTGCAGGTTTGCTCCCTCAGGTCTATTACGGCGGCTTGGACGATGATCATTTGCTGCGCCGCGACACGTGTGACGTGCTGGTCATCGGCGACTCGTTTTCCCATGGCGGTGGTGTGGGCAAACAGGGAGATTACGTCAATTATCTGGCTCACGACAGTAGACTCAAGGTTGTCGTATTCACACCCCAAGACCCCACGCTGTCGAGCCCGGTTCAGGTAGCCTATGACATCTTGAATCTGGGAATCATCGACTCAATCAATGTTCGCAACCTGGTTGTCCAGGAAGTTGAGCGATACCTGGTGCCTCGTCATAATGGATTTGTGACCACCAATACTGCAATTCCACGATTGGAGAAAGCTGAAACCGAAGCCGAAGCCCCTGCCTCCAAGCAGGACGTGAGCCCATTGCTCCGTGTGAAGGATTTCTTGTTCTACCATCTGTTCGGCGCCAATCCGATCTTCAAGGTGAAGTTGTCCCGCCCTGTCTTTGGCGGAGAGCAACCCGACCAGCTGTATTTTTATCGGGAAGATGTCGAGATGGGCTTTGACGTTACCAGCAATAGCCGTGAGAAAATCATTGACTCTTACCAAAAAGTGATAGAATTGGCACGGGCGCGCGGTGTCAACCTCATTTTCCTTGTCGCCTGTGACAAGTATGACCTGTATCAGGATTACATTATTGATAATCCATATCCAGCCAAGACACTGAACGAGGACCTGCAGCAATGGATGCCTAGCCAGGATCTGGATTACTTCGTCTTTTCAAAGCGAGTCCTGTTACCCTATGTCGAACAGGGGGTAAAGGACGTGTATCTGTTTAACGATACTCACTGGTCGCCTGCCTCGTCCCGACTGATCGCGGCCGAAATCATCAAGAAGCTCAAGTAAAATGGACCTGAATTCCCCTGAATTCTACACGCTGGCGTTCGTCGTGGCAATGGCCCTGGTGGCGTTGCTCATGGGACACAGGGAAAAAGGACCTGCAAGCACTCATATCGTACAACTATCGACAACGCCAACCGAAGAAGAGGCCGACGATGACACATTGCGTATGTCTCGCGTTGACGGCGGTAGAGTTCTCATTTCTCGCGAGGGATTGATGTTGGGCGATGAAGAAACCATCAATCTCGTGTTCACCATTCGCGACGATGAATGTACCATCCTTGAGAAGAAGGGTATTAAGCGCCGTGGCGTCGTCGGTGTGCCTTGTAAGGGCGAGGTCACGGTCAAGTGTTTGCGCCCCATGAAATACCACATCCGCTACGAGAGCCAAGTTACAAGCCGCTGGGCCACTTTTACCTATGATGCCTCGTCGCCCGACGAGAAACAAGTCACTCTGAACTACTGAAACACAATTTCACGTGGGGCTCTACGTTATTATAATAATGACAAGCTTATAAAGAAACTATAATATGAAGAAGATATTTCTACTGTTTGCGATGGTGATGTCGTTGTGTGCCGTGGCACAGAATGCCGTCGGTAACTGGAGAATCCACACCTCCTATGTTGGCAATGCGGTGAAATCGGTTATCGAGAGCCACAAGTGGGTTTATTACCAGTCTGGTGCTCATCTGTTCCGCCTGGATAAGGCAACATCCGAAAACGAGTCGCTGAGCAAGGTCAACGAGCTGAGTGACATGGGCATTGCCAATGTGTATTACAATACCGACAAGGACTATGTCGTTGTGGTATACAAGAACTCCAATATTGATGTCATCAAGAGCAACGGTGCCGTGGTCAATATGCCTGAGATAAAGGATGCGTTGTTGTCATCGGGCAGGGCCATTAACGATGTGACGTTTGCTCCTGGATTGATGTACCTGGCCACCGACTTTGGCTATGTGGTTATCGACGACAGCAAGATGATTGTCAAGGAGTCGCACCAGTATGGCGAAGCTCTGCGTTCGGTAGCCCAGGTGGGCGAGACATTGCTCGTCTCCACCGCAGATGCCTTCTACTATGGCGAGGCAGGCAAATACTATGAGCATCTGTCCTCGTTCAATACTGAAACGTTCAAGCAGAATTGCCGTTTCTGGCCCATTGATGATAACACCTTTTACTGCATCGCAGATACCACATTCCATGTCACAATGGCTTTTGATGACGACCATGCGACTTTCGACGCGCAGAACGTGGTCAATGCCACCGCATCTGATATACAGCGCACAAAGAACGGTATTTTAATCAATGTGCCCAGTAAGGGTAAATGCTACAAAGCCAACAACGATGGCCTCGAACCTGAAGAGGTTAGTGAAAGCGGTGAGTTGTGCAGTGCCCACCCCGATGGAGACGGTAAGCTTTGGCTCGCAGGCGAGAACGGCTTGCACATGCAGGAGCTGGATAAATATTATGTACCCAATGCCATGTCGTTTGCATCGCCCTTCTGGATGACTTACAACCAGACTCAAGATAAATTATATGTTTCGACCACAGCAGCCAATGGCGTTCTTGACACGGCTTCTCCGACTGAGGTGAACACATACGACGGCGTGAAATGGACTGACGTTACTCCTGAGGATATTCCTCTTAAAGGTAACACGCAAGATGGTTCATTCTGGCTGGAGTTCCTTCCTGATGCCCCCAATATCTACTTGATGGGCACATGGTTCTTTGGCTTGCTCAAGGTGGTGGATGATGAGATAGTGATGACCTATGACCTCAGCAACAGCCCCATGGCTAAGAAGTGGACAATACACCCTGTTACCAGCATTGACCGCTATGGCAATGTGTGGGTGGTACAACCCCACGAAAACGAGGCCCATCCCGTTATGGAACTGCCCGCTGCCAAGGTGAAGTCTAATGAGACCACGGCTACCGATTGGGTGCTGCCCGTCATCGACGGTACCTTCCAGCCCGATGCTCAAGCGTCGACCTACCGCAGCCGCTTCATCTCGACCCGCAACAGCAACTACGATATCAAGTTGTTCACCGACGGTAGCTTCGAGAGCCCCATCGTGATGTGGAACTCTAATGGCGAGTACTCGACGCACCCCCAGCAGGTGAAATATAACAGGCTGACCGACCAAGACGGACTGGCTGTTTCGTGGACCCACATCATCTGCCTGACCGAGGACCTGAACGGTATGGTGTGGATGGGTACCAGCGAGGGTATCTGTATGTTCAATCCGGCCCAGGCTTTCTCGGGCAGCGCATTCACTGTAATCAGGCCCAAGGTTCCACGTAACGATGGCACGGGATTGGCCGACAGGTTGATGGATGGTATTCAGGTTAACGACGTCGCAGTGGACGGTGCTAACCGCAAGTGGATTGCCACGCAGTCTTCGGGTCTCTTCCTCGTGAGCAGTGACGGTTCACAGATTATCAAGCGCTTCAATACCACCAACAGTCCTTTGGCGTCCAACACGGTTTACAAGGTGTGCTGCAACCCTAACAGCAACTCGGTCTATGTGACCACGTCCGATGGCCTGTATGAGTACTTTAGCGACTCGAGCCCTGCCGAACCTAACTATGACGAAATTTACGCCTATCCCAATCCCGTGCGTCCCGACTATGCGGGCGACGTGACCATCAAGGGTTTGATGGACAACTCACTGGTGAAGATTGCCGATGCCAGCGGCAATGTACTGGCACAGATGAAATCCACGGGTGGTATGGTTACTTGGGACTGCTGCGACCAGTATGGCAACCCCGTTAAGAGCGGCGTCTATATGGTCCTCTGCTCCCAGGCTAACGGTAGCGGCCAGGCCGTAGTGACCAAGATTGCTGTCATTCGTTAATCGATGAGATGAACATGAATAGGATAATATTTGCAACTCTTGCGCTATTGATGGTGTTGTTCTCCGCATGCAACATCGGCAATCGTTTGGCTAAAGCCGAGCGCCAGGCCGAAATCTCTCGGCAAGTGCTGGCATCGGTCGAGGCCCGTCAGTTCACGATCGCTGTTGACTGGATGAAGCCCTTGAGAGGGATGGCCAAGCACTTGAGCTATGGCTATGAACTAAAACTCAACGGGGAGGAGTTGGATTCCTATCTGCCCTATGTGGGAGAGGCTTACCGTGTGCCTTATGGCGGTGGCAAGGGATTGAATTTCAAGGCTTCGGTCTACAATTACTCATGCGTTCAGACAAATGCCAATTCTTACCTCATCGAGTTTGATGTGGCCAACGAAGAAGATGTTTTCCATTACAAGATTGACTTGTTCTCGAGTGGTAAAGCACTCATCGATGTCTGGGCCCGTGAACGGGACGCTATCTCGTTTCAGGGCGAGATGGTGTTTTAGGGTTTGACTACCCATTCGGGTAAAAATGTGTTACCAGTTAAACGATTGGCCAATAACGGAGTCTAAATTGCAGAAATTTTTCTTTAATCAATAACCCGAAAACTGAAGAAATGATGAAAAAGGTATTACTTTTATTGGCAACAATGATGCTGCTGCTTGCTGCATGTAGCACAGGTAAAAAGGTGGTTGACACTCAGCGTGCCGAGGCCATCAAGGCCCTGCTGGAATCTCGCCAGTATGTGGTGATGGTGGGTTCGATGCGGCCTTTGTCAGCACCCACAGTAAGTGTTTCTCAGGGTCAGAAGATGATTATACGTGATGGTGCAGTGACCTGTTATTTGCCTTACGTAGGTTCGGGCCAGAATGTGGGCTATGGTGCCAGTGGATACAAGGCGCTCAACTTCTCGAGTCCGATTCTTGACTATAAGGTGGAGTATCCCAAGCCTGACCGTGCCCGTGTGACCTTCAGGGTGGACAACGGTGACGACAATTACCGCTTCCACGTCGAGGTATTCATGAACGGCAAGACCACCATCGACGTTGATCCCCGCGGCCGTGACGCCATCTCCTACAGCGGCATGATTCACGGCATGGAAATCCTGAACTAACCCTCTTGCCCAAGAATAACAGACTGGGGTGACAACCGATTATCGGCTGGTCACCCCAGTTTGTGTCGTTAGGCCATTCTCCT
>JAEEGF011427318.1_pt1 | contig 14398 bp, 9 predicted proteins | sample 9134171 | NCBI WGS metagenome assembly JAEEGF01 (sample SAMN16246542, study PRJNA631951) | gut metagenome | biome: gut microbiome; feature: rumen; material: AP-attached | host: Bos | place: Iran: Karaj | collected 2018-10
CCAAGCTGACCATATCTTTATCTAGCAACTCCATTCTATAATTTGAGAACTTTTGTAATTTTTCATCCCTTGAATGAGTTGAAAAGATTATAATACCGTTATTCTTTTCATTATATTCCTCTAGAAATTTCAAAAGATTAATAACAGATTTTTCATCCAAATTAACAAAAGGTTCGTCAAAAAGAATCAACTTCGGCTTTGTTAATAAACTTGTTATAATCTGTATTTTTTGCTTTGTGCCTAACGATAAATTCTTGATATACATATCTTTGTATTCTGATACTCCTAAGATATCTATCAATTCATCTAACAATTCATCAGCTAATAATTCACTGTCAGATAGATTCTTTATTAAACTTATATGTTCCATTAAGCTAAGATGAGAATATAAAAAATCACTGTTATTAATTAAAACAACCTTTTTTATAAACTCGTTATAATCATTTTCAAGGCTGATACCATTATATGTAATTCTACCTTCGTATTTTATTTGTCCACTTATAATTTTTAGTAGTGTCGTCTTCCCTTGTCCATTTTTTCCAAAAAGCGAAACTATGGCTTTTTGAGGTATACTAAATGATATTGTATTAAACACTTCTCTATCAGCATATTTTTTGTATAAATTATTGACACTCAACATTTTCTATCTTCCATTCTTTTTTTTACTTGTAGTTATTTGCGTAGCAAATCACTACTTGTGTGCGAGCCGCGGCTAAGCCGCATCTAATGCAAGCACTTCCTTATTACTATGTAAGCTAGTAAAAAACAGCTATAACCACTTATGTAAAATAAAAAAGATGCAATATCACCTTTTAGCTTATAACTAACAAGCCAATAACTAATAATAATTACAGGTAATCCCATAATAATATAATCTTCAAAAAAATCTTTAAGGATATTTGTATCCAAGTCATCTTTAATCTCGTCTAAATCTGCAATCATAGGATTGTACATTCTAGACGTGCAAATCATTAACGAACATGTATATATAATAAACGTGATAGCGCTAACCAACAGACTAATCCATTCAAATCTACCTGCTATTATTACGCTAACAGCCAAGATTATTACATCAATACAAGACTCACTTAGCAAGAATAAAAATGTTGACTTAATATACTTATTTCTTACTCTAAACTTATTTATAAAATAAAAATTCGTAATTCTCATATCTTGGCTTGTAATAATATCTTTGTAATAATATGACACATATACGTTAGTAATTGTTGCAACTAGCGATGCAGATATTATGTAAACATAGTTTCTATCAACACCTATAAAACTAATTCCAACAATTATTAATCCTATAATTACCGTTATTATTTTTTTGTTTACTCTAAAGAAACTACTATTATATTCATAATACGTTTTTCTTTTTAGCAACTTATAAAATTCACTTTTTTTCTCAACTGTTATACTAATGGTAGTATCTTTTTCTTGCACCAAATCTCTGTTATCGTTTTTTAGCACTAAAGCGATCATGTCTATTTTTTTATAAAGCTTAAGTAAAACAAAAGAGATTATGAGATTTATTGATAACGATATTAGTGTTATTGCTATTCTTACCAATATATGACATCTTAAAACAAAGAATATTGCTATCCCACTTATAACTATGTATAGCCATATGTTTTTTGTTAAAAAACGACATACTATATTTTTTCTTTTTCTTTTACTTATATTCACCTTTGTGAGAAAGAATCTCAACTCTAGAAAAAATTCTGTTACTTCGTTATTATCAAAGTTATATACAATAAATAAATTTGTAACAGCACATATAATACAAATTTCAAGGATTTCATAGTTTATAAAATGTGTGATTATTAAACACAATATTGCTAAAAAACCATATTGTAGGACTTCTGTTAAAATATATAAATAGTAAAAAAAAGACACAATATACCTTTTATCTTCATCGACAAAAATATTAATTAGCGGTTTAATTGTAAATGCTATTTTCTCCTCTAGACTTCTTTTTTTAATTAGTCTATGCAATCTAAGATATTCCTTCATATTAACTTAAAGCCCACGCAATCGCTACAATACCTAAAATGACAGTTGCAATACTAATAATCAAATTCAGTATTAGTGTCTGCTTCATTTTTTTATTATTATTTTCCATAATTTTCTCCTATATTCTATTAATCAACCAAAAACCTATACTAATCAAATATTCAATCATTACGGTACACGAAACAGTGATTACATACTTTGATTTAAATCTATTCCTATAGATAGCAAAATACATCAATATTCCTTTTATAACAATTGATAATGGAATTACATTAATAAGCTTAATTGTGCTTATCCTATAATCCCCTATTATTGTCAAAACCAGAAAATTGATTACAACTATCAGAAAATCAACCACAAGTATTTTGAATGCATTTTCCTTCATTGATATTTTATTATCTACAATTATATTGTTTATCACTACAAGAAGAAATAAATCTATAATAACCATAATAAGCAAAAGAATTGTCTGTATTATACAAACTGTGATTATGATAAAGAGATTATTATTGTTTATTATATCTTTATAGTCACTATTGCTATTTAGAACATTTCCAAAATTAAATGCAGATATCAATGCATTGATAATCAATATAATTAATATACTCATAATTTTTCGACTTTTGTTCATATATACTCCTTAAAGATAATAGGTACCAGGACTGGTGCCTCTTATGTGATTATTGATATTGAAACTTCAATTAGTCTTTAGCTTTTTTTATTTCGAAATATGATATTATTATATGTGAAATTTAAAAATATTCAATAGTTCGAGTGTCTTATTTTTTTCATACATATTCTAATTAGTTTACTAAAAACATAGTACTTTTTATATATAAAACATATAACTCACCAAAATAGTTTCCTTTTCTATATAAATACTTAATCTACATTTAAACAAGTAAACAAATAATCAAACTTTGCATAAAAAATCCCCCTTAGCATGCTTTTTGTAAATACAAAATTGCAAACTAAGAGGGCAATATTAAGTTTCATTTAATGTACCAGTAGCTTTAAAGAGAATCTAAACTGATATTTCTCTACCCATACTTACTGAATATATAATTCTTTCTTTAACTTTAATTCCTGTAATCTGTTCTACTGCTTTGCCGTAGTAGTCAAGCTGAATCTTATAACGTTTCTTTAATTCATCAATGCCTGCTTTACCAAAGCGAACACGGTCTGTCTTATAGTCTACGATTATTATACCATCATCTTCTATAATAAACATATCTATAATACCCTGAACTAGCTGTCCATCTACATCAAAGACGAAGGGCTGCTCTCTTCTTAATTTACCAAGACTGCTTGCCCTAGTTGCTAACTTACCCACTTCTGATTTTGTAAATTTATAGATGTCCTCTGGCTTTATGCAATCATATTGTTGCTTAGTTATCTTCTCATCCATAAGCATCTTATGAATATTATCCTTTATGTCATCTAGAGTCTCAACCTTACTATAATCAAGGCATTCAAATATTCTATGATAAGCACTACCTCGCTCATTACCCACAAGTTCATCCACTGTATTCTTAATAAACTTAGGGATATGCTTATTCTCGTATTCCTTAGTTAGTTCTGTTTCTTGACTTTCTAGATTATCCTTAGATTCTAGGCTTTTCTGTATCTCCATACTAGAAGCTTCCATAGAATCCTCCTTATCTTCTTCCTGATCCTTGTAGTCTTCCTTTATTATAGACATGGCTTCACTATCAAAGTCAGCATCTGCCTGCATCTTCTTAAGAGCTGATACTGTAACTTTAACTGGACGCTCTGCCTTAGGGTCAATTACATAATCTGGAAGTGGTGGTAGGCTTCCTTTTTTGAAATCTTCCTTAGTCATGGTTGTTTCAACCACTTCAACTGACTGTGCTTCCTTTACCACATCTGCTGCCGGTAATATATCAATTTGGAAGTCTCCTGTTTGTCGTTCCTTAGGAAGTAGCGCAACTGGAAGTACCATAGCTAAGAAGCTATTATGTTTATTAAGCTGCATATAACTAAAACCATTGGCGTTATTAACTAATGTTGCATCACTTGTTGCTGTTTCAATTAGCTTATTAGCATCATCAACAGCTGAAACCATTATTAATTTCTCTCTTGCACGAGTCATTGCAACATAAAGTACTCTTTGTTCCTCAGCTCTTGCTTCCCTATCAATTCTATTCTTAATGGCTCCCTTTACTATTGTGCTTGTCTTAGTTCTTGTATCTAAGTCTATATAATCCATTCCCATACCAAGATTGGAATCAAGAATTAGAGTTCCTTTAGAGTCTTGTAAGTTGTATTGCTTATTAACTCCAGCCATAATAACGATTGGAAATTCTAGGCCTTTACTCTTATGAATTGTCATAATTCGAACTAAATCTTCATTCTCAGAAAGAGTTGATGCCTCTTCAAAATCAATGTCGAATTTTTTCAAGCGCTCTATATAGCGTAAGAAATTAAACAAGCCTGTGTAACTTGTCTTACTATAAGCTGCAGCCTTATCAAGGAATATTTCCAAATTCAACTGACGCCTCTTACCTGCTGGCATTGTACCAACATAGTCATAATAACCAGAATTATAAATAATATCCCACAATAGGTCATATACATTTAAAAGATTAGACTTCTTACGATAATCATTTAATTCAGTTAAAAAGACACTTATCTTATTAGCTAGTTGTCTTATTTCTTCTAGGCTAATAGCCTCAAAGTCCTCATCTAATACTCCATCAACTTCCTCGACAATTGCAAGCATCTCATGATAAAGATTAGGATGCTCAAGACAATTTTCTTTCTTTAAATAGCGGCCAAGAACTCTTATATTTACCAAATCTTCTGAATTAAAGCCACCAAAGTATGATAAAAGCGAAGCCGATAAAGGTATTTCTTGCACCGGATTATCTACTATTGTAAGGAAACTAAGCAACACGCTAATTTCCCTAACATTAAAATAGCCCTCACTATAATCACTATAAGCGGGTATATTGTTATTCATAAGAATATTAACAAGTCTATCTGACCAACCCTTATTAGATCTTACAAGTACAACAATATCCCTATAACTTGCTCTTCTATAATCTCCAAGATCTGTATCAAACACATAGTTTTCCTCATTAACTATCTTTCTTACTAAGGAAACTATATGAAGTGCCTCTAATTCCTTATTGTTATAACTTCCTTCTTCATAGCTAGCTGACATATCTGCATCTAGGCTGTCATCATCATCAGATTCAATAAAATCCACACCCTTTCCATCAATTAGATGTATTTCGCATGGACTATTATCAAAGCTTGCATGACTACTAGTTTCTGGATAAGGAAATCCAGGGTTTAGGCTAACTTCACTTGTATAGGAAATGCCACAAAAGGCCTTATTAAACACGTTTAAGAATACATCATTAGTTGCAAAAAGTACTTCCTTTCTTGAACGGAAATTCATCTTTAACTCGATTTTCTTAAATTCATCTGAGTCGTATTTATAACTATCGTATTTTTCAATAAAAAGATCTGGACAAGCAAGCCTAAAGCGATAAATACTTTGCTTTACATCACCTACCATATACACATTATTAGGTTCGTTTAATCTAAGCTTTGATACTGCATTAAGAATAACTTCCTGTAACATATTAGAATCCTGATATTCATCAATCATGATATAATCAAAATTCTTAGCTAATTCATTGGCTGTATCCGTATAAACTATGTCCCCATCTTCCTTTTTTATAAGAATTGATAGGGCCATATGCTCCATATCATTAAAGTCAATAATTCCACGATCTTTCTTAACTGCGGCTAATCTTTCATTGTATTCCTTAGCTAGCTTTATTATAGTCCTTACATATGCGTAGCAATGCTTAACATCTGCTATTAGACCATCATAATCCCTAGAAAAAGTCTTCTTTAATTTCTCAATATATTTCTTATAATCATCCCTAGCATTCTTAACCTGGTTTTTTAAATCATCGTCTATATCAGGATTTGATCTAATTGAAGGCATTCTATCAAAGGAGATTCGTCCTAATTTTTCAATAAATTCCTTAAGATTACTACTTTCAAGTAGACTGTTCATTCCTGCTGCCTCAGCTTGCATAGTAGACTTGTATTTTTCTGGTCCCATTGGTCTATCGCAAATCTCAATCATGCCCTCATATAAATCGGCGTATCCCTCTAGGGATAATACAATGCTAGATAAACAGTCCTTTATTGCTGCATTGTCATCATCTGAATCAATGCTTTCATATACCTTTAGAACCTTGTCATACCACTCATCAATCCATGGATTAGATCTAGCAAGGTCATAGACCTTTTCAATTAGGTCATTAATCTTACTGTCATCCCTACCTGTAGCGTAAGCTTCCACTAGATTAAGGAAATCCTTATCCTGCTTTTCGTAATATTCCTCTATTAAATCATCTAACACATCCGCTCCAAGAAGCTTAATTTCTCCCTGGTCTGCAGTTCTAAAACCTGGATCTAAGTCAATTTCTGAAAAATGATTTTTAATAATCCAAAGGCAAAAACTATCTATAGTTGTAATCTGAGCATTATTAAGTAAGGTCTGCTGTCTAAGTAAATTAGTATCAAGTGGATTCTCATCTAACTTAGCTTCAAGTGCCTTTCTAATTCTGTCCTTCATCTCACTTGCTGCTGCCTTAGTAAAAGTAACAACTACGAATTTATCAATATCAGTAACCGGCTCTGTTGTAATCATCTCTACAATACGTTCAACAAGTACGGCTGTCTTACCAGAACCAGCTGCAGCTGAAACAAGAATATTCTTATTACGTTCTTTAATTGCTAATAACTGATCTTTAGTCCAATTCTTACCCACGCTATTCCTCACCTTCCTCTTCGCTAATTTCCCCAAGTGTGGTCTTTATGTTATGCCATATAATCTTATCCTCTAGATTAGCAAGTCTTCTAAATCCTTTCTTTGATAAATCAGCACTAAATCCACAAATACTCTTATAAGAGCAGTAATCACAACCTGTTTTTTTACCCTTTATATATGGGTTTATCTCAATATTACCCTCTATAATTTCATTAGCCTTCCTTATATTCTCCTTAACAGTATAATTAGAAAGCATCTCCAACTGCCTTGTAGACATTACCTTACTAGCCTTAGCAAGAGTGCCGTCAGTTTTAAGCTTTATAGGAATAGATTTAGCTTCCTTCTTATCTGTCATATCCTCCATAAGATTATAAACATGTTCATTATCATTAACTAAGCCCTTCATCTTAAGTTCCTGCAACATAGCCTCATCTATTTCATCACTATCATCTGGATTAGCTTCAACAATAGGATTGTCCACATTCAAATAAAGAATACCTGCAGGCACATAATTCTTCTTGTGATATCTTCTTTTTTCAAGTTCAATAGCCTCTCTAAGATAAGTTATAAGCTGTATCTTAAGTCCATAATACATAGATAATAAGTCAAGATCTTGCTTACCTGACTTATAATCCACTACCCTAACATAGAGATTATCCTCATCTTCACAAATATCAACTCTATCAATCTTACCATTCATCTTAAAGCTAACATCCTTTGGCATAGATTCCACATCTGTTAAGAATTTAGCTTCTAACATATCAGGCTTAAATAATCCTGATTCAAGATGCTTTCCAATTGTCCAAACTGATCTGTCAATAATATCTGTCATTCGCTTAATTAGATATTCACTTCTCTTAGTATCTGTAAGTAAAGATTTAGCATTTTCATCAATTGCAACCTCCATCCCCTTCTTAACTAACTGCGCTCTCTCTTCATCACTTATATTAGAAAAAGACATCTTATTCTTAATAATTTCTGATGAAATGTGTTCTAGGGCTGAGTGAATAATTGTACCAAAGTCCTTAATTTCAAAAGAATATTCTTCTCTTTCCTGTAATCCTAGGCCATAACGAAGAAAATATGCATAGTGACATCTTTCATAATCTTCAAAGGATGTTACACTTCCCCTAAGTTCCTTGCCATATAAGCTTAAGGCCTTAGCTGCGGCTATTGTATCAATAATACCTTCATCATCAAAACTCAATTCAGATTTAGGAAATGTAAGATAAAAATCACCTATACTTTCATCTCCACCATAAATAACATCTAACTTAGGGTACAGCTTCTTAAGTGTTCGTATCATATATGATGGTAAAATTGACTTTCCTTCTGTATCCTTATTGGCATAGCTTATATAAAGCTTCTTAGCTGCCTTTGTTAGGAACAAATATAAATAATAACGCTGAACAAAAGCCTTCTCCTGATTAGTTGGAGATAGCTTTACATCCATACTTTCTAAGCTTCTTCTATCCGTTTCAGATAAAATACTTCTTGAATCTGATCTTGCAGGAACAAGTCCATCATTAACTCCAAGGAAAAATAAGACCTTAACATCATCAAGTCTTGTTCTATTAATATCACCAATTACAACACAGTCATTACTTGGTGGAATGAGACCAATTTTTATTTCTTCAAAGCCAGAATCAAGAATCTTAACATATTCTCCTAGGCTTACTTTCTCAGTTCCAAGTAGTTCCACTAGTTTATCAAAAAGATCCATTACCAAAGCATAAACCTTCTCAAATTCATCAGCTAAATCACTATCTGCGCCTAGGTTAATAATCTTCTCTTCACTGTTAAGCATACATAGGAAATCATAAAGGGCAAGGGTTAATTTATGTACATTTCCTTCAGCTTCCCTAAAATCTTCCTTTAATTTAGCAAGTGGTGTAACTATCCTTTTTCTTAGACTATTAAGCTTTTCAAGGTCTGTTTCGTTAATATGTCCTCTAAATTTCCTTGTCCAAGGATTCATCCATTTCTTATTACCTTTAATTCCAACAGCTCTAATGTAATTATCAATTAAATCAATATCATCAACTGAAAGATCAGTCATAGAAGTTCTCAAATAGCGCATAACCGCATCATAACTAAAGTTCTTAGTTACAATTTCCAGGGCAGCACGAATAAACTCAACTAAAGGATTAGATGTAACATGTCTCTTATAGTCAAGGAAATATGGTATGCTATTTTGTTCAAGGATATTAGCTGTAAGTTTTCCATATCTTTCCATATCAGAAGTAACTATAGCTATATCTGAATATCTAAATCCAGATAATCTAGTGAGCTTTAAAATCTCATTAGTTGCATAATGAATCTCATCCTTAGGATAATTGCCAGAATAAATAACTAAGTCATTAACATCTTCCTTATAACGTGTCCATTTTTTTCTAAAGAGGTTGGCCTCTAAAAAGGCTAATTCCTTATTCTCTTTAAATCTATAATTATCCTCTAGTTTAATATCCTCTAACATTTCAATATGCTCTTCATCACAAATCTTTCGTAGTTCAAAGGCACATTCCTTAGTCATAAAGAAAATATTCTCCATGCCAGTATCTACATTAGTCTTCTCTCTTACGTCTGCTGTAAGTGTTAAATAAATCATATCCGTAACTTCAAGAAGTATTCTAATTAGTCTATACTGCACTGGTGTAAAACCTGTAAAGCCATCTAAAACAATAGTAGAATTCTTTAACATCTTAGAATCTATGGCTACCCTTGCTAATACATCAAGAATCTCCTCACTTGTAATATAACTCTTATCAATAAATTCCTTAAATCCGTTGTAGATAAGCTCAATGTCCTCTAGCTTATAGCTAAGGACAGTATCTCCCTTAACATCTTCTCTAATCTTAGATAACTTATCCTTATCAATGTCATATTGTAAAAGCTCCGAAATCACAGACTTCATCTGTTCTGTAAAACCTGTGTTACTTGTATTACTAGCAAAATAGCACATCTTAGACTTATTCTGCTCTAAAACCCTTCTTATAATTAAATTCTTACCTGTATCATCAAGAATAGGGAAATTAACTCCTCCAACCTCTTCAAAAACCTTAAAAGCAAGTCTTTGGAAAGATACAACATCAATATTCAAAATACCCTTTTTAGGATGTAATTCTACCACTCTCTTCTGTATTGCCATTGTGTACTGTTCTGGCACAACAATAATATAATTCTTATCTGGATTCTTAATTGATTCATCTATTATCTTCTTATAAATAAATGTTGACTTACCGGCACCTGAACCGCCAAAAATAAGCTGTAAAGCCATAAACCCTCCCGTAAATCTTAAGTTAATATCGCTAAGAAAAATTATATCATAGCTAAGCGAAAATAGAAAGTATGTTCGAAATATTTTTTAACTTGTCTATTATTTACAAAAGTACGCTCTTAATTATTAGTTACATTTTTCCGATATAATCTCTAGAGAATTGGGTTCGTGATTAATTAGATAATTTATTAGATACTTATAGAAGAAATCTATAATGGGGGATAACTATGAAAACTATTACTTCAAGCAAAATTCATATAATTCGAGAGAACATCTTCTATGCTATTGAGCCAACAGTTACGGATAATACCTCAAAGCTTAATCTTTATGACTGGATTATGCTGATTTCAATAATTCTTGGTATTGTACCACTAGCTTTTAAATACTCGACTCCAAGGCTTAGTGTACTTGATAAAACTGTTGCTGGCATTTTTATATTTGATTATGTCTTAAGATTTTCTACCGCTGATTTTAAATTTAATGAATTTAAGATAAGATCATTTTTAAGATATCCTTTTACAATTAATGCAATTATTGACCTTGTTACCATACTTCCTGCCTTCACTTTTCTTAGTAACAATTTAAAGCTATTACGTATTTTTAGATTCGCAAGGCTTCTAAGAATATTTAGAATTTTCCGCTATTCAAGGACTATTCGTCTTGTAAAAAATGTACTTAAAAATCAAAAAGGTGCCCTTGCTTCTGTATTTACCTTAGCCGTTGCCTATATATTAATTTCTGCGACTCTAATATTTAACTTAGAGCCTGATAGTTTCGAGGACTATTTTGATGCTGTTTACTGGTCTTGTCTTACTCTTACAACTGTAGGTTATGGAGACATCTATCCTATAACCGATCTTGGTAGACTTATTGCCATGATTAGTTCCTTCTTTGGCATTGCCATGGTTGCCATGCCAAGTGGTATTATTACAGCTGGAATTATGAATGAATTAAATAAGGAAAAAGACCACGAAGAAGAGGATGAATTTGAAAAACTTAAGGAGTCCCTTCTTAATGGCACTTATAATGCCGAAGAATATGAGAAAGTACATGAAAAATATGAAATTAAAAAAAGCGGTTGGGGATACATTTTCCATAAGCTCTTTAGTAGGTATTGAAAAAATAAGACATACTGTTTTGAATAAGCACATATTGTATTGAAGAAATAAGACATGCCATAATATGACATGTCTTTTCTTACGCTGATATGCTTCTTATTATTGACTTTGTATTAAAGCTCTTTATAAACACTAAAAGTACTATCAAAAAATTAACAGCCATCCAAATAACATCATGTATAGTATAGCTACATGTATTCATCACCTTAAGCAATATCCCCGTAAATAAATACTTAGAGAAAAAATCTATGTTGGGTTTAATTAGTTCTATATTAGGTAAGAAAAATAAAACCAATACTGTTGGTACTGCAATTGGTGCCACATTAGTTTGATTCTTTGCCATTCTACCAATTATCGCTCCTATTTGCATTGATATAATACTTACAACATATATAAAAATACATATAATAAAATCATCAAAATTCTTTGTAGCTCCTGCCATATCAAATATAAGAATTCCAGCTATAATAAAGCCTAACAAAACGAATGTTACACCTATAAAGTACTCAATTGAAGTCACACCTGACATAACTAGTAATTTCAATGTACCTTTTTCTTTTTCCTCTGCTACAAGAGTAGCCATAACCAACAATGGAACTAGTATTACATACATCTGAATAAATGCAGCGCCGTCAGAACTAAAAATGTTACTTGATATCAAATTAGCTATAATATAAATAGCTGGAAAAATAAAGAAAATAAGCATTGTTCTTTTATTTCTCAAAAAATCCATTAATTGTTTAAATGCCAAGGCTTTTATTGTTAATCTTATTCTATTAATTACCATCACAACTTATCCTCTTTAATTTTATAAATATATCTTCTAATGAAACCGATTCCGAACTAATGAAGAATGAATCATTTCTTTTTATTGCATCAATTAATTCATTTTTATCCTTCTTTATATCGTATTTCATTTTCTTTCCTTCATCATCCACAAACTTAACTATATTATTTAATTTATACTTCTGTTTAATAGCATTGATATTACCATATTCAACTAACTCACCATTAAATAAAAATCCAACCTTATCACATATTTTCTCCACTTCTTGCATATTATGAGAGGTTAGAAAAATAGTTGTTCCTTCGTCTTTTATTTTCAAAAAAATTTCTTGAATATCTTTAGCAGTAGCAGGATCTAATCCTCTAGTTGGCTCATCTAAAAATAAAATCCTTGGTGAATGCAAAATGCCACGTGCTATCATCAATCGTTGTCTCATTCCACTAGATAATTTATAAACAGCCTTATTAGCATCATCTTTTAGTCCTACCATTTCTAATTTTTCCATTATATTCAAAACATTCACATTATGAATCATTGACATTATCTTAAGATTTTCATAGCAAGTTAATCTCTCATATAAACCAATGGAATCCATTACAAATCCTATTTGTTCATAAAATGCTTTTCCCTTAGGCACTTCATTAAATACCTTAACCTTGTCTTTTGAAAATAATTGACCTGTTAATAGTTTTATTATAGTTGTTTTTCCAGCTCCAGAAGGCCCTATAAGACCAAATATTTCTCCTTCATCTATCTTTAAATCTATATTCTTAAGAATGTTATTCTTATTATCATAGGAAAAATTAAGATTATTTATCTCTATAACCGCCATTACGACTCCTTTAAAAAACTATCTATCATAATCTATCTCTAAAAAGAAACAACATCATATTAACACTCAGAAACTACATATCCAATTAAAATTTGATTAAATTCAAAAAATTATTTATTAAATATATTTTTATTCTATTTTATCATCAACTTCTTTCTTAGCATAATTGCAACATAAATAGCTACAATAAATTCAGCCACTGGAATTGCAATCCATACTCCATTAATTCCAAAAATAAATGGAAGTAACATAACTAATAGTCCATTTACAAAAAAGCCTCTAGCTAGGGAAACTACTAGGGATACCCTTAATCTATTCACGGCCTGGAAATAGTAAGTTGAAGCGATGTTAAACATAAGAAAAATTAAATCTAGGCAGTAAAGTCTAATTGCTCCTGCACCAATTGCGTAAACTTCGGCAGTTGGCTTCATATATAATCTAAGTAATGCATTAGGGAAAAGCATTGCAATTATACAAAAGAAAATTCCACCAACTAAGGCAGTTGTTAGCATTACACGTCTTGCCCCAATAACTCTTTTAGCATTTCCAGCACCATAATTAGTTGAGATAATAGCCTGTCCTGACTCGCCTACTGCATAACTTGCTGACTGAACTGCTGTTACATATGAGCTAATTACGCCATAAACTGCTAGGGCTGTCTCTCCTGAATAACGCATAATCTGGTTATTTACAAGGATTGTTACAACGCCAATAGCAATATCTACAATAAAGGTTGCGCTACCTGTAGAAACTACCTGTCTTATTCTCTTTCCTAATTTTAAGTCTTTAAAGTTTAGTCTTAGCTTACATTTTTTTGAAAAAATGTGACACAATAATATTATTATGCAAATTAGCTGACCTATTGCTGTTGCAAGGCTAGCGCCAAGAATTCCCATATCAAGGCCAAAAACAAAATAAATATCTCCAAATACATTAAATACACCACCTGCAATTACTGCAACGGTTGTAATAAAAGGCTTTCCATCAACTCTTACAAGGGGAATTAACATTTGCCCTATCACAAAAAGTGGAGATGCAAAGGCTATGTAAAAACAGTACTTAGTCGATAAATCAAGAACTGCGCCTCGACCTCCCGATAAATAAAGCAATTCTCTTGCCCAAAGGTTATATACTATAAAAATAATTGCTGAGGCAATCACTGATAATATCACTGACGTAGTAAAATATTTATTAGATTCTTCAAATTTCCCGGCACCTCTTCGCTGCGCTAAAAGTACCGAACCACCTATACCAAAGCATATTCCAAGAGCATACATAATTGACCACATGGGCATAAAATTTGCTACCGCCGCAGTACCGTTTGGTCCTTCGTATCGCCCAATTACGATTGTATCAACTAAAGCATAAATTGAAACTATAAGAGCGCTGCCAAAAGCAGCTGCTAAGTACTTAAAATAAATCTTATTAATTTTTCCTGTTAATAAATCCATACGTTACCTCTTTTTGTTTAATTTATTCTCTTATCTAATGTTACAAAAAAGCACCGGAAAAGATAAACAGAATAACTCTGTCATCTTATCCGGCGCGTAAT
>JAEEGF012408475.1_pt1 | contig 14397 bp, 12 predicted proteins | sample 9134171 | NCBI WGS metagenome assembly JAEEGF01 (sample SAMN16246542, study PRJNA631951) | gut metagenome | biome: gut microbiome; feature: rumen; material: AP-attached | host: Bos | place: Iran: Karaj | collected 2018-10
TTTCCTGCTGCTTGGCTGAAATTTTACCTTTTGACATACTGACTCCTCCTAAAGAATAATCTGTTTTTACATAAATCAGTATAACACAACTCTTCGCCCAAATGCAAATACTTGTTCGGAAAATATGTTCGAAAAAGTATTGACATTCGAATAGATGTTCGTTAATATACTAATAGAACAGCTGTTCGCAACAAATGTTTGCATGTGAGGTGATCGATATGAAGGCTGGGTACTACAGCAATGCTAATGACCGCAATCTTATAAGTGAGATGAGGATAGCCAGGAACAGGAAGAGGAGAGAAGCTATTTTCAGAACGCAGCTTGTATTGCTTCTGATCACTGTTACACTTATTCTTTTCCTTTCAATATTTATGGTTGGGTCCGTTATGTCAGACGCTCAGTCGGATACATTTGAGCCTCAGTTTAAATACTATAAGTCTGTAACTGTTCACGCAGATGATACTTTATGGGATATTGCCAGAGACTATTATGCAGAGGATCAGTACAGCGACATGTCAGAATATATATCCGAGATATGCAGTATCAACAGACTTGGCAATGTTAATATGATCAAATCCGGTGAGGAGCTTATCATTCCATATTATTCTGCAGAATTCAAGTGATCTTTTAAGAAATCCCTTTAATCTCTCTGATATTCATATATAATGAATATCAGGGGAGGGGGGACAATCATGAAACTTTCCAGTTTATTAGAATTTAATTCAATTGTGATTCAGTGCCATGACAACCCGGACGCAGACGCTATTTGTTCCGGCTATGTTCTGTACAGGTACTTTGAAGCCCACAATAAGAAAGTAAAGTTTATCTATTCCGGAAACTTTGAGATAAGCAAGAGTAACCTTGTTTATCTTATTAAGCGTCTCCATATCCCTATAGAATATACGACTAAGCTGCGGTCCAAACCGGATCTTTTGCTGATGACCGACTGTCAGTACGGAGAGGGGAATGTCCATAAATTCACTGCTAAAAATATAGCCGTAATAGACCATCACCAGGTATCCGGCAACCTCCCTAAGCTCAATGAAGTTCGCAGCAATCTGGGCAGTGCCTGCACTGTAATATGGTATTTATTGAAAATCGAGAATGAGGAATCGCTCCTGGATAAAAAGGTATCAACGGCTCTGTATTACGGACTGTATTCTGATACCAACGCTTTTTCCGAGATAGCTCATCCTCTGGACAGGGATATGATCGACAGCCTTGATTATGACAGAAATCTTATCCTTCGCCTCAAGAACATGAATCTTACCTTAAAAGAGGCTAAGATTGCCGGCGTTGCCATGTTGGGAATTGATTACCACAAGGATAATAATTATGCAATCCTGAAAAGCGAACCCTGCGATCCCAATATTCTCGGTCTTATCGGCGATTTTATAGTGGCTGTCGACACTATCGATGTCTGCATTGTTTACAGCGTTCTGACCTGTGGAACCAAATTTTCCATAAGGAGTTGTGTTCCCGAGACCAGAGCGGATGAACTGGCATCTTTCATAGCAGACAAGATCGGATCAGGCGGGGGCCATACCGAGAAGGCCGGCGGCCTTCTTAAGAATGCGCTTATTAAAAAGCATTATCCTGATTTTGTTGAAATAGATGATGACTCTGCCAAGTATTCTATATCCGGCATCATCAAAAAACGCATGAATGACTACTTTGAGAATTCAGATATCATCTATGCAAGAAAGAGCAAACTTGACATCTCAGAAATGAAGAAATACAACAGCAACCCCATCGTAGTCGGATATGTCCGTCCCCAGGAGCTGGTTCCATCCGGCAACATGGCCATTGTCCGTACACTGGAAGGCGATCACAACGTTATCATAAAGGATAACACTGTGCTTATAATTGGCCTTACCGGTGAAGTCAATGTTATCAACGAGGACAAATTCGAATCCTCCTATACAGAAACCGGCAGGAAATTCAAACTGAACCTGGATTATACACCCACAATTAAAAATGCTGATAACGGTCGTGTATATCCCCTGATTCCTGAGGCCAAGGGATGTATTTCCACCGGAGAGATCAATATATACGCCAGGAAACTAGCTAAGACCACCAAGCTTTTCCCATATTGGGATAATGAAACATATATGATAGGCAAGAGAGGAGATTATATCGCCATCAGCGTCGATGATCCCCATGATATCTTCATTGTAAAGAGCAATATTTTCAAAAAGACTTATAGGATTTGTGACACTTAGTAATTTCTGAAAAATAATTTCAAATTCGAAACAATTGTTTATATATTTTTAATAAATTTATTATTTCTTTGATGGAATTATTGATTTAAAACGGCTCCTGTGAGAAAATACTAAGGATTCAAATCAAAATTTTATTTTTTAGGGAGGCTTTATGAAAGCAATAACGAAACACTTTTTAGCACTTTTCTTTGTGCTGGTACTGACACTGGGAATTTTCCCCAACCATGCTGAAGCTTATTTTGATGAAATTTTTACTGTAAATACTCCTAAGAAGAGTACTTGGGTGTCAGCTAATGGTTATACCTTTGATAGGGGCAACACCAGGAATTATTATTATACTGTTAACAAGATTTCAGTACCTGCAGATAGTTATGTGATCATTGAAACTGATAAGGCTGCAAATCTTTCTATCTACTCGAAATATGATAAAAATAAGCCAACTAACTCTAACAACTTTATTTGCAGCACTTCCAAGATCAAGAAATTTATCAAAGTACTTCCAAAAGGTAATTACTGGATCATTAACAGAAATGCCGATGAAACAGTAAAAATGCGTTGGTCATACAAAAAAGTAAAAGCTCCTACTAACTACACCAGAAGCCGCGCAATTGATCTTACAAGATCAAAAAAGGCTACAATCTTTCAGCCTTACGGTAAAGAATTTGACAGATGGTTTAAAGTTAGAACTAAAAGCAAATCTTTAACATTCACAATGAAATTGTTAGACAGTACTTCAAGTTACAGTAATTTTCAGATCTACGATTCTAATGGTAAATACATTAGGGAGAGTAATCATGTAAGATCTAACAACACTTACAAATTTATTACTGAAAAGCTGGCTTCAGGAACCTATTATATTCACGTTGATACCAGTTCAATTTCGTATAACAATAAATATTCAGATGCAAGGCTTGCTGAATTCAGCTGGAAATAACTATAAGGGACGGGGTTAGTGGACCATCAAAACGGTCAACTAACCCCGTCCTATGTGATTAATCTAAAAATGCTTACCGAATAAACATGAAAAACGACCGAATAGACGGAATCAGGCGTTTTTTCTTTAGCTTTCCGTTATAATGGATTTACGCAGCTTATATGGATATTTCTTTTGATTACAAGGAGGTATATGTGATGAGATTCCACGAAGGAAAACTGAAACACCTGACAAGATTTCTTGTTCTTATACTGGGAATAATGATCGTTATGAAATTTGTTCCCATGAGAACATATGCTGCTTCAAAGTTTGACGTCGCAGTGAAAATTGCATCAAAAACACAAACGAAAACTGTTTCCGTTACAAAAGGCAACAGTATACAGATTGTAACCACTGATGCCGGTAAGACTGTTGCGAAGAAAAATCTAAAGTATTCTTCAGATAATAAGGCTGTTGCTACCGTTAGCAATAAGGGTGTAATAACAACTAAAAAGGTGGGCAAAGCCAAAATTACAGTAACCTCGAAGAATGGTAAAAAGAAAGCTGTTCTGACGGTAAAGGTTGTTGGCAGTAAAGTTGCGGTTAAGAGTATCAAACTCAGTTCCAAAAAGCTGACACTTACCAAGGGAAAATCTGCAAAGCTTAAATGGACTATTGCTCCTGAAACAGCATCCAAGCAGAATGTCACCTGGAGTAGCAGTAACTCAAAGATCGCGAAAGTATCAAAAGGTAAGATCACGGCTGTGAAGGCCGGTACTGCCACGATTACGGCCAAGGTTGACGGAAAGAAAGCAACCTGCAAGGTGACGGTAACGGAAACTGTTATAGCTGTAACCGGCATAACATTGGATAAGACAAGTGCCACACTTGGAAAAGGAGATACCTTGCAGCTTACAGAAACAGTAACACCCGCGAAGGCAACTGATAAGAGTGTTACCTGGAAGAGCAGCAACGAATCTGTCGTAACGGTATCGGAATCAGGCCTTGTTACAGCAGCAGGTGAAGGAACAGCGACTGTTACCTGCACGGCAAAGGACGGTAGTGGAAAGAGTGTAACTTGTTCAATAACCGTTGAAACAGCAACAGGACAATATGGAGGCGTGACCTGGAAGCTGACTCAGTTAAGCTCAGCTCCCACCTACAGTCTTGAAATAACAGGAAATGGCGCGCTTCCCGACCGGATGATAGGGGTGGAAGGTTATGTGACTCCCGGCTGGGAACGTTATAAGTCTAAAATAGTAAAAATAGTGATAGGTAGCGGCGTAACAAAAATAGGTTATCAGCTCTTTTCTGATTACCCCAATGTTAAGACTCTTGTATTAAATGAAGGTCTTGAGGAAATAGGTGATGAAGCATTCTGGGGCGCACTGGGACTGGAAGGTGAACTTGTCATACCGGCATCTGTTACATCTATTGGAAAAAGAGCATTTGCCTCCTGTAATGATAACGGCAATGTAAGAGATACCACTAAATATAATATGACATCTATCGTATTTAAACCGAACAGCAGCCTGAAAAAAATTGGGCAGGAGGCATTTTACGATATACTAAGTCTTTCCGGAAGCGAGATTTCATTCCCTGACAGTCTGGAAGAGATAGGACAAAGTGCCTTTACAATGTATGGAGATAATAGTGGATTTACGAAAATTCATTTTGGGTCCAACAGTCGGCTAAAAATCATTGGCGATAGTGCTTTTTATGGTCATGAGTTGCTAACAAGCATTTCAACTCTTCCAGGCACATTGGAATACCTCGGCTCAGGATGGAGAGAATCGGTAAACCTCAACTACATAGCGTATAATGGTTCTCATACAAAGTGGAGTAATCTTTTAACTGACAGTGGTTGTGGAACCTATGCATATACCTTTTACTGGGGGCATTTATACTATGATGAGACGGAAGGCAATACATTTGTTACGTTTTTAGAATAACAGCCTTGTTTTTCCAGGATGATAAAAAAGATGTACGTGGAGAAGTTCCACGTGCATCTTTTTCATTTCAAAATGCTTACCGAATAAACATGTAAAACGACCGAATAGACGAAAAACGAGACATACATAAATGCCACTTCGTATAATAAGGCAACAAACAAAAACACAGCGCTGAAGAAAACAGATACCAACAACAATTCTTATGGAGGAAATTATAATGGCAGATAACAAGAACATAGAAATATCTGATGAGATGATGGCACAGATAAACGGTGGTACTGCAAGCGTAAGTGAACAGCCCTTTGCCTTTGCTGTAGGAGACAGAGTAACACTACAGTACTACGATCAGATAGGAATTATTACAGAAGCATATCGTTTTAATTGTCAAGGCTATTCCTGGAACATGTATGCGGTTCACTGGCTTGAGGATCCATACAATCAGGAGCATGATAACAGAGATGTGTTGGAATGCAATCTCAAATCCGCATAATGGAATCAATATAAACCGAATAGACAAGAAAAACAACCGAATAGACATGAATTATTGTAAATGATATTTAGCAATGTTAGAGTCATTTCATCAAGAAACGAAACAACGAATCACCGGAGGTTCAAAGGAACAGGCAGCACCAAAACAATTCTTATGGAGGGAAATCTAAATGGCAGATGGAAAGAATGTACAGCTTTCAGACGAACTGCTGATGGGCGCAACCGGCGGATTTTCAACACCGGAGCAGCAGATTTCAAGTTTTGATGCCATAGGGGTTGTTGTCATACATTTAGGTGGACGACAATATCAGGTTCGCTTTGATGATGGCGCAGAACTTATAGCAACAAACCAGTCAGATGAAATCGTTGCTGACGGAACCGGAGTTGGGCTGTTTGCAGTCGCAGGCGGATGGACGATGCAGGCACTGGGAAAGAAATAATTTCTTAAAAAAGGAGACGATCAATGAAAGACATTAAGACCGGAACAATCTGTTCAATAATCAGTATGGTATCAGTAGCAATCATGTTCTTGTGGGGATTCTTTGGCAATGGCTGGAATGTAAGCTGGGTAGCAGTAATGATCGGCGGTATGCTTTCGGGTATCGTCTATATGATAAGAAGAGACAAAGAAAAAGGCAACGATGACAATAAATAAATATTTTTGAAACAAAAACCCGGAGTCTGAAATATTTATCAGGTTCCGGGAGTTGTTTTAATTTCACCCAAGATATCTAAAGCCCAGCATGGTAATATCATCAAACTGATCTGTATCAGCTGTAAACGATTCTACATCCTTTGTGACTTTGGAAAGAGTCTCCTCCATTGAAGCATCAGGTGCTTCGTTCACTGCTTTTTTGAGCCGCTCTAAACCATACTGGCTACCCATGGAATCTACAGCTTCCGGTATGCCGTCTGTATAGACGAAGATGGAATCACCGGGGCTCAGGGTTAAATCATACTCTTTAAGGATTAGTTTTTTCTTAAGTCCCAGGATTGGAGAGTGGGAGTCCTCGAAAATTTCATAGGAGCCGTTGGCTTTCCGAATCAGCGGATATTCGTGGCCTGCGTTGGAGCATTTCATTACTCCGCAAGTCAGGTCTATTATACCAAGCCAGACAGTGACGAACATTTTTTTATCATTGCCTTCACACAATGAGAGGTTGACTTTTTCCAGGATGGTGGCAGGTGAATAGCCTTGTTCGGCAATGGAACGGATGGCGGTTTTGCTTCGCATCATGAAAAGAGCTGCAGGAAAGCCTTTACCGGATACATCAGCGATGACCATAACAAACTTGTTCTGATCTATAAAAAAGAAATCATAGAAATCACCCGCAACTTCTTTTGCCGGAGCCATTGATGCATAAATATCAAACTCAGTGCGCTGCGGATATGGTGGAAAGGTTCTTGGAAGGAATTGTGTCTGTATATTGGCAGCAAGCTCAAGCTCTGTGGAAATACGCTGCTTTTCCTGTATTTCAAGAGTCCTTGCTTTCTCGTATTCATCAAGTTCCGAAGTCATGAAGTCGAAAGATTTTGACAGAAACCAGACCTCGTAATTTGTGTAAAATGAGAGTTTGTCTTTTTTGGTATTTCCATCCATAAAAAATCCCTGTATGTGATGGGAGATTGCATAGAAGGGCTTCAGGAATACATTATCTATCATATGAAGCAGTACTAACAGGGTGATAAAGAATAGTATAAGGGCAGGAGCGATATCTTTTATTGACTGTCTTATAGACTGTGCTTCCTGAACTCCAACATCGATATCGGCGCCGATGATAGCAACGACTTCCCCATGAGCATCAAAATATGGGTAAAACCAGTCAAGGTTATGGCCATATTCATTGTCCTGTTCTGAATAAATATCGGTAAGGTTTCCTTCCATGACAATGAGTTCGGGCTCTGTCAGATAGCTTTCCTCAGACCAGATGGAAGCTCCGGGCCAGCCAAGAGTTTCTTTTATAACCTCGTCCTCCTGATCTGACGATGCAACCACAATAATAAAGCTCCGGGTCATTTCCCTTTGATCAATAGTCTCAACATAAAGATTTTGAAGTTCCAAAGCACTGCAGATATCGCGAAGTCTCTCTCTGGTAGCCTGGTAAAGCTCAGTATTATCCGGATCACACAGTTGATCAAGTCCCGTTTCGTCGATGAGATGATTTACAAGATGGAAGGCCTTACTGACGGATTCGAAGCCATCAGAAATTGCTTTTTTAGAACTGAAGAAATAGATCACGGGGCCGTATACAAGCATTGTGCACAGCAATAGTGTTGCAAAGACCCTGATAATAAGCTCCTTCATCCGCACCATGTTTCCGTACAGGATGCAGTTGGTAATGATCATGGCAATAATGGAAACCGTATAGGAAATGGAAAATTTTGTATTGTTCCAGAGAACCACAAAATCCGTTATGGCTGCAATTGCAGGGATAATTATTAAGACCTTACGCCACTTCTCAACACCTGATCTGCAGGTCTGGATGATAAGCATAACGAAGGTGGCTAGAATATAGAAGGAGCCTATGGGATACCACTTGGCCCTGTGGAATACGCCGTCTGAATCGATGGTGAACAGTATGGGCGTAAAAAAATTGACAAGACAGAGCATAAGGGAGAGCAAAAGCATGATCAGCTGAAGTATATCCATCCTTTGGTGTTGCTTTTCATCAGGTTTCAGTACTACACAGGCATGTCTCCAGAACAGGTAGATTAGCAGGAAGGAAGATGCATAGAAAAGCGTTGACACCAGGATGTTCAGCACTCTGAGCCCCCCGGCTCCATCCAGTAACCACATCAGGGAATCAAAAAGAAAAGTGAGAGTATTAACAAATAGAACGAAGACATATAAAAGAGCTTTTTTTCCGGTGGCACTGCCGGAGGAGAGGCATCCATAATACAGCATGGAACACACCACAGCTCCAAGAATGTCCATACTCAGATAAAAGACATCAGAAACCTCAGCAGTATAAAAGGGTTTATAAAGGCAGACAGAAAAAATCATTGCCGATAAAAGGCAAACACCGGCAAAACCTGCTTTGTAGAGCATGTTATTGTGTTGTGCGATTGTTGTGATCCAATGCTTCTTTTCACTCATATATGTCTGATACGATCATCTTATGCAGAATTGACAGGATTACTACTCTTGTTAATTACAATGATAACACAATTTAATATATCACTGTGAGGGATTAATAATTTACGAAAAAACATTTATAATATTGCTATATGAAATAATGGGAGGGATATACTGCCATGGCAAATGAGACCGTATTCAGAGACAAGTCCATAGAACGAATTTCCTCTCCGGAGCAGCTAAACGATTATGTAAAGCTCACCAATCCCGGAGTCTGGTTTGTGCTGGCGGCTATACTGATAATTCTGACAGGTGCCTGTATTTTTGGCACTGTAGGCCACATAGATTCTACAGTTCCCGGGACACTCGTTGCTGATGGAAGTAAGGCCACTTGTCTTGTAAAAAGAGAGTATGGAGACCGGTTTACACAGGATATGTATGTAAAGATTGCAGGAGAGGAATACGGAGTTTCCCTCCATGACGCCAAGCCTGTGATGGTCCAGGCAGATATTGATTCCTATGCGCTTTTCGTTGGAGATATGCAGACTGGCGAGTGGGTCTACGAAGTTGATGTGGACGGAGAAGTCCCTGAAGGAATATACGAAGCGAAGCTGGTAACCGAGAGGATATCCCCTCTTTCATTCATATTTGGTAAACAATGAGAAAAGAAAAAAACATCAGACAACCAGTGCAGGGAAAGATCGCAAAGGTTCCTTTTATCATGCAGATGGAAGCCCTTGAGTGCGGAGCGGCATCTCTTGCGATGATACTTGCCTACTATGACAAATGGATACCGCTGGAGCAGGTAAGGCGTGACTGCGGCGTTTCAAGAGATGGCTCCAATGCCCTGAACGTCATGCTGGCAGCCAGAAACTACGGACTGGAAGCCAAGGGTTACAGGTATGAGCCGGATTACCTCAGGGATAACGGAACATTTCCATGTATAGCCCACTGGGAATTCAATCACTTTGTGGTTGTAAATGGCTTTAAGAACGGCAGGGTGTCGCTGAACGATCCTGCCAGAGGAACCGTGACGGTATCCATGGAGGAGTTTGACCAGAAATTTACGGGACTGTGCATTCTCTTTTCACCATCGGAGAGCTTTGAGCCCGGCGGCAAACAAAAATCTACTCTGGAATTTGCCAGGAAAAGACTTATAGGCTGCGGAGCAGCAATTACTTTTGTCATAACGACCAGCATCATTACATCACTTATCGGAGTCATAAATCCTGTATTTTCCAGGATATTCATGGACAGGCTTCTCACGGGTAAAGATCCTTCCTGGCACATACCTTTCATTACAATAATGGCACTGTTTGGAGGATTGCAGATACTGTCTCAGTTTATCAGTACGATCTATTCCAGGCGCCTTGACGGAAAGATGTCCATTTACGGAACAACCTCCTATATGTGGAAGGTCTTAAATCTTCCGATGGATTTCTTTTCCCAGAGATACGCAGGGGATATCCTGTCAAGAAGAGCAGGAAATGCATCCATTTCAAATTCTCTTATTTACACTTTTGCTCCACTTGCCCTTAACGCATTCATGATGGTGTTCTATCTGGTGGTTATGCTTAAAAACAGCGTTATACTCACTATGATTGGCATTTCGTCCATTGTGATAAATATGCTTATTTCCAGAATCATATCTGCAAAAAGGGTAAATATTGCAAGGATACAGATGCGTGATTCCGGCAAGCTGAGCAGCTGTACCACATCCGGAATAGAGATGATAGAGACGATCAAGAGCAGCGGCGCTGAGGACGGATACTTTCAGAAATGGTCAGGATATCAGGCCAGTGTCAACACCCAAAAGGTTAAGTTTGCAAAACTGAATCAGTATCTTGGGAGTATCCCATCCATGGTTTCAGCTCTGACCAATACCATTATTCTTGCCATGGGCGTATTCCTGGTAATGCAGGGAAAGTTCACCATCGGTATGATCACGGCGTTCCAGGGGTTTCTTTCCTCGTTCACTGCGCCTGCATCCACCTTTATATCAACCGGCCAGACCATGCAGGAGCTTCGCACGGATATGGAGCGTATCGAGGATGTAATGGAGTATCCCGATGACGGCAATGGCGCCGGCAGGAATGTGAAGACAGAAGGAAGCTATAAGAAGCTTAGAGGAGCAATAGAGATGAGGGGAATTACATTTGGCTACTCCAGGCTGGCAAAACCTCTAATAAAGGACTTTTCCCTGACCTTAAAGCCCGGAGACAGGGTTGCATTTGTAGGCGAGAGCGGATGCGGAAAGTCTACTCTGTCCAAGCTTCTTTCAGGTCTCTACAGTCCCTGGAAAGGCGAGATACTATTTGACGGCATTCCGATGAAAGACATAGACAGAAGTGTATTTACCGGATCTCTTGCAGTTGTAGACCAGGACATAATAATGTTCGAGGACAGCATTTCTTCGAATATCAGGATGTGGGATGAGTCCATCAAGGACTTTGAGGTGATCACGGCAGCCAGGGATGCCCAGATACATGATGACATCATGGCAAGGGATGGAGGATACGAATACAGGATGATCGAGGGAGGGAAAGATTTTTCCGGTGGTCAGAGACAGAGGATGGAGATCGCCAGAGTCCTGGCCCAGGATCCCACGATTGTCATACTGGATGAAGCAACTTCTGCTCTTGATGCAAGGACCGAGTATGATGTTGTAAGCGCCATAAAAGAAAGAGGAATAACCTGCATAGTCATCGCCCACAGACTGTCTACCATACGAGACTGCGATGAGATCATCGTTCTTAAACATGGGGAAGTAGTGGACAGAGGAACCCACGAGGAACTGTACGCAAAGGGCGGCTACTATAAAGAACTGGTACAGAGTGAATAGGTAATGATATGGGCTGGTTTGATAATCAGATAAAACTACGAAAACAGAATGACAATAAGGCATTCGACCATGCCTTCAGGAAGATTGCCGGTGCTGTAACCGGTGACAGGTCCTCTCTTTATGCGGATGAAGATGAGAAGACAAGGGGGGCCATAGACGCAATCCTCGGTTACTATCATGTGCGGAAAAAAGACATCCCAAAGAAGTTAGTCACAGTGGAGGGTAGGCTTGACCATGCCCTGCATTCCTCGGGAGTCATGTACAGGAGAGTGGAGCTGACTAAGGGATGGCATAGGGATGCCTTTGGAGCGATGTTGGGATTTAAGAAGGAAGACGGATCACCGGTTGCGCTTCTTCCCCACGGGTTTTCCGGCTACAGTTTTTTTGATGATGCAACAGGCAGGTACATTGTCATAAACGATAAGAACGAGGCTCTTTTTGAGAAAGATGCCTTTGCCTTCTACAGGCCGTTTCCTTTAAAAAAGCTGACGATACTTGACCTTGCTCGGTATATCTTAAGAGTAATCGAGCCCTCGGACTATGCGCTGATAGCCCTGGCTACCATCATCGTCACTTTGGTGGGAATGCTTACGCCAAGGACAAATCTGTTTTTATTCAGGGATGTAATAGAGAGCGGAGATGTTTCGCTGCTACTTGTTACATCGATCTTTCTCCTTAGTGTTTCCTGGGGAGGCCTTATGTTTAATGCTGCAAAGAGCCTTATCTCCTCCAGGATAGACACCAAGATGAGCATAAGCGTTGAGGCGGCCACCATGATGAGAATCCTGTCATTGCCTGCGGGATTCTTTAAGCAGTACAGTTCGGGAGAGCTCTCTTCCAGAGCGGGATATGTAAACAGCCTCTGCTCGACGCTGGTTTCCGTGGTGCTTGGAACAGGACTTACATCGGTATTCTCCCTGGTCTACATAACCCAGATATTTGCATACGCTCCGGGGCTTGTGGTTCCCGCTCTCATTATAATAATCGTCACCGTGGGATTTTCTGTGCTCTCGTCCCTTATGCAGATGAAGCTCACCAAAAAGCAGATGCTCTTAGGTTCCAAAGAAAATGGTATGAGCTATGCGGCTATTTCCGGGATACAGAAAATCAAGCTGACCGGTGCAGAGAAAAGAGCCTTCGCCAGATGGGGAGAGCTCTATGCAAAAGTAGTTGAACTGCAGTATAACCCGCCCTTGTTCCTTAAAATAAATGCGGTGATAAGTTCAGCCATATCTATCGTAGGAACTATTGTTATGTACAATCAGGCAATTGTAACCGGTGTATCGACTGCTGAGTACTATGCTTTTAACACTGCCTACGGCATGGTGGCCGGGGCATTTATGTCGCTGTTTGGCATGGCACTTACGGCGGCCAATATCAGACCCACCTTTGAGATGGCAGAGCCAATATTAAAGGCGCTGCCGGAGCTGTCCGAGAGCAAAGAAACTCTGACAAAGATATCAGGAAAGATAGAGATAGTTAACCTTACATTTAAGTACAGTGAGAATTCGCCCATCATCATAGACAACCTTTCGCTTAAGATAAATCCGGGACAGTACGTTGCCATCGTGGGAAAGACCGGATGCGGAAAATCAACATTGGTGCGGCTGCTTCTTGGATTTGAGAAGCCAACGAAGGGCAGTATTTTCTATGACGGAAAAGACATAAACTCCGTTGATCTTAAGTCCCTCAGGAAACACATAGGTGTTGTTACCCAGAACGGAAGGCTGTTTTCGGGAGATATCTTTTCTAACATCGTCATTGCGGCTCCCCAGCTCACCCTGAATGATGCCTGGGAGGCAGCAAGGATAGCAGGGATTGATGAGGATATTAAACTAATGCCAATGGGGATGAACACGCTTATCTCCGAAGGTAGTGGTGGAATATCAGGCGGGCAGAAACAACGCCTAATGATAGCCAGGGCCGTGGCACCAAAGCCGAAGCTCCTCATATTTGATGAGGCTACATCGGCACTGGATAACATCACTCAGAGAAAGGTATCTGAAGCTCTGGATGAAATGGACTGCACCAGGATAGTTATAGCCCACAGGCTTTCAACTATCAGGCAGTGCGACAGGATACTGGTGTTTGACGGAGGTCATATCGTGGAGGATGGCACCTTCGATGAACTAATAGAAAAAGGCGGATATTTTGCAGCGCTGGTTGAGCGCCAGAGAGTAGATGCCTAATGCAGACAGGAGAGAACGCATATGGATATGAACATTGATGTAAAAGGAGAGGATCTGTTTATTGCATTGAGAGGTAAGCTTGATACCATGAGTGCAATGGATCTTGATGAGAAGCTGAACGACATACCCGAGCAGGTCAAAAATATTTATTTTGATCTGGATGGGCTTACCTACATTACGTCCGCAGGTCTTCGAGTTATTTTCTGGGCCAATGAATATTCAGAGGAAAAGGGCGGGCAGTCAAGTCTTAAGAATGTTTCTCCGGAAGTGCTTGATATACTGAAAATAACCGGTTTTAAGGAATTCATAAATATAGAGTGAATTATGGAAAACGAAAAAAAGGAACTGACAATTAGGGCAAAGCTTTCTGAGGTAGACAGAGCCAGGAAGTTTATCACGAATGAGCTTGATCAAAGAAACTGTCCGGAGGATGTTGCGGGCAGGATTGAACTGGCTCTTGAGGAGATGCTTGTAAACGTGGTCTGCTATGCCTATCCGGAAGGAGAAGGGGAGGTGACAGTCACAGTTTTTTTTCCAAAAAGCGATGTCATACGGATTGAAATAACGGATAAAGGCATTCCATATGATCCCACAAAGAGGTCTGATCCTGATGTGGCTAAACCACTTAATCAGCGCAAAAAGGGCGGGCTTGGGATTTTTATGACCAAACAGATCATGGATGAAATGACTTATGATCACAAAGATGGCCTCAAT